>Ga0315338_1000156_pt1 | contig 295609 bp, 300 predicted proteins | sample ASW8metaG_FD_204518 | JGI IMG/M metagenome (GOLD analysis project Ga0315338, IMG submission 204518) | Ammonia-oxidizing marine archaeal communities from Monterey Bay, California, United States - ASW #8 | ecosystem: Environmental > Aquatic > Marine > Coastal | place: USA: California | collected... | reverse complement strand
GCACCCGGGCGCGAGTGCGTCCATGGTCCCCGAGTCCGCATCGCGGCCGCGTGCGGCGCCGACCGCACCGCAGCTTGCGCAGCAGCCGCGCCCGCTCACCACACCCCCATCCGATCCACGGAGCCCGACGCCCGCACCAGGGACCTCGACGTCCCCGACACCCACGGCACCTCGAGGCGTACTGCCCTCATCCGAGGGCTATCTCGGCTCGCTCCGCGACGTCTTCGGCTACCCGGCCCTTCGCGACGGGCAGGCGAGCGTCCTCGACGCCCTACGCGGTGAAGACGTGCTCGCGGTGATGCCGACCGGTAGCGGCAAGAGCCTCTGCTATGTGCTTCCGGCACTCGAGGTCGGCCGCACCGTTGTCGTCTCGCCGTTGATCGCGCTGATGCAGGATCAGGTCGAAGCACTCGAGGCCGCCGGCATCGCCGCGACGTTCATCAACTCCAACCTCAACCGCGGTGAACAGAACCAGCGCTACCAGGCGTTCGTCCGAGGTGAGACGCAGCTTCTCTATGTCGCGCCCGAGCGCTTCGCCAATCCGCTCTTCACGCAGGGTCTCGCGAAGTCCGGCGTCGAACTGTTCGCCGTCGACGAAGCGCATTGCATCTCCGAGTGGGGCCACAACTTCCGCCCCGACTACCTCCAGCTCGGCGAGATTCGCGAGCGACTGGGACAACCTCGAACGCTCGCGCTCACCGCGACTGCCAACCCGCAGGTGCGCCGCGACATCCTGCAACGCCTCGGGCTGGCGGGCGCCGCCCGAGAGGTCGTCACGACCGTCGACCGCTCCAACCTCACGTTCGCCGTCGTACCGCTGGCCGGGCTGCCAGAACGGCGCCAGTGGCTGGTCGACTACGTCCGCCAGCGGGAGGGCCAGAGCGGCATCGTCTACGCACGCACCCGACGCAATGTCGAAGAGCTGGCCGAAGCGCTCCAACACGCTGGATTGAGCGCCGAGGCCTACCACGCCGGCCTCGAGCGCAAACATCGCTCTGCCGTCCAGCGGCGCTTCATGGTCGGCAAGACTTCCGTCATCATCGCGACCAACGCCTTCGGCATGGGCATCGATAAGCCCGATGTTCGTTTCGTCGTCCACCTGCAGATGCCCGCGCGCATCGAGGCCTATTACCAGGAAGCCGGCCGCGCCGGTCGCGACGGGGATCCGGCGGAATGCACGTTGCTCTACGCGCGCCGGGACCGCGCCGCGCAGCAGCGCTTCATCGATATGCAGCATCCGGACGACCAGACGGTCAGAGACGCCTGGCAGCGCTGGATCGGGATCGCGCACAACGAGAGCGGGCGCCTCCCGTTCGACGTCGGCAACGCTGATCCCGATCAGTTCGGCCTCATCGTCTCCGCCCTACGCGACTCCGGCCTCCTCGACCCGATCGAACTGCGACTCCGCTCGTTCGACCCGGCCGCGCCGATCGACACCCGCGCTGTCAGCCGCCATCGCGACTACGCCGAGGCTCGACTGCGTGAGATGACCGAATACGCAGAAACGCAATCGTGCCGGCGCGCCCTCGTGCTCCGCTACTTTGGTGAGCAACCGCCCGCGCAATGCGGAAACTGCGACAACTGCCTCGGCACCGCCGTCAGCGAAGATGCCGACTACCCCGGCGCCCTGTTCGAAGACCTCCTCGAACTCCGGGACCGGATTGCCCGCACGACCAACCGCGATCCGTTCCGCGTCTTCGAGAACCGCACCGCTCGCGAGATTGCGACGTACCGCCCTCGTGACCGCGACGGCCTGCTTCAGATGTGGGGCATCGGCGAAACGCGCGTCGACTGGCTCGGCCCGGAGATTATCGGCGTGATCGAAGAGTGGTCGGCGGCACATCCCGACGCCGAAGCCCCGCCGATCCCAGACAGCGCAGCCACCCAGCGCCCGCTCAAATCGAGGACTGACCTGGGCCCAGAGGTCGACGCCAACGATCCACTGATCGAGGCGCTCCGCGGCTGGCGCTCGGAGCGCGCGCGGACGGACGGCGTCCCCGCCTACACCCTCTTCTCCGACCGCACCCTCCGGGAGCTCGTCGCCAACCGCCCCTCGAACCGCGGCGCGCTCCTCGAAACGTGGGGCCTCGGCGAATCCCGCGTCGACCGCTTCGGCGCAGAACTGCTCGACCTGATCGCCTCCGCACCAGCGGGCTAGAGTCACGAGCGCGGAGGATCATCGGCCCAGTCGTCGGCGGCGGTGTGTGCTGGGCGTTCAGCGGGCGTGCTAATCGGAGAAGCTGCCCATACCCCCGATCCCCCCGATTTCCCCCGCGCCGAAGGTTTTGGCAATATAGTTGCACTCAAACGTGTCGAATCCCCGGAACGAGGGAACTCGGATGAACCTGACCGTCACGGACCTCGCCCAGCAGCGCCTCTCGAGCTTGATCGAAGAGCACGAGTCGGACGCGCAGGCGATCCGCGTCTTCGCACAGACCGGCGGCTGCGGCTGCAGCGGCCCCTCCTTCGGCATGGGCCTCGACGACCCGCAGGCGACCGACGCCGTCATTGAGTTCGGCACGCTGAAGTTCATCGCCGACCCGACCGCCGCCCAGGCGCTCGACGGCGCGTCCATCGACTACATCGAGGACGTCATGCAGCAGGGCTTCTCAATCGAGGCTCCGGCCGCAGCCGACATCCTCGGTGGTGGCGGCACCTGCGGCTGCGGTGGCGGCGCTCACTAAGCCCCGCTCGCGAGACCAAGCAAGAAGGCCGGTCCAGTGGACCGGCCTTCGTTGTGTCTGGTGCCTGCCGCGTGCCGAGGCAGCGCACGGAACGCCGGCAGTCTAGTGACTGTGCGCGTGGTCGTGGCTGTGCCCACCACCTGCTCCGCCGGGCTGATTCGGCTTGAAGTATGGGTTCGTCCCAGCCTCGTGATTGGTCACATCGACCATTCGCTCAATCCCCGGCACGAACTTCTTCACCGACGTCTCGATGCCCTGACCCAGCGTCACGTTCGCCTGACCGCAGCCCTGGCACCCGCCCGAGAACTCGATGTACGCGTCGCTGCCATCGACGCCGAGGAGGCTGACCATCCCGCCGTGTCCGGCGATCGCAGGATTGATCTGCTGGTCGAAGAGCTGCTGCATCGCCAGCTCGCGCTCGTCGAACCACTGCGGATTCGGGTTGTTGAATTCGAGCCCGGACTGTTCAGGACCCTGATCGACGTAGTCGATCTCGATCCCGTCGACGTAGCGTGCATCGCGGAGTTGTACGTAGACGTTGATCCCGTCCACCTCAGTCACGAGGTCGTCGGAAATCTGCTCCTGTGCGCCTTCTTCGACCATGCTCAAGACGTGCTGCAGACCGCCCTCTGGCGTGCGTCGGAGAATCTGCAACCGAAGGCCCGCGACGTCATTCGCGTGCCCGTCGATCACCTCGTGCAGCTTCGACTTGCAGGTCTCGGTGAGCGTGATCGCCGGAATCTTCTCGGTGTCGGTCGAGACCATTGTTGTCTCCTATCGGTCCCCGCGCCGCCCCGTGGGCGCAGGAGAAAATCTTGTGCTCCGGTCAGTTTACCTGACGAGGGTCGCCAGTTCGGCGAGGTGTCGTGCGACCAGCGCGGGCGCCTCCATCGGCAGGAAGTGCGAGTACTCCGGCAGGAACACATCCTCGCCCTGTGCGAACCAGGAGGCCACCGTCGGATCGGTTGGAGATCCGTCAAACGCCGCAGCCGGATTCTCGGGATCACGGGGGCGCGCGCGGAGCACGCGCGCGGGAATCTCCAGCCCGCGAATCGCGTCGTGCAGATCGTGCGAGCCCATCGCGTAGATCATCGCCTCGATCCGAGGCGGACACGCAAGCTGGAAGCTGTCGCCGTCACGGTCCGGAAGCAGACCGTACTCGCAGTAGTCGCGCAGAACCTGGGGATGCCAACGGCTGTGTGGCTCGCGCCGGCTGAATCGATCGAACATCTCGTCCGGCGAGGACCAGCGGTCGCGCCGCTTCGCAACGAAACTCGGACCGCCCTGCTCCCCGTCAGGGGCGCGGATCTCTCGGGCAATCACCGCGTCGACGAGCGCCAGCGCCGCGAATCGCCCGGGTTCCAGGCTGGCCGCCATCGTGACCGAATGGCCGCCCATCGAATGGCCGACGCCGATCACTCCGCGGAGGTCAAGCGCCCGGACAGCGACGGCGACGTCCTCACCGAAGTGAGCCCAGCTGTACGCCTCGCCGCCATCGTCGATCGAGGGCTTTTCGGCACGCCCATGCCCGCGCAGATCGAGGGCGATCGCACGATGTCCCGGCAGCTCCCGGATCACTTCGTCCCAGAGGCGGGCGTGAAAGCCGGTCGCGTGCGCGAAGACGAGCGGTGGACCACTACCCGCCCACTCGTACGCCACCTGCGTCACCCCATGCCCGGCCACCTCGAACCGTCGTGGCTCCTCGTCCGAGGGCCTGCGCGGATGCGCGCCGTCGGTCGGTTCGCTGCTCGTCATGCGGGCCTCCATCAGCGGTCAGGCTGCCCGGATCACCCGCTACCGGCGAGAGCGATGCCGACGGGCGGCAGCTGCGAAGGAACACGGCCGTCGCCGGAGCCGCTTGACCTCCCCGCCGGGGGACGCCAGTCTCGCGCTCGACGCAGCTCGGCGACGGACCGACGGGCAGCGCGGTTGAGGGAACACCCACGATGCCAGGCCTCGCCCAGGCGCGCGTCACCGCAACGCTGCTTCTAACTGCGATGGTGCTGGCCGTCGCCTGCTCCGGCGACGACGAACCCCGTCCGACGATCAGGGCAGCAGGCTTCAACTTCTCGGAAAGCCATGTGCTCGCGTGGATCTATGCGATCGCCTTCGAAGACGCCGACTTCGAGGTGGACACCTCCCGGATTCAGCCGGGAAGCACCCGCGAGATCCTGAAACCCGCCCTCGAAGAGGACGAAATCGACTACCTCCCTGAGTACATCGGGACGCTGTTGAGCTTCCTCGGCGGCGACCCGACTGGGGACAGCCAGTCGAACTACGAGGCGGCGCGCGCACGCTATGCAGACACTGGGATCGCGCTCCTCGACTATGCGCCGGCGCAGGATCAAAACGCTTTCGTCGTGACGCGCGCGTTCGCTGAGGAGCGCGGCATCCGCTCACTCACCGACCTCGCGCCGATCGCCGACGAGCTCACCTTCGGCGCGACGCCGGAATGCCCCGAGCGCCCGTTCTGTGCGATCGGACTACGCGAGGTCTACGGCATCGAGTTCGACGAATTCATCCCGCTCGATGCCCGCTCGCGTGTCGGCGCGCTCCAACGTGGCACGATCGACGTCGCGCTGGCATTCACGACCGACGCATCGTTGGCCTCCAACGACTGGCTGGTGCTCGAAGATGACCAGCAACTGGTCCCGGCTGAAAATGTCGCGCTCGCGATCCGAATGAACATCGTCGAAGCCTACGGCGACGAACTCATCGAGCTGGTCGCGGCGATCTCGGCGGAACTCACGACCGAGGCGCTGTCCGAGCTCAACCGCCAGGTCCAGGTCGACGGGCTCGACTCCGAGGCAGCGGCGCGCACCTGGCTCCAGTCAAACGGCCTTCTCGCCGAATGACGCCAGGTTCCCGATTGCGCCGCGGACCCTCCGGCCTCTCGCGTTGCCCTCGTCGGTCGCGACATCGCGCGACTGTCAACGGAGCATCCGGATGATTCTCGCGTTCGCGCTTGTCCTCGCAGTGGTGCCCTCCGCGCTGATCCTCCGCTACTTCGTGCAACGCGACGAGTTCCCGGAGCCGCGACGGGCGATCGCGATCACCTTTGCCTGGGGCGTTGGCTCGATCGTGCCCGCGGTGATCGTCGCGCTCGCGCTGCTCCTCGCGGTCGACGCGCTGCTGGGCGACGAGGTCACTGACCCCTGGCTCCGCGGCGCCGGCATCGCGTTCTTCGGTGCCGCGATACCCGAAGAGCTGTTCAAGTTCGCCGTCCTCTACTTCTACTGCCGCCGGTTGAACGACTTCGACGAGCCGATGGACGGCATCGTCTATGGCGTCGCGGCGTCGCTCGGCTTCGCCACCCTCGAAAACGTGCTGTACGTCATCGACGGCGGTATCGGGGTCGCCATTCTCCGCGCGTTCACGGCGGTCCCCGGACACGCGCTGCTCGGCGTCATCATGGGCTTCTACTTCGGATTGGCTCACTTCGAGCCGCGCCGGCGCCGCACGCTGCTGCTCGGCGCCTATCTCTCACCAGTGATCCTCCACGGCCTCTACAACACCGTGCTGCTCGCCCCGGACGAGGGCGCGCCGGCCGGGGTAGCCCTACTCGTCTTCGGCGTCATGGCGGTGGAAATCTGGTACGCGCGTCGACTACACCGCCGCCTGCGGCGCGACCAGCTCGCCGGTGCGCCCGCAGGCTGAGCGGCAGCCGTCGCCCGGTATGCTCCGACGGCCCATGCAGGTGATTCGAGAAAGGCTGGCCGATGAAGCGCCCACCGATCGTCACAAAGATCGAGATCACCGAGTTCAAGTACGAACTTCAGGACATCCAGCCGCATGAACAGTCCCGGATGCCCACCTATAAAAAGGGAGGACGCCTCACCCGCACCGGCCGCGTACTCACGATCGACACCGACCAGGGCATCCGCGGCGAGTACTTCGGCGGGAACGCCTCGGAGCTCGCGGGCGTTGCAAACGTCGCCTACGCACTACTGGGTCGCAGCGCGCTCGCACGCGAGCGGTTCTACAACGACGCCAAGCTCTCGCTGAAGCAGCAGGCGCGTATGGGCTTATCGCAGGTCGACATCGCGCTGTGGGACATCGCCGGCAAGTTCTTCGACACCCCCGTCTACCAGCTCCTGGGTGAGTTCCGCACCGCGCTCCCGTGCTACGCGAGCACGATGGTCGGCGATGACGAGCCTGGCGGCCTCGATACCCCCGAAGCCTTCGCCGATTTCGCCGAGGAGTGCCTCGAACTGGGCTACCCCGCCTACAAGATTCACTGGTGGCGCGACGCTCCGCTCAAAAAGAACATCGAGCTGCTCTACGCGGTCGGCAAACGCGTCGGGGGCAAGATGGACCTCATGCTGGATCCGGCGAGCACGATCATGACCTGGGGCGACGCCTACAAGGTCGGAAAAGTCTGCGACGAAATCGGGTTCCTCTGGCTCGAAGACCCCTACCGGGACGGTGGCGTCTCCGCGTTCGGCCACCGCAAGCTACGCGAGGCGATCAGCACCCCGCTGCTCCAGACCGAGCACATCCGCGGCGTCGAAAGCCACGTCGACTTCATCGTCGCCGACGGCACCGACTTCGTCCGCGGCGACCCCGACTACGACGGCGGCATCACCGGCGTGATGAAGATCGCCCACGCCTCCGAGGGCTTCGGCCTCGATATCGAACTCCACTCGCCGGGCCCTGTCCGTCGTAATGTGATGGCCGCGATCCGCAACACCAACTACTACGAGATGGGCCTGATCCACCCGCGGGTGAAGCGCTCTGCCCCGCCGATCTACCTCGACTACTACGACGACACCGACGCAATCGATGCCGACGGCAACGTCCACGTCGTCGATCGCCCCGGCCTCGGCGTCGACCTCGATTGGGACTTCATCAACGCGAACAAGTCGGGGACCGTGACCTACGAACGATGAGCGAGCCTGGCTACAAAACGGCGGAGCCATCGACGAGTTGGACGACACTCGATCGGTGACCGAAGATCAGCGATAGATGATCATTTCCCACAGCCACCGCTTCATTTTCATCAAGACGCAGAAGACCGCGGGTACGAGCCTGGAGATCGCGCTGTCCGAGTATCTGGGGCAAGAGGACGTCCTCACGCCAACAGACCGCGAGGACGAGGAACTGCGTGACCAACTCGGCTTTGCCGGACCGCGGAACTACCTCGTCCCGCTTCGCCAGTACACCCGCCGGGATCTGCTGGGCATCCTCGATCACCGAATGAAGCTCGCCTACTTCAGTCACTCCCCAGCAGCATTTATCTGGCACCACATCCCGCACGACATCTGGGACAGCTACTACAAATTCGCCTTCGAGCGGAACCCGTACGAGCAGGCGATTTCGCTCTACTTCTGGCACAACCGTCGCGAGCCGCGACCGTCGATCTCGGAGTGGATCGCCGGCGGTGGGCTAAACGTGGTCCCGGCACCGGCGATCTACACCCTCAACGGCGAAATCGCCGTAGACGACGTCTTCCGTTACGAACGTCTCGCTGACTCGCTGCGCGAGATCGAAGGGCGCCTCTCGCTGCCGAAGCCACTCGAGCTCCCTCGGGCGAAGAGCCAGGAGCGGACCGACCGTCGCCCGTACCAGGAAGTGCTGGGCGAGGCCGATCGTCGGACGATCGAACAGCGATTCGCGGCGACGTTTGAGTCCTTCGGATACGCTTGGGGCAGCGATCCGGTCGACCGCCCTTGAGCACCCATACACGCGAGAGCGACGAGACATCGACGGCGCTCAACGTCGGGTTCGTAGGTCCGCTCGGTGTGCGGACCTACTCCTTCCTCCGCTATCTGGATGAACTTTCGAGCGCTCTCGCCGACGTGCGGGGGATCGAGGTCAGCCACGTTGCGCGGCCCGAGGAACACGCCCGCGAGCGGCGCCCGAGTCAGTTCCTCCTTCGCCGCGTGGCCGGTCGCCTCCGGCAACGGCTGAAGAGACGGCTCCCGAGACGTGTGGCCCCAGCGATTCAGGAGTTCGAGGCCGACGTCTACCACTTGATCGCGCCGGGCGACTCCTGGGTGATCCCGGAGCTCCAGCATGATCGAGTCGTGGTAACCGTCCACGACATCCTCGCGGGCGCAGAGTGGGCGGAAGAGGCGGAGGCGCCGCCCCCATCGAACGAGCTCGCCCGCCGATCAGAGCGTTTCTTTAGCAGTCTGACCAATGCCGCCCACGTCGTCTGCGTGAGTGAACTCGCTCGACAAGAGGTCCTCGACCACGTCGATCTCGCACCGAGCAAGGTCAGCGTGATCCTCAATGGGCTGCACCCCCGCTTCCGGACGCTCGCGGCCACGGAGGTCGACCGGGCGCGGTCGTCGCTGCCGCCAGCAGCGTCCCGGATCCTCCAGCTCTGCTCGATCAATCAGGCGCGGAAGAACACGGGAGCGGTGCTTCGCGTCCTTCGACAACTGCGCGGACAGGGCCACGATGTCCGGCTGCTACGGATTGGCGCTCACTTTTCCGACGCCGATACTCGCCTCATTGCAGAGCTCGGCATCGAGGATGCGATCGACGAGCTCGGCCGCGTGGACGACGACACCCTCGTTGAGATGTACAACGTCGCCGATGTGATGCTGTTCCCCAGTCTCCACGAAGGCTTCGGCTGGCCACCGCTGGAAGCGATGGCGTGCGGCACGCCGGTGGTGGCCTCGAACATCGCGGCATGCCGTGAGGTGATCGGAGACGCCGGGCTGCTCACGGATCCACGGGATGTCGAGGGCCTTGCCGCGCACGTCGCCGCCCTGCTGACCAACGAGTCTCTGGCGGCGGACTACCGGGAGCGGGGGCACGAGCGCGTGGCGCTATTCACCTGGGAACGCGCAGCAAGCCAGTTCGCCGAACTCTACCGGGCCATTGCCGCCCGATAGCCTGCTGTCTAGGCCATCCGAACTGTGGGAGCGTTGGGGCGGGGTCCCGGCGGGCCTCGGTCGAATCGGACGACCGGTGGCGCTCGGCGGTGACATGCCGATGATCCGACAGCCGGTGGTCGAGGTAGACATCAGCGACGACCAATCGCCGATATCGGGAATGGACTGAGCTGTGAGCGTACTCCGCCGAGCGACGGACAACCGAATCACCCGCAACGCCGCCTACCGCCTGCGACGGCTCCGCGCGCGGAACTCTCGACCGCCGCGTCCGGCAGTCCCGATCCTGGTGAATTGCCATCACAAAGCCGGATCCACATTGATGCTGAATGTGTTCCAAAAGATCTGCCGGGAGTTCGACTGGCGCCTGGTATGGCATCACTGGAGCGCGCCGGAGAACCTCCCACGTGAAGCCGATGTGGTCGTGTTCGCGCACTCACAGTTTGACCTCGGTCGGGACGGACGTCCCTACGTCGGCGTTCACATGGTCCGCGATCCACGCGACCTGATCGTCTCTGGTTATCAATACCATCGCACCACTCGAGAGGCGTGGTGTACGAACGCGAATCTCGACGAAACGCCGCCGATCACAGCGCCGCGCGTGCCCCGCTGGAAAGAATCAGCACCGCTGAAGTGGCAACAGGAGTATCTCCGCTCGCTGAATGGCAAGTCCTATCAGGAGAACTTGCGGGCGTTGCCCGAACAGGAGGGGATCACGTTCGAGATGTTGGGGCACTCCGCCTGGACGATCGACCGGATCAGAGAGTGGAACTACGAAGACTCGAGCGTCGTTGAATTGCGATTCGAGGACGTCCTCGCCGACTACGATGCTGAGATGCGACGCATGTTCGTGGGACTCGGCCTCGACGAGCGCTGGGTCGAACGAGCGGTCGCGATCGCCGCGACCGAGGACTTGGCGCGGATGGATTCGCGCCGACTCGATACAGACCCGCATATCAAATCCCGGGGCGCCTCCCGCTGGCAAGGTCATCTGACGACGGAACACCGTCGCGCGTTCAAGGAGCGCTTCGGCAACGTGGCCGAGGTGCTCGGCTACGAAGAATCGAGCGAGTGGTAATCCCAGCGACCAACAAAAGAAACCGGCGCTGGCCGGCCACGCCGGCCTTCCAGACTTAGGGCCTCAGAGTCGCGAGGCGGCGCTTCGCCCGGCGTAGGAACCGCTGATACCCACGGACCCGCGTCTGAAAACGCTCCGGCGGATCGAACGGCACATCGCGGAGCGCCTCGAGAAAGACCACCCCGTAGGGGTGGTTCTCCAATGTCTGTTGCCGGAGGCCTCCGGCAAAGTGAACGAAACGCAGATCGTCGGCGCTCGGTGGCGGCACCAGCAGCTCCTCGGTCTCCCGCCCGAAGAACGGCGTCACCGCGTTCCAGCCGGCGGGCAGCTCCTGCCAGAGCGGAGCCCCCTGGGAGTCAGCCATGACCGCATTCGCCGCATCCTGATCGAAGAGGGCCCAGGCTGGGTTTTCGATCATCGCCGTCATGATCTGTTGGCCAATGTCCTCAGCCAACCATGCGTCGACATCGATGAGTAGCATCCCCGAGTTGAAGTACCGCTGCACTTGCGGCAGGTGACGGCTCCCGATGTCACTCGGAGCCGTGACCGCCCCGACCGCGCATCCGCGCAGATCGAGGTCCCACAGCTCGCTGACGTCTGCGACGGCGGCAAGATCGACGTCGGTGTACACGGCCCTCGGGTAGCGTCCTGCGAGCAGCTCCGGCAGCGCATATCGAGCGTTGATCGCGCGCGGCACCCGGGGATTCATCTCTGCGACGCGATCGAGTGCAGCAACTGAGCGCTCGGAGAGATCAGCATCCCGAACCACGGTGAACGTCACCCCAAGCCCGCGGCAGTAGTCAGCCAGGCGGTCGGCTCCGACTGCCCCTTCGAGGTACGCGAACACGTGCAGCGAGGCATCAGGCCTCAGCCGCTCGCTCACGGTCTTGACCGTCACGGCGGCGGCAAACAGATACCCATCGTCGCTGGCGATCAGGAGCGGAAGTTCCGGCAGCGTGCTCACGCAGCACCTCTGGTTTCATCACGATTCGTCAATGGCCTCAAAGGCAGCACGCCGGATAAGATGGCCGCGCTCATGAACGGTCGGCGTCGCACTTCAGCATCGTCGCGGCGCAACGCAGACCGTCTCGGGCGCTCGTTGGCAGGGTAGCTCAGAGGCCAGAGCAGGGGACTCATAAGCCCTTGGTCGGCGGTTCGAATCCGCCCCCTGCTACCACCGATCCCGCCTCGGTCCGGTGGTCCTCGGCTGACCGGTCGGCCATCGCCGTTTCGGCCGTCACCCGATCAACCCAATCCTCAACCTCCGGGATCAATGAGAACAGGTGCGGCTCGATGAACAGGTACTCGTGCATCCCGGGAACGTGCCGGACATCGACCCCGCCCGGTGCGGTCGCATCGTCGAATCCGAGGAACTCGTCGGGTGCCGAGCCGAGACGCTGGACCTTCGCACGGAAGACCGTGAACGGCTGGCCGAAGGCAGGCCGGCCCCACTCCCACTGATTGCCCGCGGTCCGCAGTGCGCTCCGGACGGCGGCGTGCCCGGGGAGCTCGACCCGGTCAGGCGCATCGCGGGCGTGACGAGCGGTCCACTTCTGATAGGCCCAGCCATCTGGGTCGAATCCGAGCCGTCGAGAGTTGCGCCGAATCTGCTGTGTAATGACACCGCGACGGTAGGCTGCGCGGCGCTGTCCCTCGAGACCCCAGTAGTTCGTCCAGTGGTGGTGCACCCAGTGAAACGGCGACAGCAGCGTGGCGCGCAGCCCGGACGGGACATCGGCATAGCCAGGGCCATAGTCGAACAGCAGCAGGTGAGGTGGATCGCCCTTGGCCTCGAGCTGGGCCGCCATCTCGTAGGCGATCTGCGCGCCGGCGGAGAATCCACCGAGCAAGTGTGGCCCATGCGGCTGTAGCTCGCGCAGCTCACTGATGAAGTGCGCTGCCAGCTCAGTCATATCGTCGATCGGCTGGCGGTCGCCGTACAACCCCGGCGCCTCAAGGCCGACCAGTGGGATGTCATCCCGTAGTCGTTCCGCGACCCGTTTGAAGTGGAAGATCTGTCCGAGCTGGCCTGGAACGAGGAATAACGTCGGCTTGCCGCCACCCGTTCTCAGGGGGACCGCCGAGCGTCGAGGTTCTCCGGCGGCAGACGGAACTGGCTCGATCCCGACCGCACGTGCGGCGCGCTCTCGGACCTCGGCAATGCGTTCTCGTTCCACGTGTCGTCCTCACGGCGCAGCACAGCAGCAGGGAATCTAGTCGATCCCACGGCTGATCTTGCGGTCACGGGAGTTATGCGCGCATCAAGAAAACTAAAAGCAATCTCAGTGTGTGCCGGCAGTGACTAGCTGCCTTCGCCAACGGTCTCGAGGAACTCCACCGGGGTGAGTTCACTTTCGTGCCAGGCGGCCGCGCAGTCGACGCCGATGTAGCGCAGGTGCCAGGGCTCGTAGGCGTAGCCCGTGATCGCCTCGCCGTCGATCGGATAGCTCTCGACGAATCCGAAGCGGTAGGCATTGGCGAGGAGCCAGATGCCCTCGGGCGTTTGCCCGAGCGACTCGCTCAGCGCCCACCCGACCAACTGGGTCGTGACGTCGGCGGTCGTTCCGAGTTGGTGCTCGCTGTGGCCCGGCTTGGCGCTGACACGCTCCGCCTCGACCTGGCCGAGCTGCTCGATCCAGTAGGCGAACGTCCACACCTGTTCGTCGAACGAGCGATAGGAAGACCGCGTCCGCACATCGAAGTCGTCCGCAGCGGCCGCGTCGACCAGCTCGGCGAAATGCCGCGCTGCCTCGGCATCGAGCTGGCGGCCCTCGAAGCCGGGAGCGACGAGGCGGTTGTCGAGGACGACGAGGTCAGCGGGAACAAATCCGTCGGGCAGCGGACGCGTTTTGTCGACGAGCCACGTCAGCTCAGGGCGCCGCTCTGTATCGACGAGACAAGCCGCGAACGTCGTCAGCGGCGTCGCGGTCGGTTCTGGAGTCGATGGGGTCGCGGTTGGTTCAGCCGTTCGCTCGGCCGTCGCGGTCGGGGTCGGGGATTGCTCAGAGCCGTTGACCGGGGAGGACCCGCAGCCGGCCGCGAACAGGCCGAGAAGACCGATGGCGATCAGGAGCGATGGCGTGCGAATCGTGGACCTCGCGATGCTCGGCGCCCGCCAGCGCACTGTCCCGGGAGACCCACCCAGTGGAACGCGGTCCGAACGCCGAGCACAAGACGCCGCTAGCCCTTGATCAGCTCCTCGAGCTTGCGACCAGCCTCGCCTGGGCCGCCCGGCGGCATCTGGATCAGCTGCAGATCCGCGCCGAGCGCAGACCGCTCCGCGAGCTGCGCCCGGACTTCCTCGATGTGCCCGATTACCTGGATCTCGCGGACCATCGATTCCGAGATCGCCGCTTTCGAGGCCTCCGCATCGCGCTCGGCCCAGCGAGCCCGCGACTCGCCGACCTCCGCCTCAAAGCCATGTCGCTCGAGCATCTCGTAATAGAAGGTGCCCATGCGATTGACGTAATAGTGCAGCGGTTCGCGCGCGTCGGCCCATTGCGCCGCGTCGTCGCTTCCGTCCAACACGTACACACGGGTGAACGGCGCGATCGTCATCTCGACCTCGCCACGGCCAGCCTGGGCAGCCGCGCCCGTCAGCTGTCCGCGCAGGTCCTCGAAGAGCCGTTTCGGCCAGTGGATCGGGAAGATGCCGTCACCAATCTCGCCCGTCTGGGCGATCGACTTCGGCGTGATCGCGGCGATCCAGACTGGGATGTGCTCGCGATAGCTCGGGTAGTTCAGGCGGAAGCCGCGGTCCATCGAGAAGATGTCACCGTCATATTCGAGCTTCTCGCCAGCGATCAGCGAGTTGAAGATCTCGGTGTACTCGCGAAGGCGCCGCAGCGGCTTCTTGAACGGCACGCCGTGGAACTGTTCGATCACATTCTTGCCGGACGATCCAAGGCCGAGCACCATTCGACCCGCTGACAGCTGATCCAAGACGGCGTAGTCCTGCGCCATCGCCGAAGGCGTCCGGGAAAAAACGTTGAGGATCGTCGTCCCGATCTGGATCTTCGAGGTGTTCAGCGCGATCGCGGTGAGCCACGGAATCGAGGATGCCCCCCACGCCTCGCCGGTCCCCACGAACTCGTATCCCAGGTCCTCTGCGATCTTCACCTTCTCGAGGTCTGTTTGCCAATCCGAGCTGATCCCTGCCAGTACGCCAAGTCGCATCTCTGCCCGCCTCCACCTCGTCCGTCGATCGCGCCAGTTCCGAGGGATACTGGCACGCGGCCACCGTTCGGCCCAGCCTCAGCCGGATCGCGGTGATCGGCATCACCCGCGCCTGGTCACTGGTGCCTTAACGTATACCCCAGTGGGGTATCGACCTTGAGACCCCAGGAGGACACGCGGCCGCACCCTCCCACCGCGGCTTGGCTCGTCCCAGGGAGGGTGCATGTCCGGACGCGGAACGCTGTTCGCAGTGGTGGGTGGGATCGGCCTGCTGGCTGCCGCGTGCGGCGGGGACGGCGGTTCTTCGACGGCGACCGTCGCAGCAGACGAGATCGCGACAGAGACCCCGTCGACGCCGACGCCGACGCCGATCCCGACTCGCACCCCCGATACGCGAACGCCCGAGGAGCTCCGCCGCGCGTCAGAACTACGCGATGCCGATCGGACGCAGCGCTTCATTGAGCGCGACTACCCCCGCAACAACTTCGACATCGCCACCGTTGGGCTGCACGAGATCCTCCCGGTCCTCCCACGCGACGGCATTCGCTCCATCGACGCGCCGAACTTCGACAGCGTCGCGGCGGCGGACGAATGGCTCGACGATCAGGAGCCGGTGATCGCGTTCGAGCTGGATGGGGACGTTCGCGCCTACCCGCTTCAGATTCTGACCTGGCACGAGATCGTCAACGACATCGTCGCCGAACAGCCGGTCATCATCACCTACTGCCCGCTCTGCAACACGGCGATTGCGTTCAGCCGATCGGTCGACGGAGAGACGCGCGAGTTCGGCGTCTCGGGCGCACTCCGACGCAACGACCTGATCATGTACGACCGTGAGACTGAGACCCTCTGGCAGCAGATCACTGGTGAGGCGATCGTCGGCGAGGGCGCCGGCACCCAGCTCGATTTCCTCACGTCCCAGATCGTCTCGTGGTTGGACTTCCGGACCTCGTTTCCCGAGGCCCAGGTCTTGAACCGTGACACCGGTCGGCGAGCGAACTACGGCGAGAACCCGTACCCGCTCTACGACGCGCCCGGTAGCCGCACCATCTTCCCGATCGACGAATTCGGCGACGAGCGCCTCGACGCGAAGGAGCGCGTGCTCGCTGTCGATCTCGGCGAGGATCCGATCGCGTTCCCGTTCACCGCCCTGAGTGAGTCGGTCGTCATCGAGGGCGAGTCCGCCGGCCAGGGAGTGATCGCCTTCTGGCAACCCGGAGCGCTCTCGGCGCTCGACGAATCGTTCATCATCGCCGGCCGCAACATCGGAGCGGCCGGAGCGTTCCTCCCGGTGATCGATGGGGCCCCCGCCACCTTCGAGGTCAGCGACGGGGCGATTGTGGACACCGCGACCGGCAGCGAGTGGAACGTCCTGGGACTGGCCGTCGCTGGCCCGCTGGAGGGCACCCAGCTGGAGGCCGTCGTCTCCGCGAACCACTTCTGGTTCGCCTGGTCGGTCTTCGAACCCGAGACCCGAGTCATCACCGGCTAGCCCGGCGACCACCACGAGCTACGATCTTTCGAGGAGGATTCGATGGCCGAATCATTCGACCGTCGCACGTTGCTGCGACGCACCGCGGCAGCCGGAGTCGTGCTGACCGTTGGCGGCCTGTTCGTCTCTCGCGAAGTGCTCAACGGCGACGGCGACGGCTCCACCGAGTTCGGGCTGCTCGACGAACGATCGCCCTCGGTCGGCAGTCCGGTGCCAGACTTCGTGCTGCCTTCCTTCAGCGGCGAACCGGTGCGGAGCGAGGACTTCCGCGGGAAGACGCTGGTACTGAACTTCTGGGCGAGCTGGTGCCCGCCGTGCCGCGCCGAGATGCCAGATCTGCAAGAACTCTGGGTCGAGCGCCAGGAGCGCGACGATCTGGTCGTGCTCGCTGTCGACTTCCTGGCCGAAGACACGATCGATGCTGCTTCCGGCTTCGTCGACGAGTTTGAGTTGACGTTCCCGGTCGTGACCGACACCTCGGACGGCGACGTCGCGGAGCGCTACGGCGTCCGCGGACTCCCCGCGACCTTCTTTATTGACCGCGGCGGCATCCTCCGCCAGATCAGCCTCGGTCCGGTGTTCGGCAATCTGCTCCCCGATGGGGTTGCTGCTGCCGACGCCGCTGCCTAGCGCCGCCCGGACTTCAACTTCCTCGGTCGTCGCCGGTCCAAATCGGCCGGCAGGAGTTCGCTAGGCTGTCCGCGGAGGCCTCATGGAGACACGCACCCTGGGCTCGGTCGGCGAGGTCAGCGCGCTCACACTCGGTGGTGGCGGTATCGGAGCCGTCTGGGGCGAGACGTCGCGCACCGAGGCGATCGCCACGGTCCGGGAAGCCGTCGACTCCGGGATCTCGTTGCTCGATCTCGCGCCCTCGTACGGGGATGGCGAGGCCGAACGCGTCGTGGGCGAGGCGTTCGACGGTTCGCTACCCAGCGGCGTTCGTGTCACCACGAAGTGCCGCCTCGGTGACCGTCCGGCTACCGAGGTCTACGACCACCTCGCGCAAAGCCTGGACGAGAGCCTCCAGCGGATACGCGTCGATCACGTCGACGTCTTCCTCTTGCACGCCAACCTCGTCGCGGATGGTGCCGGGAGTGACCGCGGAACACCACTCAACCTGTTCCGCGAGGCCGTCCGTCCAGCGTTCCAACGGCTCGTGCAAGAAGGCCGCGCCCGAGCCTGGGGAATCAGCGGGATCGGATGGCCCAGCGTCGTGCGCGCCGTACTCGCCGACGAGCCGCCGCCGGACGTGGTGCAGTGCATCGCGAACCTCCTCGATTCCACCGGCGCCCTCCACCGGGTTGATGAACCGCTCGCGCCGCGCAAGTCGATCCGCCTCGCGCAGGAGCAGCACGTCGGCGTGATGGGCATCCGCGCCGTCCAGGCCGGCGCACTCACGGATGCGTTCGACCGACCGCTGGCCGACGACCACCCCGACCAGGTCGACTACCGCCGTGCCGAGCCGTTCCGCGCGATCGCCTCGAGGCTCGGCGTGGGGGCGGCGCACCTGGCCCACCGCTACGCCCTCACGATCGATGGCGTGGACACGCTCGTGCTGGGAGTCAAGAACCGGGAGGAGCTGCGCGATTGCCTGGCAGCCGAACAGGCAGGGCCGCTCGCAGCCAACCTCGTCGCAGAGATCGATCGTGCCGTTGGACGGGGCGACTAGAGCGGCGCTCTCTCGACTACTATGTCGATCGTAATCGCGGACGCCGTAGACAGGGCCGCTAGATGGGATCGATCGGCGAGACCGAGCGCGCCAGGGACATCATCGGCCGCCAGATCAAAGACTGGCGGCTCCGCCGGCACATCTCCCAGGCTGGCCTCGCACGCGCGGCCGGGATCGATCAGGCTTCCATCTCGAACTATGAGGCCGGGAAGCGTGATCTGCGGGTCTCGACCATGATCCGCATCGCCGATGCGCTAAACGTTCGGATCGAAGATCTCATCGATCCGCAAGTCCAGCGCGCCGTCCTTGACCGGTCAGACTGATCCAGTGTCGAACGGTTCAGTCGCCGATAACTGACTCCATACACCGCATGTAATCTCGCGGATTATGTGACCCGTGATCACCTGATAACGTTCGTCTTATTACGTACGTTTCGTTGCGTAATAGAGATCGCTAGCGCCCTCACCAAACGTATGGTCTTGTGATCACTTGCGCTCCCCTGGGAGCGCGTGTGCACGTGGCACTCTATCGCAGATGTGATGTTGCCAGCTTGCACGAGACAGCCAGCCCCCGGAGGGAGAACGCTTTGACCGAACCTCGTAATTATTGGACGCGTCGCGTCAGTCGCCGCACGGCGCTGAGAGGCGCTGGTGTGGCCACAGCCGGTGTCGCCGGTGCCGCGCTCATCGGCTGCGGCAGCGATGACGACGACCCGACCGCCACGGCCACGAGCGCCCCGACCGATGGCGATCCCACCGCCGAAGCGACGCAAGTCCGAGAGACCTCGACCCCGGCCTCTTCGACGATCAAGCGCGGTGGTACCTACAGCCTCGCCGCCACCGGTGACCCCCCCACGATCAACCCCTACGGCAACGCCAGCTTCGCCGGCAAGGTCGTAGCTGCATTCAGCTACAACCGCCTCTACAAGCGCGAGACGTTTGCCGGCTCCGACGGTGGTGAGACACTGCCGACCCCGGACGCCGCGATCAGCGCCGAGTCGCCGGACGGCGTCACCTGGACCGTCAAGCTCCGCGACATCACGATGCACGACGTGGCACCGGTCAGCGGCCGCAAGCTCAACTCCGAGGACGTCCTCGCGTCCGTCGGCCGACTACAGGCCGAGGAGAGCCCGAACCGCGCCGCGGTCACCAACTGGATGAAGGTGGAAGCACCCGACGCCGAGACCGTCGTGTTCACGCTCGACGCCCCGTCGCCGACCTTCCTCGAGCAGATCGCGGACGCGAACCTGCTGCACATCATCCCCGTCGAGGGCGATGGTGGATTCGACCCGGCAACCACGATGATCGGTGGCGGCCCCTGGATCTTCCAGGAGTACCAGCCGGCCGTCAGCTTCAAGTACGACCGGCACCCGAACTACTACGAGATCGGTGAAGACGGCGACCCGATCCCGTACATGGACAAGTTCGAGTACCCGATCATTCCGGAGTACGCGAACCGGCTCGCCCAGTTCCTCGCCGGGAACCTGAGCGAGCAGGCGATCAACGCCAACGACGTCATCGGCCTGCGCAATGACGATCCAGACTTGCAGTGGCTCGGTCAGGTCTCACAGCTCCAGTCGATCTTCTACTGGGACAACGTGGCCACGACCGCCGCCGCCTACGGCGACGACCGCTTCCGCAAGGCCGTCTCGATGTCGCTCGACCGCGATGGTCTGACCGACCTCGGCTACAACACCTTCGCGTTCCGCGACGCCGGCCTCCCGGCCAACCTCGGCTGGAACAACATCATCCCCGCTGGCTGGGGTGAGCGGTGGTGGCTCGACCCGCAGAGTGCAGCCCACGGCGACTCCGGGAAGTTCTTCAACTACGACCCGGCCGAAGCCCGCAAGCTGCTGGCGGCACAGGGTGTCGAAGACGGGTTCCAGATCCCGTACATCTACACCAGCCGCTACTCGGGCGCGTTCCCGCCGATCGCCGAGGCGCAGATCAACATGCTCCAGGAGATCGGCCTCGATCCCCAGACGGACGTGCAGGACTACAGCTCGCTGTACATCACCAACACGTTCAAGGGCGACTTCGAGGGCATGGCGTTCGGTTACGAGACGCCGTTCCCCGAGGCCGGTTCGTACTGGGCGCGCATGTTCGGCGAGGACCCGGCCAACCACAGCAAGCTGATCCTCCCCGAGTTCACCGACATCGACGACCGCCAGGCGGTGGAACTCGACGAGGAAGCCCGGCGCGCGATCATGCACGAGGGTCAGATCCTCAATGCAGAGAACATGTGGTACGCACCCAGTCAGGCGGGCGCCGGTACCTCGTACCGCGCCTACCAGTCCAACATCCAGGGTGGCATCCGCGACACGCAGGGTTACGGCGTCGGCCCCGAGGAGTACACCTGGTACTGGATCGACGCTTAGACCAGTTCCGTTCTCTTCTACAGCGGGGTGGGTGCTTCGGCACTCACCCCGTTTTCGATCCCGGTCCGATCGGCGTTCGTCGTCGGGTGCCCGGGAGGTCGAGCCGAAGCCACCAAACCGGCGCCGTTGCCGGCCAGCAGTTCACCTCTAGATCCGCTCACGTGCCCCCCGCTGCTAACCGCTCATTTCCTTGGACATATGACGTTCATCATATTCACGGATCCACGTTCGTTATCGATCCGTATGATTCCGCAAACCTTGCGCGTGCCGGTGCGCGACTGTGTCACCGTGCGGGCGGCCAGAGGGGGAGGAAGTGCGTATGAACGGAAACTATTGGACCCAGCGCCGTGTCAGCCGACGATCGGCGCTACGCGGTGCAGGGATCGGGGCTGCCGGCGTCGCCGGCGCGGTCCTGATCGGCTGTGGTGACAGTGACGACCCAACCGCGACCGCCGAGCCGACGGACGGCGGCGGCGGCGGCGGTGGCGACGGAACCGCGACGGCCGAGGCGACACGAGTCATCGAGACCTCGACCCCAGCCTCGAGCGCGATCAAGCGCGGCGGCACGTACAGCATCGCCGCCACCGGTGACCCTCCCACGATCAACCCGTACGGCAACGCGAGCTTCGCCGGCAAGGTCGTCGGGGCATTCAGCTACAACCGGCTCTACAAGCGTGAGACGTTCGCCGGCTCCGACGGTGGCGAGACGCTGCCGACCCCGGACGCTGCAATCAGTGCCGAGTCCGCCGACGGCATCACCTGGACCGTCAAGCTCCGCGACCTCACGATGCACGATGTCGCGCCGGTCAGCGGGCGCAAGCTCAACTCCGAGGACGTCCTCGCATCCGTCGGTCGCCTGCAGGCCGAGGAGAGCCCGAACCGCGCAGCGGTCACCAACTGGCTCAAGGTCGAGGCGCCCGACGCCGAGACCGTCGTGTTCACGCTCGACGCCCCGTCGCCGACCTTCATCGAGCAGGTGGCGGACGCCAACCTGCTGCACATCATCCCCGTCGAGGGCGATGGTGGCTTCGACCCGGCGACCACGATGATCGGTGGCGGTCCTTGGATCTTCCGGGAGTACCAGCCATCCGTCAGCTTCAAGTACGACCGGCACCCGAACTACTACGAGATCGGTGAAGACGGCGAACCCGTCCCCTACACCGACAAGTTCGAGTACCCGATCATTCCGGAGTACGCGAACCGGCTCGCCCAGTTCCTCGCCGGCAACCTGAGCGAACAGGCGATCAACGCCAACGACGTCATCGGCCTGCGCAATGACGATCCGGATCTGCAGTGGCTCGGTCAGGTCTCACAGCTCCAGTCGATCTTCTACTGGGACAACGTGGCGGACACGGCTGCCGCCTATGGCGACGACCGCTTCCGCAAGGCCGTCTCAATGTCGCTCGACCGCGACGGTCTGACCGACCTCGGGTACAACACGTTCGCGCTCCGCGACGCCGGCCTCCCGGCCGACCTCGGCTGGAACAACATCATCCCCGCTGGCTGGGGTGACCGTTGGTGGCTCGACCCGCAGAGCGCAGCCCACGGCGACTCCGGGAAGTTCTTCAACTTCGACCCGGCGGAAGCCCGCAAGCTGCTGGCGGCACAGGGTGTCGAAGACGGGTTCCAGATCCCGTACATCTACACCAGTCGCTACTCGGGCGCGTTCCCGCCGATCGCCGAGGCGCAGATCAACATGCTCCAGGAGATCGGGCTCGACCCCCAGACGGACGTGCAGGACTACAGCTCGCTGTACATCACCAACACGTTCAAGGGCGACTTCGAGGGCATGGCGTTCGGTTACGAAACGCCGTTCCCCGAGGCCGGTTCGTACTGGGCTCGCATGTTCGGCGAGGACCCGGCCAACCACAGCAAGCTGATCCTCCCCGAGTTCACCGACATCGACAACCGCCAGGCGGTGGAACTCGACGAGGAAAACCGGCGAGCGATCATGCACGAGGGCCAGATCCTCAACGCCGAGAACATGTGGTACGCACCCAGCCAGGCAGGCGCCGGTACCTCGTACCGCGCCTACCAGTCCAACGTGCAGGGAGGCATTCGAGACACCCTCGGATACGCCGTCGGCACCGAGGAGTACATCTGGTACTGGTTCGACGTGTAGTCGACGTCCGACCGGCACAGGTCACAACGGGGCGGGCGTGCGAGCGCCCGCCCCGTTGCATCACAGAATCCTCACGGTGGGCGATCGTGGATAGCAGAACATCACGAGAGTCATGAGCGGGACGAGCAATTCCGCTGTCCGTGCCAGTATGATTCCCGCAGCCGCACCCGGGCGGCGCTGTTACCCCGCTTACGGTATCGGTCAGATTCGGCCGCTAGCCTCGCACTCATGGAGGAGACCGAGTTTGAAGCGACCCAGACAGGTGTTTGAAGGCCGTCAGCGCTAACGCAATGAGTCCGCCGCATCGGATTCAACACGGACAGCGCTGACTATCGGCCACAGAGGGAAGGGAGCGGGCAAGCGAATCACGATGGGAACTCAGCCCATCTCGCGAGCCCCACACCATGCAGAAGTACGTCCTCCGACGTCTAGCATTGATGATTCCGACACTCGTCGGACTCTCGATCGTGGTGTTCACCATGGTCCGCATCGTGCCGGGCGACGTTGTCGCGTTGATCGCCGGCGAGTTCGGCGCAGTGTCGCCTGAGACGAAACAGGCGATCCTCGAAGACTTCGGGCTCGCCGACAACATCGCCGTGCAGTACCTCAACTGGTCTCGCGACATGCTGAGCGGCGACCTGGGCACCTCGATCATCAGCGGTCGCTCAGTGGTGAGTGAACTCTCCGACCGGCTCCCGGTGACCTTCGAACTTGGCATCCTCGCGATCATCATCGCGTCTGCCGTCGCGGTTCCGATCGGCGTGGTCTCGGCGATCCGCCAGAACACGACCGCGGACTACGTCGGGCGCAGCCTGGCGATCGGCTTCCTGGCCGCGCCCAACTTCTGGATCGCGATCCTGTTGATCACCTTCGCCTCGAAGTGGTTCATCTGGGGCGTCCCCTCGACCACCTATCCCAGCCTGTTCTCAGATCCGGTCTCCAACCTGAAATTCATGGCCGTCCCGGCCAGCCTCCTCGGGCTCGGGCTCTCCGGCTCCGTGATGCGCTACACGCGCTCCGCGGTCCTCGAGGTGATGCGCCAGGACTACGTGCGAACGGCGCACGCCAAGGGCCTCGCTGAGCGGACCGTCGTCACGAGGCATGTACTCAAGAATGCGCTGATCCCGGTGATTACGGTGATCGGCTTGCAACTCCCCGTGGTCATCGGTGGCACCGTCATCATCGAGTCGGTGTACTCGATTCCTGGCATGGGCCGTTACTACATCTCATCGATTAACCAGCTCGACTTCCCGGTCATCCAGGCGATCAACCTCGTGGTGGCGACGTTCACGGTCTTCTCGATTCTCGCGGTCGACCTGCTCTACTCCGTCCTCAACCCGCGGATCCGGTACTCCTAATGGCCAGCGCAAGCGACACCTTCGCGCAGGCTGGCCTCAGTGAAGAACGTTCATTTCCCCAACGCGCTTCGCGTTGGACCTGGCGATTCGCGCGGGAGTACCCGCTCGGCGCCTTCGGTGCACTGTTCGCCATCATGCTCGTGCTGATGGCGCTGATACCCGGTGTGTTCGCCAGCGCGGACCCGACCGCACAGGTGCTGCGCGACCGCTTCCAGGGTCCAAGCGCCGAGCACTGGTTCGGGACGGACGCCCTCGGGCGTGACCTCTACTCGCGGATCATCTTCGGTGCGCGGACCTCGATCATCGTCGGGTTCGGCGTCGTCCTCGTCTCTGCCGTGCTCTCGACATTCCTCGGCGTTGTCTCTGGCTACTACGGCGGTCTGTTCGACACCGTGTTCCAGCGACTCGTGGACATCGGGATCGCGCTGCCAGGCCTGATCTTCATCATCCTGTTCATCACGGCGTTCCAGGACCTGCCGGGCGGCCAGACCGTCCCGATCATCCTGTCGGTCGCGATCCTGATCGCCATCCGGCTATCGAGGGTCATCAGATCCGGCGCGATCGCGGTGCGCGAGGAACAGTACGTCGAGGCCGCACGTGCACTTGGTGCCGGTAGCTCTCGGATCATGATCCAGCACGTCGTGCCAAACGTGTTCGCCCTGGTCCTCGTGTCGGCCTCGATTGAGGTCGGCGCGGCGATCCTGATCGAATCGGCGTTGGCGTTCCTCGGATACGGGATTCCGCCACCAACGCCGAGTTGGGGCCGGATGCTGAACGAGGCCCGCGAGGAGCTGATCCGCTCGCCCCACCTCGCGATCTACCCCGGCTTCGCGATCTTCTTCACGGTGTACAGCTTCAACATGTTGGGCGACGCCGTTCGCGACAAGTTGGACCCGCGCCTGCGAGGCAGCCGCTAGGTCGTCCCTCGCGATTTCGTAGCTCAGCGGCTCCCGGGTGCACTCGGGAGCCGCTTTTCTCTCTGCTCACGCACAGCATCAGTCGAGCGAGCCCGCCAGCGCACCAGAATTCGGCCTGCGCGCGCGGCGTGATCCGTTCACCGAGCGACCAATGCTGCCGATGATCTGACCACGGCGGACGTCATTCCGGACGTGCTGTCTGAAGATTCGTGGTGCGCTTGACCCAACATGGGCCGGAGGCCGCCGGACCGGCGATGCAGACGCTTGCTGCGTCTCGTCGGTCGACGCCCGATCAGGGGCGCCGCGGGCGGCTCGCCAACCTCTATATCTGGTTCGTGATCGGCAGTTCAATCGCGGCCACCAGCGGGTCGTTGGCCTCGGAAGCTACCTCCGGTGCTGACGCAAACTGGGACTGGCCGCTCTTCCTCGCGCTCACCCTCGGCGTGGGCGTGCTTGAACGCGCCCGCGAGGATCTCTTCGGCAACAGCCGGCTCTCGTTGAGCTTCGTCGCGTTGTTCAGCGGCGGCCTACTGCTCGCTCCCGGCGCCGTCGGCGCTGCCGCCATGATCGGCCTGTTTGTGGCCGGCTTCCCGGACCGCGAAGACTGGGACCGATTCCTCTTCAACGTGGCAGTGATGTCGCTGAGCGGCGTCGCGTACTCCACGGTGTTCCACCTGGCGTCTGCCGCACCGACGTCGGGACAGATCCTGGAACTGTTGCCGATCGCCCTCGGGGCCACGCTCGTCGCCTTCTCGATGAACAGCCTGCTCGTCGCTGGGATCGTCGCGCTCACCGGCGAACAGGGCGTCGTGGCGGTGTGGAAGGAAAAGTACGCCTGGCTTGCGCCGCACTACCTCGCGTTCGGGGTCGCCGCCTATGCCATGGTCGTGTCGTTCCTCGCGCTTGGCGCGATCGGCGGCGCCATCTTCGCGATGCCGATCGTCATGCTGTGGTTCGCCGTCCGCCAGTACACCGACCGAACACGTGAGACGACGGTCGAGCTGCAGCGCGCAAACCGGGCGCTCGGACACAGCGAGAAGCGTTATCGCGCGCTCGTCCAGAACGCCCCCGGCGTCACCATCGTCCTCAACCCGGACGGCACGATTCAGTACATCAGTTCACCGATCGGCGCCGAGGAGGAGCCGGGCGCCGTCGAGGACCTCGTCCACCCGCGCGACCTCGACCAGATCACCGAGGCGATCCGGGACGCCAGCGAGCACCCTGAACTCCAGCCGATGCTGGAGTTGAAGATGCCGGACGCCGGCGGGCAGTGGCGCGAGTACGAAGCGACGATGACCAACCTGGTCGCCCAGCCGGCGGTCGGCGGCCTGGTCATCAACGCCCGTGACGTGACAGACCGCAAGCGTCTGGAGAACGAACTCCGCCACCAGGCATTCCACGATCCATTGACCAACCTGCCCAACCGCGCCCTGTTCATGGAGCGGCTCGAAGACGCACTCGCGATGACACAACGCAGCGGAGCTCGCACCGCGGTCATGTTCATTGACCTGGACCGCTTCAAGGTCGTGAACGACAGCCTCGGCCACAACGTCGGTGACGAGCTCTTGATCGCGCTCGGCGATCGACTGACAGCGACGGCCCCCGAGGACGCTACGGTCGCCCGATTCGGTGGCGACGAGTTCACGCTGCTGGTGCCGGAGGTCGCGTCACAGGACACGCTTACCGCTCTTGCCCACCATCTGCTAGGTGAGCTGCGTGGCCCGGTGAAGCTCATGGGGCACAACACCATCGTGACGGCGAGCATCGGGATCTCGATGAGCGGTGAACGAGCGAAGACGCCGCGCGAGTTGATCCGCAGCGCCGACATTGCGTTGTCACATGCGAAGGAGCAGGGGCGCAGCCGCTATGTGCTCTTCGACGAGACGCTCGACAAGTTCTCGATCGATCGGTTGCGCCTCGAGTCAGAGCTGCGCCAGGCGGTCGAACGCGATCAGCTCCGCTTGCACTACCAGCCCGAGATCGATCTGCCCAGCGGCGAGATCGTCGGCTTCGAGGCGCTCGTTCGCTGGGATCACCCGATTCGCGGCCTCGTTCCGCCAGCAGAGTTCATCACGCTTGCTGAAGAGACCGGCGAGATCATCAGCATCGGGAAGTGGGTCCTCCGGGAAGCCTGCCGCCAGGCTGCCGAGTGGCGCGATTCGATCTTCCACGACCGCCCGTTCACCATGGCGGTGAATCTCTCGGCGAATGAGTTCCTTGAACCGGGGCTCGCCTGGGAGGTCCTGCGCGTGCTGCGGGAAACCGGACTCGATCCGGCTAACCTGCGGATCGAAATCACCGAGAGCGTCCTCCTCGACGATAGCGCCGTGACGAACGACATCTTCCTCGAGCTCAAGCGGATCGGTGTCGAGCTGGCGATCGACGATTTCGGCACCGGCTACTCGTCACTCAGCTACCTCCGGCAGCTCCCCGCAGACGTCTTGAAAATCGACCGATCGTTCGTCTCCGATGTCGATCACGATGAGCGCGAGGCCTCCATCGTCCGGGCGGTCGTCCGTGTCGCAGAAGCGCTCGGCATGCGGGTCGTTGCCGAGGGCATCGAGCGCGAGGAGCAGGCACGATTCCTCGCGGGAATTGGCTGCGAGAGCGGCCAGGGCTATCACTTCGCTCGCCCTGCCGAGGCCGAGATCACCGCCGAACTCGTGAGACAGTACCGACCGATCGAGCGCGCCTCCTAGCAAACTGCCCGCGTAGCTCTGCGCGACCCGGCCACGGCATGGCGTTTCTCCCTCTTTTCTGACACCTACCCTCTTCGGCGGGCGAGAAATCGCTCCGGTTTCCTGCTTGCTCCCTTTCTTATGTCGTCTTCCGGCCACTGAATACTCACAGAAGACGCTCGCTCGGGGTTGACACTGATATCGGCACCACCTAGATTCCTACACGTCTAGACAGGCCATTCATATGGCAGACGGAACGGAGCCTATTGTGCGTAAGATCCGCGGGATCGCCTGGTAACACCCCAGGCCTAGACTGAAGAGGCGGCCTCCGGGCCGTCTCTTCGCATTTGTGCGGCGATCTGCCCCGCTATCGGCAGACTCAGGCGACCGGCTGCTTGAGGCGGCACCTCTTACGTCTGCTGCCAACTCGTCTTCTGTCAGTAATCCGAGCGCTGTGACTCAGGGCGATCGCTGCCGTCCTCGGCGTGGCTCCGGAACGGCTCCAGCACCCCGGTCCAGCCTCCACGGTTGCGCTCCCGCCATGGTGCGGCGTCGTCACCAAGTGCTTCCCAGCCCGTATGCACGATCCGGACGTTCGTGGCCTCGCCCCCGTCCGGCTCAAACTCGATCACGACATGGGTGGCGCGCGAACGGTCAGTGCCCAGATGCCACAGGTAGCTCAGCCGCTGCGGCTCCTCCCAGGCCGTCACCTCGCCCCAATCGTGCTCCTCGCCGCCGGGTGTCCGTTCGAAGATGCGACCGCCGACGCGTGGCTCGATGACTACCTCGAGGCTGGGATCGCCCGAGAACGAATGGGATTTCGGCCACCAGAGTGACGTCCGCCGGGTGAACGTGGAAAACGCGTGGTCGACGTTGCAGCGAACGGTGAAGTCCATCTCCAGCGGATCAATCACTCTCGGGATCCTCGGAGCGAGTGTTCTCGGCTGCCAGCGTGAAGCGCGCCGTAGCCTCACCCCAGACCGCCTCGAGAAATGCACGCACGGCGCCGGCCCCCAGCTCGTCCAGCTGGTAGAGACGGCGCGTCCCTTTGGGTTCAACGGTCACCAGCCCCGCCTCGCGGAGCAGCCGCAGGTGACGTGAAACCGCGGGCCGGCTGATCGGGAGTTGGTCCGCGATCTCCTGAACGGAGTGCGGACCTTGCGCGAGCATCGCGACGATCGTGCGGCGGTTCGAATCGCCGAGCGCTCCGAATGGATCCCCGGCACCAGCCCGTTCCTGCATGACGGAAGCGTAGCACGACGTTTACCGTAACCGTTGCATTACCGATCGATGGGGCATACCGTGCGGAGCACCCGACAGAACCATTGGGGGACAGGCGATGAGGTCCTACGAGTCCAGCACGACCATTGACGCACCGCCGGAGCTGGTCTGGGCGATCTTGATGAACGTCGCGACGTATCCGGACTGGGACTCGGGGGTCGAGCGCGTCGAGGGAACCGTCGCCCACGGCGAGAAGATCAAGGTGTACTCCGAGGTCAGCCCGGGGCGCGCCTTCCCAGTCACGGTGAGCCTCTCCGAAGGCGAACGACGGATGATCTGGCGCGGCGGAATGCCGCTCGGATTGTTCAAGGGCGTCCGGACGTTCCAGCTCCAGGCAGCAGGAGCGGGTACTGAGTTCGCGATGCGAGAAGAGTTCAGCGGCCCAATGCTGCCGCTGATCTGGCGCAGCATGCCCGACCTGCAGCCGTCATTCGATCAGTTCACAAGCGGTCTCAAGCGACGCTCGGAGGCTGGAGCCTCCGACTAGGGCTCAGCTCGCCCGTCGGTCCTTCGAGCGTGGAGCCGGGGGCTGCATCGCGCTCCGGAACCACTCGACCCGAGCGTGGAGGACGTCCGCGCCGCCGATCTGCGACAGGACCCATTCGTCCTCAGCCGTCAGTGCCTCGTCGTCTTCTCCACCGTGCACCATGACCCCGTCACCGATCCCGAGGCGCCACGAGATCTGGACCGCTCGGGCGGTCGCCTGGGCGAGGGGCGAAAGATGCTCGGGCGGGTCATGATGCTCAAGGATCGAGGAGTGGATCACGCTCGGGATGCTCCACGCATCGGCGGCTTCCACGCCGCGGACCGTGTGCGCCGCTCCAAACGCCCGATGCTCCGCTTCCTGGGCGGGAACGCCCCCACGCACCCGCTCGACAACGGCGGCGTAGTCATCCGGGCGTTCGGCGGCCATGCCGAGCCGGCCAATGTCGTGCAGCAAGCCGGCACTGTACGCCGCGGCGCGCACGTCGCGGGGCGCGTCGGCATCGATGAGAAGTTCGGTCAGCAGCCCACAGGCCACGACATGGCGCCACAGGTCATCGACGTCCAAACCGGCTGCCTCGAGGTCCTCGAAGGTCGTGCTGAGGACGGCGGCGCCGACGATCTGCAACGTCTCGCGCGGGCCAATCCGGATCACCGCACGTTCCACCGTGCGGACGGCGGCCCGAGGAGCAGACCAGGCCGAGTTCGCCGCGCGGATCACCGCCGCTGCGAGCGCCGGGTCGGAACGAACGATCGAGGTGACCTCGTGCGGATCGGGTGAAGGGCTGGAAACGATGGTGAGCACGCGCGCGCGTGCCGGCGGCAGAACCGGCAGTTGTTGTGGCATACAACGATCCTCGACCGATCGCATACCCACGGCCACCGTGTCTTCCCTAGGTCGCCGATCTGTGCCCTGCGCACGTGACAGCCGCGCTACCTTGATGACATCCGCGGAATCAACGGTGACAGGAGCGTCCCATGCCACACCCCACCGAGCTGATTGAGGCAGCGGTTTCGGTCGAATCCAGCCCGCGCTGGGTACGCGCGACCTTCAACGGCGAAACGGTGATCGACAGCAAGCGCGTCATGCTGCTCCACGAGCGCGGGCGCGTCCCGGTCTACTACTTCCCGAAGGAAGACGTGAGGTTCGATCTCCTCGAGGCCACCGATCACTCGACGCATTGCCCTCACAAGGGGGACGCACAGTATTGGACGATCCGCGCCGGCGACCGCCTGGTCGAGAACGCGTTCTGGAACTACCCCGAGCCGATCGAGGGACAGGAAGCGCTGTCGGACCTCGTCGCTTGTTACTGGCACCAGATGGACCACTGGTACGAGGAAGACGACGAGGTCTACGTTCATGCGCGCGACCCGTATCGGCGCGTCGATGTCCTGAACAGCGCCCGCCACATCGAGGTCACGCTGAACGGCGAGACGGTCGCCGATTCGCGCCGACCGGTCGTCCTATTCGAGACCGGCCTGCCGACCCGTTACTACCTGCCGCAGCAGGACGTCCGGATGGACCTGATGCGGAAATCGCCGACGGTCACGCAGTGCCCATACAAAGGCATCGCAACGACCTGGTCCGCCGACGTGAACGGCCAGACCTACGAAGACATCGCCTGGAGCTACCCGTTCCCGATTCCAGAACTACCGAAGATCGAAGGCCTGATCTGCTTCTACAACGAGAACGTCGACCAACTCACGGTCGACGGAGAGGTCGAGGAGCAACCGCGTACCCGATGGTCTCGCTAGCGAGCACTCGGGCCCCCGGCAAGCACCGATCGTGACCACCGAGCGAGCGCCGCGGCTCAGCGATTTCGACCCGACCCTCGCGATCGAGGAGAAGGAATACAAGAAGCGCCGCCGCGCGCTGCGCCTGGAGCTGTTGCGGTACCAGGTTCTGCTCCGCGACGAAGCGACCTGCCCGGTCGTGATCGTCTTCGAAGGCGTGGACGCCGCCGGGAAGGGCGGGGTGATCCGGCGCCTCACCGGCCGCCTCGACCCGCGCGGGGTGCGCGTCCACCCGATCGGACCGCCGGTCGGACAGGAGGCTCGCCACCACTACCTGTGGCGCTTCCACCAGCGGATGCCGGAGTACGGACAGTTCGGAGTCTTCGACCGCTCGTGGTACGGGCGGGTGCTCGTCGAGCGCGTCGAGGGACTCGCGTCAGCTGAGGAATGGGAACGAGCGTACGGCGAGATCACCGCCTTCGAGCAGTCGATGGTCGACAACGGGATGGTTCTGGCGAAGTTCTGGCTCCACATCTCGCAGGACGAGCAGCTTCGTCGATTCGAGGCGCGTGAAGCCGACCCGTTCAAGGAGTACAAGATCACCGCCGATGACTGGCGCAATCGCGAACGCTGGGCAGACTACGAACCGACGATCGACGAGATGCTGCGTCGCACGCACACCGAGGCAGCGCCGTGGACGCTCGTGTCCGCGGAAGACAAGAACCATGCGCGGATCGATGTACTGGAGACCGTCGTGGCAGCGTTGAGAGTGCGCCTGGGGCCGCTCGGCTCGTAGCCAGCGCCACCCGTGCGGCGGTCGATCCCGCCTCGATTATCGCGTGACGGAGCTGCCACCCGGCTCGACCGCGCGCACGGACCGCCCTAACGTTCGGACCGCAGGCGGGTGGTCGCGTTCAACGCCCCACCATCCGTTGGGGGGTGCGGCACGATCGACCGATTCCCGAACCCATCCGCAGCTGGCCGTACGACGGTCATCGACATCGGCTCGAACTCTGGGCGGGCGGTCGTGATCCAGCCGCGCGCGGGCGGCCACCTCGAAGTCGTCGAGGAACTCCGGCTGCCGCTCCGCCTCGGCGCCGCGATCGACGCCGACGGCCGTCTGAGCGCCGAGGGCTACGACCGCCTCGCATCAGCGATCGAGGACTTCCTGGCAATCTCCCGAGCTGCCAGCTCGGAGCGTGTCCTCGCCGTCGGGACGGCGGCGCTCCGCGACGCGACGAACGGACGAGAACTCCTCGAACGGCTGCGCGATCGCTTCGGCCTCGAGATCCGCATCATCGATGGCGAACTGGAGGGTCACTACGGGTTCCTCGGTGCCGTTCATGGCCTCCCGGTCGAGCACGGGATGCTCATCGACATCGGCGGCGGCAGCGTGGAGTTCGCTCGCTTCCGCGACCGGCAGGTCGAGGGCATCTGGTCGTTCCCCCTCGGCACGTTGCGCGCCGGCAGCCGCTTCCTCTCCGGTGACCCACCGACGGATGAGGAAGTGGGAGAACTCCGCGCCGAGACCGAACGCACGCTCCGTGACGAGCCGATCCCACCGTTGAAGCGCGACGAGGTCCTCGTCGGCACCGGTGGCTCGATCCGAAACGTCGCGAAGATCGATCGCCGGCGGCGCCGTCGCCTCTACCCTGTCCCGCGGCTCCACGGATACGGGATCCGCCGTGGACGGGTGATCAAAGTTGGCAACCTCCTGCGCGGCATGCGCGCGGCTGAGCGGGGCGACGTGCCCGGGCTCAACTCGAGCCGGTCGGAGACGATCGTCGCCGGGGTGACAGTCCTCGAAACAATCATGACGACGTTGAAGGCGCGGTCGCTCCTCGTGTCGGGACAAGGACTCAGAGAAGGTGTCCTGCGCGGCACGCTCGGTGTGCTCCCGCCCGCCGAACTCGCCACCGCGCTGCCCGATCCGCAAGTCGTGCGACAGGCTTCGGTCCGGGCGCTGGCAGCGCGGTTCACGCGCCTTGACGAGGGTGCCAGCCAGCGGCGCACGCGGATGGCGGTCGACCTACTCAAGCGTGCCGACCCGACGCTGAGCGAGAATCTACGGGAGCTCGTCGGCTACGCCGCCACCTTGATCGAAGCCGGCAGCGCGATCGACTTCTACAACCGCGAGCGCGTCGCCGCTGACATCGTGATGACCACCGACCTGGCGGGGTTCTCGCATCTGATGATCGCCGAGTTCTCGGCACTCCTGCTGCTCATCGAACGACCACGATTTGATGTGCATCGCTTCGCTCCGCTGCTCTCAGCCGACGAACGGGAGCACCTCGACCTCGCAGCGGCAGCACTCGCTCTCGCATTCGAGCTCCACCGCCGTATTCCGCCGGCCGCGACGGATGGCGTGAGAGCGGCGATCACGAAGAAGACGATCACGATCGAAGTACCGGTCGGCATCGGCACGCTGCCGGAGTCGCTGGTCGAGCGGGTGGAACGGGTGTTCGGTCGCCGGCTGCGGCTGCGGAGCGCCACGGCAAGCTAGTCGGCGGCGAGCGTTCTCAATAGCCGCGGCGGGAGGAACCAGCGAAGCGCGCCACCGTTCGCAGCTGGCGCACGCTCGAACTCGATCAACGCGGCGCCGCCGCGCCGCCAATCGAACGTCAGCTGCGACGCCGTGCCGCCGATGTAGGCCGAGGCCAGCAGCGACATCGTCGGCTCGTGCCCAACGACGACGACCGTCGCGCGCGGCTCACATTCGGCAAGCAACGCGATCGCGCCTGCGAGCGGCGCTCCAGCCGCGAGCTGCGGATGCAGCTCAATCTCGGGCCAGCCAAGTTGGTCCTCGAGGATCGTCGCGGTCTGGTGCGCGCGCACGAAGGGACTCGAGGTCAGGCGATCGACCTCGGGCACGAGCGTGCCGAGGCCCAGAGCGGCAGTTCGGAAGCGACGGATCCCGCGCTGTGTCAGCGGTCGGTCGGCGTCATCTGGCCACTGCTTCGCGCTCTGCTCCTCAGCGATTGCGTGGCGAATGAGGAGCAAATTCACCGGTTCGTCTTTCGCCTGCGCAGCTTGCGATCGAGACGGTGCCAGCGGCGGCGCACATCGGCGGCGACCTCAGGCAGAGCGGTGCGTTGAGCATGCTGGCTCTCGCGATAGCGCTGGGCGACTTCGCCCATCGCGAACAGCGTCGCCGGCGGCAGGTCGTCGCCCGCCTCGACCGCCAGCGCACGCAAATCGGCGATCGCGACCTCGGCGTCCTGGTGCAGCCCGAGGACATCCTGGGCCCGTTTCAGCGCAGACACGAGGGCGCGCGTCGGTTTCCCGTAGACCGGTGTCGCGAACTCGGCGGCGTAGCGAAGCCGCTTCGCGCGGATACGTGTCTCGTGCAGGAGCTCGGCCGCCGGATCCTCGTCGTTCTCGATGCGGTGCAACCGATCGCTGAGTGCATGGAACTGCTTACCGAGGACGCCTGGCAGACCAACGGCCGCCGGCTTGAGCGCGCGCCTCGGTAGATCGTCACGCTCCGCCGCAGCGATCGCGTCCACTGACGCGTAGAGCGAGGCAAGCCGGGGGGTGTCCATGGCGGCAATCATCGCGAGGCGGGCGCCGTCGCGCCTTCGGTTCAAGAGGGCCGCGAGGGGGTCGAGCGCGCCGGCGTCCTGGGGAGCGAGTACCTCTCTCCATTCCTCGAGGCGCTCCAGCTGCACGTCGAGATCGCGAACGACGCCCAGCTCGGCCGCGAGCCAGCGGAGTGAGGCATCCGCCTCTGCCCTCGTGGCACCGTTCGCGGAGTCGATCGACGCCGACGGCAACACCTTCGCGAACAGACGCAGCGCGGTGCGCAGGCGCCGAACGCCAACACGCATGTCGTGTAGCGCTTCGATGTCCTCGCCGAGGCGGGTCCCCCGCTCGTTCTCGGTCACTTCGGCCAGCTGTCTCGAGAGGACATCGCGCACCAGGGCGGCGAGCGAGTCTTTCGGGAGCGCCAGGGCCGCCGGCGCCGCGGGCCGCACGACCGCCGCCGGTGACGGGCTGGGAACCGGAACGGCCGGCGCAGCAATCGGCACCGGCACACGCATCTCTGTGGGCACTCCCGGAGCCGGCACCGCGCCGAGGATCACGCCAGTCTCGCGCGCCAACTCGAGACCACTGGCGAACTTCGAGCTCGTGCCCGGCCGGAGTCCGTGGGTCGATCGCAGCTGCTCGACGAAGACGGCGAGCAACTCTTCGACGCCCGGCTCGAGCGCCTCGACCTCGACACGGCGAATCGAGACGATTCGGTCACCCGCTTCGATCGTGGTGTCATCGAGCGCGACTTCGCCGATGTCGTTCCCGTCCGGGGTCGAGAGGATCGAAGTCCGACGATCGGTCCGCACCGTGAAGAGCACCCGCAGTTCGCGGACCGGAGTGTGCTGCCGGATCCGGGTCCCAACGGCGCCGCGGGCATCGACGAGAGAGTGAAGCAGGGCGTAGCGCACCGGCTCGTTCAACTCGAGGCGGCGGCGTAGGCCCGACTCCGGATCGCCCCCGGAGGCGACCGACTTCAACGTGGCCTCAGCCTGACCGTTCGCACCTCGAAGCCGGGCGGCGAAGCCCGCCTCGTAGAGGCGGAGATCGGCAGTATCGACGTAGTGATCGACGATCAGTTTTCGACCCGATGACCGACGATCCAGGCCCGCGTGGGCCTCGCCCGAGGCTAACCAACGCTCGATCGCATCGAGGTCGTCCGCGTCGAGCTGCCACTCAACTTCGGCTGCTTCAACAGGCGCGGCAACAGGATGTTCGGGTGTTTCGAGCATCGGATCCCGAGTGTAGGGGTTCTCCCCGATCTTGCGGTCTGCGATAACCATCGGCGTCTGCGGCGCGATCGACAGCGGACGATGTTGCGACGGCGCTAGAATTGCGCCCACGGAGGCACCCATGTCCGCAACCTTGACCGACCGCTATGGCTACGAACTCACGACCAGTTCGGACGCGGCCGAGCACTATGTCCGAGCAGTGGATCTCACGCTCTCCGCGGATACCGGTGCGCCTGAAGCGTTCGAAGCGGCGGTCGCGGCCGACGAGGGATTCGCCCTCGGATACGCCGGACTGGCACGGATGAAGCAGCTCCGCGGGCAGCCGACCGAGGCGAAGGCGACCATCGCCCGCGCCCGTGAACTGACAGACGGGCTGGGCAGGCGCGAGCGCCAACACGTCGCGGCGATGAACTCAGTCATCAACGACGACATGAACACCGCGCTCAGCAACGTCCAGGCGCACGTCGCGGAGTTTCCGCGCGACGCGTTCGTGCTCGCACCAGCCGCGAGTGTCCTCGGACTGATCGGCTTCAGCGGCCGGCAGGATCGAAACGTCGAGCAGCTCGAATTCCTCGACACCGTCGCCGACGCCTACGGTGACGACTGGTGGTTCCTGTCGACGTACGCCTTTGCCCACAACGAAGCCGGCCGCTCCGAAGAAGCACGACCGCTGATCGAACGATCGCTGCAGCTCTACGAGCGCAGCGGCAACAGCGCCCACACGATGGCCCACGTCCAGTTCGAGACGGGCCAGGGTGACGACGGCGCCGCGTTTCTCCGGAACTGGCTACCGGGCTACGAATCGAAGGCACAGCTCCACCGCCATATCCAATGGCACTACGCGCTCTTCATGCTTCAGGGCGGTGACCTGCCCGGCGCCCTCGGCGTCTACGAGCAACACATCCGGCCGGGCGTCGACGACCTGTCGCCGCTCGGCACGTTGATGGACTCGGCGTCGCTGCTGTGGCGCGTCCAGCTCACCGATCCGGAGCGTGAGCTGCCGTGGGAGCCGGTCGCCGAGCTGAGCGCTTCGGAGTTCGCGAAGCCGGGCAATCAGTTCGCCGACGCACACAACGCGCTGGCTTACGCCGGCTGCGGCGACACGGCCGCGCTCGAGCGGCTCGTCGAGTCGCTCTGGAAGCACGAGCGGTCCGGCAAGGCACGCGCCGGTGAGATGGTCCCCGCGATCGCGGAAAGCCTCGAGGCCTTCGCTCGCGAGGATTACGCGCGAGCCGGGGAGATCCTCGCGCCGGTCGCAGAGCAGGTCGTGCGACTCGGCGGTAGTCACGCGCAGCGAGAGGTCTTCGAGGACACGCTGATCGAGGCCTGGCTCCGCGCTGGTGAAGGTGAGCAGGCCACCGTGATCCTGCGGGAGCGGCTCAGCCGACGGCCGTCAGCTCGAGACGAGGCGTGGCTGGAACGAGCGGACGTCGCGGCCGGCGCACCTGCGGGCGACTAGCCACCCGATCCTGCGTCGGTCGCCAACGCCACCAGCTTCTGAACGGTGCGCCAGTTGCGCGCAGTCCCCGTTGTCCCGAGCGCGCGCTCGATGACATCAAGCGTGAGCTTCGAGCGGCCCGACCCGTTCGGGTAGGCGATGTAGGCCTCGCGTCCGCGGACCACGACGTCGTCCGGCGCGTACCGGGTCAGGTCGAACCCCGAGATCGCCTCGGCATCGGGCGCCTCCGCCATAAACGCCACGTGCAGGAGCTTCTCCTCGATGTCGAGCGGCGACAACGGGTGAGCTTCAGCCGCCGCAGCCAGCGCGGCGGCGTCACGGACGATGACCGGGATGGTGAACCCGAACCGGTCGGCGAGCCCGGCGGCCAACGTCGATACGAGCTCACGCTCTGAGGACGGGCTCGTGAACACGACGTTCCCGCTCTGGATATAGGTCGCGACATCGCGGAGCCCGATCGCGTCGCAGGCGGCGCGCAACTCTGCCATCGGCACCTGGTGATGGCCGCCGACGTTGATGCCTCGAAGCAGGGCGACGTAGGTCGTCATCCCGCGATCCGAGCGCGCGGGCGGCCGCGGGTCAAGCCACGGTCCGGCGCACCGGAACGACGGTAAGGAACGACACAACTGCGGTGAGGGCGCGGGCTACGATCGACCTGAGCCACCGCCCGACCAGCGGCCCCCCGGAGAGCCCTCAGACGTGATGCGCAGACACCCCTCGCCAGTCATCGTCCTGCTCGCGGTTTCCGTGCTTGCCGCTGCCTGCTCCAGCGCTGAATCGATCCCAGGCGGACCCGATCCGATCGGCAGCCCAGCCCCCGAGAACACAGTGGCTTCGCCCGCACTGCCGACCTCGATCCCGAGTCTTAGCGAAGACATCGACGCTCTGCTGTCTCCCTTCAGCGCGGGATTCGATCCGAACCGGATCCAGCGCATCGGCGAATCGGACAACCCCAGCCTGGCCTGGGTGCTGTCCGACATGCTGCGGTTCGCTGACAGCTCCGAGGCGCGGACCGCCCTCGAGCGCGCCTTCTGGGATCTCACCGACCTCGAGGAGGGCAGCGTCAGCGGCTGGACCGGCATCACGGACTACCTGATCGCCGAGGACATACCGGCGCCCGAGGACTATCAGCGTTGGAAGAGCACGCTTTATGTCCGCTTCGGGGAGGCGTGGGCGCCGTTCTTCGATGACCTGGACGCAGACGTCGATTGGCGCCTAGTGAGTTGGGGCGGCGTCGGGATCGACGACCGGCCGGTGGAGGAGGCCGATCGGCCGTGCTTCACCTGCATCCCATCGCTGAACGATCCGCAACTGACCGGCGTCGCCGGCGGGGACTGGTATCCCAACGAACGTCTCGTCTTCGGTGTCGAAGTGAACGGCGAGGCACGCGCCTACCCGAAGAATCAGATGGAAGTCCACGAGATGGTGAATGACACCATCGGCGGCCGGCGTATCGGGCTGATCTATTGCACCCTCTGCGGCACGGCGCAGGCGTTCTTCACCGACGAACTCCCTGATGGGATCGACACTCCCACCGGCGCGTTCGAGCTGCGCACATCCGGGCTGTTGTCGCGCTCCAACAAGGTGATGTTCGAGCTGCATACCCTCTCGTACTTCGACACCTTCCGAGGTGTCGCGATCAGCGGTCCGCTCCAAGATGTCGGTCTGGAACTGGAGCCCGTCTCGGTCGCTGTAGCGACCTGGGCCGAATGGAAGGCGGGTCACCCCAACACGACGATCGTCGCGGAGGACGGCGGCCTCGGGCGCACCTACCCACTCGACCCCCTCCGCGGGCGCGACGACAACGGTCCGATCTTCCCGATCGGCGACGTGGATCCACGGCTCCCGGTACAGGACCAGGTACTCGGCGTCCGGCACGAGGGCGTCACCGTCGCCTTCCCCGAGATCGCAACTCGGATCGCGCTCAGCCGCGGCGACGCCGTCGAGTTCGAGGGCATCACGGTCCGCCTGGAGTCAGGGGCGCTGAGCGCCTTCACGCCTGAAGGCGAACTGATCGCGACGCACCAATCGTTCTGGTTCGCGTGGAGCCAGTTCTTCCCTGAGACCGATCTCTGGAGCGCGGCCTAGCGCGGAGCCGCATGTGAGCGATTACGCTGAAGCCATGCCAGCGTCCGCCGACCCCACACGAGCCTTCCGGCGGGAAACGACGCATGCGATCGCCGCCGTGAGGCACGGCCTCGAGCTGGTGCCCGGGAGCGGCGCCGACCGGATTACCTCGAAGGGCGGCCGAGACCTCGTCACCGACGCGGATACGGCCGTCGAGGACAGCATCCGCGAGCAACTGACGGCGGCGCTACCCGCTCCCGTGATCGGCGAGGAACGCGGCGGGACAGTTCCCGCCGACGGCGCAGCGTACTGGCTTGTCGATCCGATCTGCGGCACCCGCAACCTCGCCTCGGGAACGCCGCTCTACTCGATCAACCTCGCACTGGTCGAGCATGGCCTCGTCACTGTCGGGGTGTGCGGCGATCCGTCCACCGGCGACCTCGCGGTCGCTGAGCGCGGTGGAGGCGCGTGGGCGTGCGCCGCCGACGAGTGGCGCCCACTGCGGACGGATGCCAGCAGCCACCTCGTGAACGTCGAGGATGGGAAGTCGACTGGACGGCCGCGCGCCCACGCAGCGGCGTTCATGGCCGAGTTCGTCTCGGTCGACCGCTGGGACTTCCGGTCGTTGGGCACGACGCTGGGCGAGGTATACGTCGCCGCCGGCCGCTTCGCCGGTTACGTGGTGTTCCTCGCACCGTCGCTGCATGCCGCCGCCGGCACGCTATTGGTCACCGAGGCAGGCGGGCAACTCACGGATATCGACGGGGGAGATTGGACGCTCGAGTCCGAGTCGTTCATCGCGGCTGCCGACGTCGAACTCCATCGCGCGCTCCTCCAGATCGCGCGATCGACGAGACCTCCGGCGTAGCCCCAGTCACGCCTCCGCTTCGAGGAGTTCGCGTAGCTCTTGCTGCCACTGATTCAGCGGTCGTTCCATTGGGTGTCGGGCGTGCGCAAACCGTGCGGTCACGAGCCCACGCGCGTAATCCACGAGAAAACGCCAGACGCCGAGGTCGCGCCACTGGGTGATATGGCCGGACTCATGTGCGATCAACGCCAGGCCGGATGCCGTCTCGGGATCGTAGCGACCGGCGCGGAAGAGGACGTTCCGTCCGAAGGTCATCGCACCCGCGCGAACGAGAGGCGGGAGCCAGCGACCCGGGACTCCGGTGACGACGCGCATCTCACGTAGCTCCGCCTCCGGGACTGCGTGCGCCACGAGGCGCTCGATCGCAGCAGTCGGCAGGGCGTGACCAGCCACGAAACTCGTCGCCCTGCGACTAGACGGGCACCCAGAGGAGGGCGATCTCGTCCACCGTGACATCGCTCTTCTCGAGGCCGATCTCGACGGTCTCGATCGCCTCGGCACGTTCGGCCCAGAGATCGTTCAGCTCGGTCAGTTCGTCCAACAGCGCCTCTTCGACGTCCTCGAGTTTCACCTGCTCTTCCTCGAGACGATCCTCCGCCGTCTTCAGTCGTTGCTCGGTCCGCGTACTGGTCGAACGCCGTGACGAGGCCCCCTTTGCCACCCGCCCAGCACGCGTCGTGATCGAGCGTGTGTCCTTCTTCCCGCCGAAGAACGCCCCCAGGAGATCGCCGACACCGGCGATCAGTTCGTGGCTGCGACGGGAGGACTTGTCTACTTCGAGCTGCTCAACGCGGTCCTCGGCACGTTCGATCGCCGCGTGGACGCGATCCATCTTCTTCTCGAAGCGATCGCGGAGCTTCACCGCGGCGGCATCAGCTGCCTTGCGTCCAGCCTCGTCGCAGCGTCCGAGGAACGCCTCCTCAGTCTCGCCGACGCGGGAGTAGAGCTTGAGCTGGGGATTCCGGAAGACACTGATCGCGCGCTCCCGATAGAGCTCATCTTTCAGATCGGTCGACAGCCCCCGGAAGAACGTCGCCTCGTCGATCGGAACGTCCGACAGTGTGTAGGCGACGCCGTCCGGTGCCGCCGCGCGCAGGTCGCGGGCCTCATAGTCGACAGCGCGCGCACTCGCGACGTCCGGACTGCGGTCGAGCGGAAACAGAACCGCCTCCCATTCTTCCTGGTGGTCGACGCCAGCCGCTCGATCGTCGAACCGCAGATGCACGCGCGCCACGGCAGCCGGCGCGAGCGTCGTGCTGCGAGCTTCCGCGCCGATCTCCGGCCCCCAGGGCGCGGCCGGATCGAGGTAGTAGACCGGCACGCCCTTCGGCGCGTTCGGCGCGACGAGGGTTTCGTTGTCCGCGAGTGACGGTGCCGCCTGAGCGTCAGCGGCCGGCTCAGGCCCTGGCGACGTCGACCCCGAGGATGCAGCGCCAGTTGAGGCCTCGCCAACAGACCGGCGTGCTGGATCGTTGGCGGTCAGATCGGCGATCTGCTCTCGGGTCAGCGGGCCGCGGAGGTACGACATCGCCCAGCGCGTCGTGAACAGCTTCGGGCCGCCTCGGTCATGGGTGTTGTGGAGGACGAACTGGCGCTTACCGAGCCCCGAGATCGAACGATCGATCGCATCGAGGTCGACGTCGCCGCTGGCGGCGGTGAGCGCCTCCAGGACGCGCGCCTTGTCTCGCTCCGTCTGGAGGCGGCCGATCATCCACGTCCCTGCGTTGGACATCGCCTTGTAGTCCAGATCGACGGGGTTCTGTGTGCTGAGGACGAAGCCGACACCGTAGGCTCGAGCCTGCTTGAGCAGCGTGAGGATCGGGGCTTTCGCCGGTGGGTTCGCCGTCGGCGGCGCGAATCCGAAGACCTCGTCCATGTAGAGCAGCGCCCGGAGGTCGGTGGTGCCGGACTGCGCGCGCATCCAGGTGACGACCTTCGACAAGACGAGTGAGACGACGAACTGCCGTTCTTCTTCGGACAGGTGCGCGAGGTAGACGATCGAGCAGCGCGGGCTCCCGTCCGGTTCGTAGAGCAGCGACTGGATGTCCAGCGGCGGTCCCTCGGTCCAGGCGCCAAAGGTCGGCGACGCGACCAGCGCATTGAGCCGCATCGCCAGCGCGCGACGATCGTCCGGTGGGAAGAACGTGTCCACCTCGAAGACGCCGAGTTTTCGGAGCGGCGGGTCCATCGTCTGTGCGATCAACGTGGCGAGGTCGATTGGCTGACCCTCGCGCCACGCGTGCTCGATCAGGTTCGACAGCAGCACGTGCTCACGGCTGGAGAGCGGGTCAGCGTCGATGCCGACAAGACCGAGGAGTCCCGTGACGAAGGCGGAGGCTTCAGCGCTCGTCGTTTCATCATCAGCGTCGGCACCGGGCGCGACGAGGTCGCCAACGATGTTCAGTGGCACGCCCGCCGTCGAACCGGGCGTGTAGATCGCCACATCCGCAGCGGCTTGTAGCTGCCGAAGGTCATCACCGCTGGTTCCCCAGCGCTCAAGGCCGTTCTTCCAGAGTTCGGCCTGACCGGCGGCAAACTGATCCACCGACGCCCCCTCCCGTTGCGCATCACCCTCGTTCACCCACGGTCGGAAATCGGATGGCGCAAAGTCCGGAAAGTTCAGCCTCAAGTTCGGCATGTCGCCTTTGGGATCCAGCACCAGGACCGGGACGCCGGCCGCCAGTGCCTCCTCGATCATCACAACCGCGAGTCCAGTCTTACCGGACCCCGTCATTCCGACGATCACCCCGTGCGTCGTCAGGTCGCCCGCTTCGTAGTGCAGCGGCGCTATGCGATCACCCGTCCCGGATACCAGGTCCCCGAGGCGAAAACTGCCGGCTTCACGGTCCATCTGCTCCCCTTCGCGACGGGTGTCCTCGGACGCCGAGTGTAGGCAGGCCGGCGCGTTCACGGCATCGCCGCCAGCGGTGGTGTGCGACCGCTGGCCCCGCCGACGCGGCGGTTGAGTAGAGTCAGGGTCAACACCGCACACCCCGAACGACAGGACACGCGATGGAAGCACTGATCAAGATGGTCGCGGAGCGCGCCGGCATCGACGAAGGCCAGGCCGCGAAGGCCGTCGAAGTGATCGTCGGCCAGCTCAAGGACAAGCTCCCGGAACCGATCGCCGGACAGGTCGAGGGGCTCCTCGGGGGCGATGGAGACGGTGAAGGCGGCGGCTCCGCAGACCCGGGCGGCGCACTCGGCGGGATCGGCAAGAAGTTCGGCCTCTAGCGGAGCGGTCGCGAGCCAGTGCCGTACGTCAGGATCTGAACATCGTGCCGCCGCCCGCCAACAGCCCCCCACTCGAGCTGCTAGCCACCGGTCCCGAGGACGGCGTCGGCACGTTCGTCTTCGCGCATGGCGCCGGACTGCCGATGGATGCGCCGCGGATGCAGGCGATCGCGACCGGCCTCGAGGAAGCCGGCATCCGGGTCGTCCGCTTCGAGTTCCCGTACATGCGCCGGCGGCGTACCGGCGGCAAGAGTGGCGCACCTGATCGACCCGCGATCCTCGAAGCCACCTGGCGCGAGGTCATCGCGCAGGTCGGTGATCCCGAGCAACTCGTGATCGGCGGCCGATCGATGGGCGGACGGATCGCCTCGATGATCGCGGACGAGGCTGCCGTTCGCGGTCTGGTCTGCCTCGGGTATCCGTTCCACCCGCTCGGTAAGCCGGAGCGGACGCGGACGAGCCACCTCGCCGAACTGCGGACTCCGGCGCTGATCGTCCAGGGCGAGCGTGACGCGATGGGTAACCGCGACGACGTCGCCGGCTATGAGCTGTCACCGTCGATCCAGCTGGTCTGGCTGGCTGACGGCGACCATTCGTTCGTCCCGCGGAAGCGCTCTGGCGTGACCGAGGAGGAGAACGTCGGCGCCGCGGTGGCCGCCGTCGCCGAGTTCATGCGACGAGCCGGCTGAGTCGGCGAGCGGGCGGGCCGAACGCTAGGCAGCAGCGCTGGCAGGGGCCCCGGGATGCTCGCGCTGGAGTAGGTCGGTGAACTCGTCGGCAGGCAGCGCGGCGCTGAAGTAGAAGCCCTGAGCGATATCGCAGTTCATCTCCTCAAGCATCGCGAGCTGAGCTGCGCGCTCGACGCCCTCGGCGACGACGGTGCGTTCCAGCGTGTGAGCGACCGTGACGAGGCCGGCGACGATCGCGCGATCCTCGGCGTTCTCGGTGATACCACCGACGAACGAGCGGTCGATCTTCAGCGACATCTTGGGCAGCAACCGGAGCTGGCTCAGCCAGGAGTGCCCGGTGCCAAAGTCGTCGAGTGCGCTCTGGACACCGAGCGCTGCCAGCTCCTCGAGGACGCGCACTGCCTCGTCCGGATCCTGAATCGCCACCGTCTCAGTGACCTCCAGCTCAAGGCTCGAGGGCGGTAGCTGGCTCTCGCGGAGCGCGTCCTGGACCGTGAGGACGAGGTCGGACTGGAAGAGCTGTCTGGCACTGACATTGACGGCGACGCGGAACGGTCGATGCCCGAGATCGAGCCACCGCTTCGCCTGCTGCGCCGCCGCGTGAATCGCCCAGGCACCAACCGGGAGGATCAGTCGAGATTCTTCCAGTAGCGGAATGAACCGATCCGGTTCGACGAGCCCGCGTTCAGCTGAGCGCCATCGCAGGAGAGCCTCGGCACCAACGATCTCGCCGGATCGCACCTCGACCTGTGGTTGGTAGAACAACTCGAACTCATCGTTCTCGAGCGCACGGCGCAGCTCGATCTCCAGCGCGAGCGCATCGCCCGCCGGTCGACCGGGGAGGCTGCCCCGCGAAGCGGTAGGTCCCACCACCGTCCGTCTTCGCCGCGTCTCGGGCGCCGTCCGCGGCCTGAATCAGCGTCTGAACCTCTCGACCATCGCGCGGGGCGACCGCGAGTCCGATGCTGACACCTGCCCGCAGCTCCCCGGTCTGATAGACGAGCGGTTGATCGAGCGATTCCAAGATCCCCTGCGCGATCTCGCGACTGCCGTCGACATCGGTGTCCGGCAGAAGCACCAGGAATTCGTCGCCGCCGCGGCGGCCCACGCTGGCGCCTCGCGGGAGTGCATCCTGGATCCGCCGAGCTACATCACGGAGCACGCGATCGCCTTGTCCCGCCCCCAACGTCTCGTTGATCCGTCGGAAACGGTCGACGTCGATGATCGCGACGGCGAGGCTCGATGTGCGCCGCATATTGATCAGTGCGATTGACAGCTCCGCACGAAATCGGTCACGCGCGAGAACACCGGTCAGCGCGTCGACCTCAGCCGCCCGGCGGCGCTGGCGCAAGGCGGCCGCAGCGAATGCGATACCCCCGAGCACCAGGAGGACAGTCGCCCCCTGCACCAGCGTGCGCAGACGCGTCGTCCGAGCTTCGCTTCGCTCGGCGAGGACGCCGAGCAGTTCGTCGACCTCGGCGCCGGTTCCATCCGCGGCCGCGACAACTGTCTCGAACGCTGCTTCCCCGGCAAGAAACGCGTAGGCGGACGCGGCCGTCTCTGCCCAGGCGACCTCGATCTCGTCGAGCATCTGTTCGGCCTCGGCGCCATCGAGTGCACCGTCGAGGTAGTCCGGGAGCTCCGCCGTGCGGCGCTCAGCGTTCCGGATCGATTCGTCGAGCTTGATCGGGCTGTCACCGTGCGCGGAAAGGTCGGCCGCGAGGGCCACACGCTGCGCGCTCGTCCGCAGGTCCGCGAGCGCCGTGGCCGCTCGCGTCGAATCGTTCATGCTCGATAGATCAAGCATCAGCAGGAGCGCGGCGGCGGCGGCCACCAGGACAGCGGCTGCCCAGAGCGCGCGCGCGAACCGCGCCCGCACGTATTGACGGATCATCATGCTCGCGCCAGCCACGTTCAGCCGCACCGTCACTTCTATACCGGGGTGTCATGACGAGTATCGGCCGCTTGGGCGGGCCAATGAGACAGCGCCGGCGGAATTTCCTGACGTTGACACGGTCGGCGATTCGCCGACCGCAGACTCCGAACCGCGGGGCTGAGGGCTGTGCCCGCCCCCGAACAGCGCGACGGTGCGGATCTCACCGCTCGCTGCCGATGATTTTCTGGACCAGAAAACGATGTACTCGACTCCGCGGAGCCCTGAATGCAACAGCCGTTCTCCGTACCCGACGACTACGACGGCGAGGGTGACGCACACATCGAGCCGGAACCGCCGCGCCCGACTCCTGAGCAGATCGCAGAACAGTCCGCGCTCGAAGTGTTCCCCGGGGGCGCAGCTGCCCTCGAATCCGACGAGTGGTGGCAGTCAACTGAACCCGACGCTGGAACGGAGACGGTCAGGGAGCCACTGGAGCTGCCGCCGCGTCCGGAGCCGTCGAACGACCAGACCGGTGCAGAAGAGCTCGACGACACAATCCCCGTGGACTCGCCGACTCGGCTGCTGTGGAGCGAGCCGGAACCGTCGGGCGCGCCACCGTCAGGGGCGTACGAGATCCAAAACGGTCCTGTCGACCCTCCCCCCGCAGCGCCCGACGTTGCGCCGATGCCAATCTCGTCGCCGCCGGAGGCAGTCCACTCCGATCACTCGGTAGCCGAAGAGTTGCCGCGGAGCGCCCTCGAGCTTCCGTTGCTGTCCGGGCGCGAGCAGCGATCGGCGGCCGGTGCTTCTCAACGCGCGGCGATCATGGCGCAGGCTGGGGCCGCTCCCGACCCGGAACCAGCCGAGATGTCCGGAACCGACGCGCAGGCCCAACTCGCGGTGGCGATGGGCGGAACCAAGTCGGCACCGGTAGCGGCACCGTCAGACCGTCGCACACTCACCAGGAAGATCGCGCTTTCACTGCTCGTGATCGCCCTCGCGCTGGTCGCGCTCTCCGGTGGCGCGATCGCGACGGGACAGGGCGCCGAGGTCGAGCGCGTCGCCGCTTCACTGTCGCCGGACGTCCTCGAACGATGGATCTCGGACCAAGTGTCTTCGTTCGGCGCCGCATCACCTGCGCCGACCGCTGATGCTCCCCCCATCGAACCCGAGGCGACCGCGCTATTCGGCCAGATCGCGCACACCGGCGGCGGAGGCGTTCCCGTCCGCTCGACGTGCGTGCCAGAGGCACGAACACCGCGGACGATCACCGAGGGCGCACCGGTCACCGTGATCGCCGAGGGTGTCGGCGACTGCTCTGGTTGGAGCGTGGTTCGTGCCGGGGCGGTGGTGAGCTGGGTCGAAGCGGCCTACCTCGAGCCAGTCAGCCCCTAGGCAGCTAGCCCGCTAGCCACCCGTCCAGTTCGGTTCACGCTTATCTGAGAAGGCGCGCGGTCCTTCGACGGCGTCGTCCGACGCGAGATGCGACTGGATGCCCGGGTAGCTGCTGCGAATCGCCGCGCGGAGCGGCACGTCCAGGCCGACCATCGCCGCCTCCTTCGATCCGCGTACCGAGAGCGGCGCGCACTCCAAGATCTCTGCCGCCCAGCGCTCCGCCGTCGGGATCAGCTCGTCGAGCGGGACCACCTCGTTCACCAGGCCCAGCCGGTACGCCTCGGCAGCGGCAATCGGCTTCGCAGTGAGCAGCATCCCCATCGCAATCTTCAGCGGGATCTGACGGGGCAGGCGGTGGATGCCTCCCGCGAGCGCAGCGAGACCAACACGAGGCTCGGGCAGGCCGAAGCGCGCACCGTCGGCCGCGATCAGGATGTCGCAGGCCAGCGCCAGCTCGCAGCCGCCACCCATCGCCCAACCGTTGACCGCGCCGATCACCGGTTTGTAGAGGTCGAATCGCTCCGTCAGCCCGCCGAATCCGCCATTGATCGGTCCACGGCCGGTGTTCCCGACGGTGCTCCCGGCGTTGCGTGAAGCGGTGGCCTTCAGGTCATTGCCGGCCGAGAATCCGCGCGAGCCGGCGCCGGTCAGAATCGCGACCCAGAGGTCGCTATCCGCCGCGAAGTCGTCCCAGATTGCCGACAGTTCGCGCGAGGCATCTGGATGTAGCGCGTTCATCACCTCCGGGCGGTTGATGGTGATGTGGGCAACGTGGCCGCGCTTCTCGTAGATCGCGAAATCGTAAGCCATGGCGGGCTCCTCCTGAGCTTCGCGCGGAGTCTGGCGGGCCAGGGTAGGCGCGCGCAACCCGCTGGCGGACACAAGCGTGGGGCGCCCCTGGATGAGGATTCTGCGAGAAAGCACGGGAACCAGCCCGTCGCTCGTGGCGTTCGCCCTCCATACCCCGCTGGCACGCACGCCGGCGAGGAGGGACCGATGATGCACTTTCCCCGACTCCTCGGCGCGCTGATCGCAGCACTCGCGCTCTTCCCGACGATCGCCAGCGCCCAACAGCCAGTCGACCCACCGATTCTCCCGCCCGACCGCTGCTTCGACTGCTGGTGGCCGGTGCTCCCGGTCGCCACCCTCGACCGGTTCGAGGCCGACTTGGACGTCTCGGACGGCCTTTTGGTCGCGCGTTACCGGCTGGAGCTCTCGAATCCCGGTGAAGGACTGGCCGAAGGCCGGATCGTGGTGCCCGTGCCCGCCGGCAGCTCGGTGACCGACCTCCTACTGGCGGGCGGCCCCGAGACACTCGAAGGACGGATCCTCGATGCGAACGAAGCACAGCGCCTGTACGACGACATCGTTCGCCGCCTGATCGACCCGGCGCTGCTCCGCTCATTGGGTGACGATCTCTACGAAGTCCGCGCATTCCCCGTCCCCAGCGGCGAAGAGCGCTCCGTGTCGTTCACCGTTACGCGTCCGCTCGTGGCGCTCGACGAGCAGGTCTCGCTCGAGATCCCCTGGGCACGCATGTCGCCCCGTCCCGCCGGCGCGTCGGTCACGATCGATGTCGATGTGCCGTGGGAGGTTCGTTCGCTACTCGCTCCCGGCCTCAGCTTCGATGTCGAGCGAGAATCCGCCGGTCAGCTGACCGCGAGCTGGGAGTCCAGCGGCGGCTGGACCGCAGCCTCGAACCTCCGGGTCTACCTCGCCGGTGGCGAGGGCCTGATCGACACCCGCGCGCTGACCTACCGCGAGCGCGGCGACGACGGCTTCTTCGCGCTGCTCTTCGCGCCTGTCCTCGAGGTGGACACGGCAGTTGCCCGCGACATCGTGCTCGTTCTCGATACCTCCGGCTCAATGGAGGGCGACAAGATCGTGCAGGCCCGCGATGCGGCCGAGTACGTCCTCGATCGACTCGGGGACGATGACCGTTTCGGCGTCGTCAGCTTCGCGCGCTCAATCCGCGTCTTCGCTGACGGCCTCGAGGACGCCAGCGCAGCCGGCGAGGCGATCGACTACGTAAACGACCTCAACGCTGCCGGCGGCACAAACATCGCTGACGCGCTCGACACCGCATTCGATCTGTTGTCGGGCGATCGCCCGTCGACGGTGATCTTCCTGACTGACGGCCTGCCGACTGTCGGGGTGCAGAACGTCGACGCGATCCTCGATCTAGCCAATCGCGCCGCCCCCGACCGCGCGCAGCTCTTCGCGTTTGGCGTTGGCTACGACGTCGACACGGTGCTGCTCGACTCGCTCGCGACCGCATTCGTTGGCACGAGTCACTACGTGACGCCCGACGAGCAAATCGATATCGAAGTTGGCCGACTCTACGAACGCGTCTCCACGCCGGTCCTGACCGATGTCGAGATCGAGATCGATGGCGGCGAAGTCGATGCGTTGGCACCACGTGCGATCAGCGGCCTCTTCGCCGGGCAGCAAGCCCTGCTCACCGGCCGCTACGCCGACTCCGGGCTAATGAACGTGGTTGTCCGCGGCAACACCTTCGAAGGTCCCGAGGTCTTCGAATACTCGATCTCACTCCCGACACGCGACACCGCTGAACCGGCGGTCGCCCAGCTCTGGGCCCAGCGCCGCGTCGCCGATCTGCTGACGGAGATCCGGATCGAGGGACCGCGAGACTCGCTGATTGAAGAGATCGTCGCCCTGGCGACGCGCTTCGGCATCGTGACCCCCTACACCTCGTACCTGGCCGAGGAGCCCGAGCTGTCGCTCTTCGCCGACGAGGCGGCGGAGATGTTCGCCAATCGGGCCGCCGCGGCACCATCCAGCGGCGCCGATGCCGTTGCCGGTGCCTCCGATCTCGAGGAGCTTCGCGACGGCTCGTTCGAGAGCGACGCCGCGGCCCCGGTACGCCAACTCGGAGCGCACAGCTACTACTTCGTCGACGGCGTGTGGATCAGAGACGGCTACACGCGCGAGATCGACGTCACTCCGGTGACCGTTGGTTCTCAGGAATTCGCGTCGCTCGTCGAGGCGGAACCAGACATCGCTTCGGCCGCGGCACTCGGTGGTCGCGTGATCACCCTCGCGGCCGACGGGACGTGGCTGGAGCTGAGCTGGCCGGACGCCGGTTCGGTCGAACCCGTCAGCTTCGAGCTGCCGCAACCAAACGACCAGCGCGACCCGGTCACCGCTGTTGCGGTGGCGGATCCGCCCGCCACGCAGCAGCTCGATCCGCAGACCCCCGCCAACGCGGATCGTGCGGTCACAGACCTCGAGGGCGGCGATCGCGCGCCGTGGTTCTTCATTCTGGCCGGCATCAGCGCGCTCGTGATCGGCGGCGGCGCCGCGGTGCGGGTCGCCCGACGCTAACGCGCCCCACGCCCCGCGCCCGCCCCTCCGGGCCGCGTATGGTCCCTCGGGCGAGGCATGCACGGAGGGCTGAACGATGGGAACGCAGCGGCCAACGGTGATCGGCTCCGGCGGAATCTCGGGGCTGCGACCGATCAACACCCTGGCGAGCTTCGAACATGCACTCGATCACCGGCTCGACGGAATCGAGCTGGACTACCAGGTGACCGCGGACGGCTACGTGGTCGGTCATCACGACTACACGTTGAGTCCGGAGATGACCCGCGATCAGCAAGGTGAGTGGCTCACCGAGCCCGGTCCTCCACTCCGCACGCTGACGTTGGAGCGGCTCCGCGCCTACGACGTCGGCCGAGCCAAACCCCGCTCTCGCCCGACACGCTCGTACCCCGATCAGATCGCGGTCGACGGCGCGCGCATCCCGACGCTCGAGGAACTGCTGGACGCCCTGACGGAGCGAGGCGACGACACGACCGAACTGTGGATCGAGGTCAAGACCGATCCGTTCGGAGACCCCGGAGTCACGACACCGCCAGACGCGTTCATCGGCGCGCTACTCCCCCGGCTCGAGGCTGCCGATGCGATTGGGCGAACGGTGTTGATCGCTTTCGATTGGCGGGTGCTGCGACTCGCGCTCGAGGCACATCCGACCATTCGCACCGGCTTCCTGACCATGGATACGCGCCACCTGCCGGCCGAACGCAACTGGCCGTCGACCGAGGGGCGCTCCCCGTGGTGGGGTGGTTGGGATCCAGTCGATCATGGCGGCTCGTTCGTCTCCGCCGTGCACGCCGCCGGCGGCACCTACTGGTCGCCGTACCTGCAAGACATCACCGCCGCGCTGGTGACCGAAGCGCACGAGGCGGGCGTCCTCGTGTCGACGTGGGGCGTCGGTTCCGAGGACGAGATGACGCTGGCCCTCGATCTCGGCGTTGACAGCATCACCGCGTCACGCCCGGACCTGCTCCAGGAGCGCGTCGCCACGCGGTTCGGCTAGGCAACAGGATCACGAGGCGGACGCGATCTAGACTCCCTCGATGAGCGATACGCCCTCCGACCGCTATACCCACGGACACCACGCTTCGGTGGTCGGCCAGCACCGCCGCCGCACAGCCGAGGACGCCGCCGCGTTCCTGCTCCCACGGCTCGAGCCGACGATGTCGATTCTGGATGTTGGGTGCGGTCCGGGAAGCATCACCATCGGCCTCGCGCGACGGGTCTCTGGCGGTCACGTCACCGGTATCGACGTGGTCGAGGAAGTCCTCGGCGATGCCAGCGAACTAGCGGACGACGCCGGCCTTGCCAACGTGACCTTCGAGGCAGGTGACGTCTACGCCCTCGGCTACGACGACGACAGCTTCGACGTCGCCTATGCACACCAGGTGCTGCAGCACCTGACCGACCCGGTGCGGGCGCTCCGCGAGCTCCAACGCGTCGTGAAGCCCGGCGGGCTCGTGGCCGTACGCGATGCCGATTACGGGACGATGGTTCACGCGCCGGACGTGCCGGAGCTGCACCGCTGGCTGGCGCTCTATCACGAGGTCGCGACGCGGAACGACGCGGAGGCGGACGCCGGACGCTATCTCTACGGCTGGTACCTCGAGGCAGGCTTCGAGGAGATCGAGATGTCAGCTTCAACCTGGGTCTTTACGGAACCCCGCCAGGTCTTGAACTGGGGGGATTCCTGGGCCCAACGGATCACGCAGTCCTCGCTGGCAAAACAAGCCGTCGAGTACGGCCTCGCAACGGCGGCCGACCTCGAAGCGATCGCCGACGGCTGGCGGCGCTGGGCGCGCCTCCCCAACGCGTTCTTCACCTTCCTTCACATCGAAGCCCTCGGGCGGGTACCCGGCGCCGAGTCTCCATAGCGCGGGTGCGACCGACACAGACGAACCCCGGCCTCTCGGCCGGGGTTCGCTTGGTGGAGGCCCCGCGTCGGTGGGGCCAGAAATCCCGCCAGGGACTTCGTTTCACGAAGGAGGCAGATCCCTCGTGACGGGCTAGTTGTTGGTCGGCTCGTCCACCGCGCGGAGCGCGTGGAACGGCGCTTCATAGCTCTCGGCACCGGGCATGTCGAAGGTCCGCGGGCGGAGACCGGTCGACACCAGTTCACCGACGATCCGGCCATCCTCATCGACGCCGCGCTGCTCGAAGTAGTAGAGCTGCTGCATCGTCATCGTGTCGCCCTCCATGCCGTGGAGTTCGGTGATGTCGACGATGCGGCGTGAGCCGTCACGCATCCGGGCCACCTGGATGATGAGGTCAACGGCTGACGAGACCTGCTCGCGAATCGCGCGGAGCGGCCAGTCGTAGCCCGCCATCATCACCATCTGCTCAATGCGGCGGAGCGCATCGCGCGGAGCGTTGGCGTGGACCGTGGTCATCGAACCGTCGTGGCCGGTGTTCATCGCCTGCAGCATGTCGAACGCCTCGGCACCGCGGACCTCACCAATGAGGATGCGGTCGGGGCGCATGCGCAGCGCATTCTTCAGCAGCTGAGCGCGGGTGATGTCGAAGCCACTCTGGTCATCTCGGGCCTCCAGGGCCACGACGTGCGGCTGCCGGAGCGACAGCTCGGCCGGGTCCTCGATGGTGACAATGCGCTCGCCGTTCGGCACCCAGCCGGAGAGCACGTTGAGCATCGTGGTCTTGCCCGAGCCAGTCCCGCCGCTGACGACGATGCCTGCACCGTTCGCCACAGCTGCCTCGAGGACGGCCGCGGCTTCTTCGTTCAGCGAGCCCATGCTGATCAGGTCGCGAGCGGTCAGCCGGTCGGCGACAAACTTCCGGATCGTGATCATTGGCCCGTCGATCGACGCCGGTGGAATGATCGCATTCACACGCGAGCCGTCGGACAAACGCGCGTCAGCCATCGGCTGGGAATAGTCGATCGTCCGGCCCACGTTCGCCAGCATGCGGTCCAGAACCTGCATGACGTGCGCGTCATCGCGGAACTCGACGTCGCTCAGCTCGATGCGACCGAAGCGCTCCACGTAGATCCGGTCGGCACCGTTGATCATGATCTCGGAGACGGTAACGTCGCGGAGCAGCGGCTCGATCGGGCCGAGCCCAATCACGTCGTCGACCAGCTCGTTGAGCAGCTGCACTCGACTGCCGCCGAAGTTCTCCGGCACATCGCGGTCGACCAGCTCGCGCGCGGTCGCGATGACGATCGGGCGCGCCTCGTCGATCGGCAGATCGGCAAGGCCGCGGTGGTCGAAGTCGGTGATGAGCGAGCGGTGAAGGCTGGCACGAAGCGCGGCCAGCTCAGCACGGGTCGGGGGTGGCGCCTGGTCGATGACCGGCACCTCTGCCTCGATGACCACGGGCGCGTTGGTGATGCGCGGAGCCGAGACTTCAGTCGGCTCCAGGACGGTCGTGGTCGCGCTCGGCGCCGGCTGGTCTGCCACCAGCACGTCACCCTCGTCGACGGAGTTCGTCACCTCGTCGACCGCGTTCGTCACCTCGTCGCGGCGTTCCGGCAAGTCAGCCCAGGGGTCGGAGAGTTCTCCATTCCCACTGTCTGATCGCCGCCAGCCGATTCGTCCCATTCCCATGTCCCGACGCTCCTTGTTGTGCGGCCCCGCAGCCGCGTTCGTTCTGGTGACCGAGACGCCCCGCCGCGTCCCGGTCGAGTACGAAGGTGCGGGGCCAGCCGTTAATCACGCGGTAGCCGGTCGGAAGAAATGCATAAGAGCCGGTTGCCGATCAGCGACAAACCCAACAAACTCGGGCCCACCGGCAGGAGATCACCCGTATGGACGCCTACGAAGCGATTGTCACGAAGCGGGACACGCGGGAGTACGAACCGCAGCCAATCAGCGCCGAGCACCTCCGCCACATCGTCCAGGCGGGCCGGATGGCGGGCAGTTCCAAGGATGCGCAGCCGATTCGGCTGATCCTGCTCACGGAGCAGCCTGATCAGGAGGCGATCGCCACTCGCGGCGACTTCGCGGAGCACTTGCCGAGCAGTCCACTCGTCGTAGTCGTGGTGCGCGTCGGCGATAGCCGCCCGTTCGACGCCGGTCGAGTTGCGCAGAACATGATGATCGCGGCGCGGGCCGACGGCATCGCAAGTTGCCCCGTCGGGATCCAACACGATGACTGTGCGCGTGACGTCCTTGGGCTCCCTGCGGACGCCGTCGTCGCGATGGCGATCACCTTCGGCTATCCGCGAGGCGGCCGCGCTGAGGGCCACGGTAACCGTCGAATCGACCTCAATGCCTTTGTCCGAAATGGTCGCTGGGACGGTCCGACCGGCCTCTAGCCTCCAAACCCTCGGGTAATTGGGGCATTGGGGTCTTCAGAGCCCGCCCTCCACGTCGATGATGTACGCGATGAGTAACTCACCACGCGCGTTGTTCGGGATCTCACTGATCGTGATCGGCCTGCTCGCCGCCGCCTGTTCTAGCTCAGGACGGGCCGCGACCAGCACGCCAGAGCCGAGCGCAAGCGTGCCCGCCAGTGCCACAGACTCCCCGACTGCTTCGCCAACCTCGGACCTGCCGGATTGGGTGCAAGATCGGATCGACCGAGGCGACCTCGATGGTGACGGCACTGACGACACGCTTCAGCGTTATGTCGCCTATACCGGTGGCGGCGGTGTCAGCCATCGCACCGCGTGCGAGGATGCCGCTCGGCTCAGCACCGTCTGGCATGAGGGCACCGACCTCGAGGTCGTCGCCTCCAGTAGCGGTGAGTGCGAGGGCTGGACGCTGGTCACCGACGGCGAGACCACGAGCTGGGTCCTGAACAAGTACCTCGACGAAGACAAGCCCGTCGCCGCCACCGGCAACGGGGGAGGCGCGCAGGGTTCCGGCCAGATTCAGGTCCTTCAGTACGGTCAGGGGCTCTGGCGGATCCCGCTGAGCGAACTGCGCATAGCGTCGGCCGCCGAGACTGGCTGCGAGTCGAGCTCGTGGCATGGTCCGGCCGGCGGAGACTACGTCGTCAAGACCATCGACGGCGTACCGTTTGTGAACCCCGATCCACAGCGCTGTGGCTTCGGCGTCGTTGGGGCCGCCGTCATCCTCTGGGTGCCGGCTCCTTAGGGCATCCGCCCAGCCGGCTCGACCGCCGGTGCACCATCTAATCTTCGGGCAACTGAGCCACCGCCCGGTGGACGCGATCTGCTGCTTGTTGTCCAAGATTTCAGCATGAGCGGCGCAGCAGGCGCGACTGCGCTGTGGAACGCGAGCTCCGCGAAACAGGTCATCCGCGTCCCGGCTCCGTGCGGGCCAATTGAGATCGAATCGACCGGCGGACGCTTCCGTCCGCGCCGCGCCACGACCATTGCACGCGGGCACGGCCGCGTACGCGATATCGACAGCGACCGACTTTCAGAGCGCGAATCTGCGGGTCCAACGCGGTGGTTTCTGGAGCTCTGCCAAGTACGCGAGTACCGCCGGCGGGTGGTCAAGGTCCACCGCTCACGAGTCTCGATCGGTACCCCCGCAAGCGGCGGTGAAACGAGCGCCGCGCGAGGCTATCGGCAGCCGGCGAGCGCCGAGGCGAGTGCGGTCAGGCGGCCATCGGAACGCGAGGCTCGGCACTGCCCTCGATTCGTTCGAAGATGTCGTCCAGATCGGGCCCGGTGATAGTGAGCCCATGGTTCTTCTGGCCGATCACCGCTCGGCCAGGCTCCGGTGCGATCGTGACGAGGTCTGCCACCGCGCTCGCGAGCTCCACCGTGCCACACGGGTAGTTGATCTGCGTCGTCGGCACGTCTGGCATCCAGGCATGTGCATGCACGATCGCGCCCACTTCCGGATGACGGTGATAGATCATCCAGTGCTCGATCGCGTCTACCGACACGCGCCCCGGTCGCTCGACCGAAGGCGGCACGCTCAGCGTCATTGACCGCGCGTCGGCGTCGAAGTCGGTGACCAGGAGTATGTCCCGTCCGATCACGGTCATCGCAGACTTGTCGACTCCGCTCCCACTCATCCAGAAAGACGAATCGTCGCGACGAACGCTGAGGTTGCCGTAGCTGAGCCCACCGACGCTGAACAGCATCTTCACGTGGCGCAGTTCGCGAGGACCAAGGATGCCCTCGAGCGGGAACGGTGCGGGCAATAGACCGAGCTGATCGAGGCGCCGGCCAGCGTCAGCCAGCCGCCGCGTGAAGAGGTCGCCCTGTTCATCGGGGAGATCGTGCACGAACTCGTTCGCGATCACGAGCCGCGACAATGCGAGCGGTGCCACGTGGTCGTAGACCTCGCTGAAGTAGGCGTCCTCGTCCTCGGCCCCCACCTCGTACACCCCTTGTTCGAGGGTGACGAACACGGGCGTCGGCAGATCGCCGCCCGGGAGGAGGTAGAGCCCAAGATTGGCCAGCGCCCGCACCAGATATGGATAGGCAGCGGCCAACAGGTCGGACGGCCGATCGGGCGCTTCGACGATGCCGATCACGAAGGTCCCTGCATTCCCGCGGCGAAACGGACGGGGATCCTCGTGGGAGGTGATGTGGAGCACGACGCTCGTCTGGTCCGTGGCGACATCGTGCTCTGGATGGCCGGCGGCCAGCATTCGCTGCCGCAGACCAGCGATGAATCGGCGCCCGCCCTCAGTCATCGGCGCGCCGTGAATAGCGAACGGTGCCTGATCGGGTGCGACGGGTGTGCGGATCATCTCGTCGACGCGGGCGAGTCCAGCTGAGTCTGACATACAGCACTTCCTGTTTGCTTACTCACGGTCGCGCCTGAAGTCAGAGGGCGCGGTCGGCGAAAGATCGGGGGCCTTTCCCGAGGGAACGCACCCTCCGCGCTCTCCAGAGTCGCCGGAACCTACCGATCCTGAGATCGGGAGAATCCCGCAGCGCCCTTGTGGCGAAGACTGGCGATCCGCTGTGTCCGAGATGTCTCACCCGGTCGAGGATGCCGCGGAGCTACCCCAGTTTCTGGGGAGCGAACGTCCGACGCCGGAATCGACGCGGCGCCGGCTACTGGTTCGCGGCGTAGCAATCGCGACCATCGCGTTGACGTACGCCTATCTGGCCTGGCGCGCCGCAGCGACCCTGGATCTGTCGGTCTGGTGGCTGGCGCTGCCCCTCCTGCTGGCGGAAATGCATAACGCGCTCGGCCTGACGCTCTACACGGCCAGCCTCTGGGATGTCGACGACGCTCCGGACTGGCGCCATGTGGAGTCGACTGATGCTCGCGTGGCGGTCCTCCTGCCGACGTACCAGGAGCCCGAGGAGGTCCTGCTTCCGGCGATCGCGGCGGCGATCGCACTGGAGCCGGCGCACGAAACCTGGGTGCTTGATGACGGCGACCGCGGCTGGGTCCGCAAGCTGGCCGAGGAGCTCGGGGCCCACTACCTCGCACGGCCCGAGCACGAGCACGCCAAGGCCGGCAACCTGAACCACGCGATCCCCATCATCGATGCGGACCTGCTCGCCATGTTCGACGCCGATCACGTGGTGCAGCCGAACTTCCTCCACCACACGCTCGGGTACTTCGATGATCCTGAGATCGCGGTCGTGCAGACGCCGCAGGACTTTTACAACGTTGATTCGTTCGAGCACGAGGGCACAACACAGTCCGACCAGCGCCCGTACAACGAAGAAGCGATCTTCTACCGCGTGATCGGCCCGGCGAAGAACCGCTGGGGCGGCGCGTTCTGGTGCGGCACCGGTGCTGTCGTCCGGATGACGGCGCTCGAAGAGGTCGGATTGGTGGCGACCGAGACCGTCACCGAGGACATCCACACGACGATCCGGATGAACCGCCGCGGCTGGAAGGCCGTTTATCACAACGAAGTGCTGGCGCGGGGGCTGGCACCCAGCGACGCGTCGCAGTACATGCTGCAGCGGCATCGCTGGGCGCTCGGCGCGATGCAGGTCCTGCGCGAGGAGCACCCGCTCACCCAGCGGGAGCTGACGTTTGGTCAGCGGCTCGCCTTCGCGACCACGCTGTTCGGCTGGTTCGACTCCTGGCGCACTTTCACGTTCATGGTGCTGCCGATCATGGTGGTCATGAGCGGCGCGTCGCCGATCAATGCCTCGGGGTGGGTCTATGGGCCGGCCTTCGCGACGACGTTTGTGATGCAGTTCCTGGCGCTCCGCTTGCTAGCCCGCGGGTACTACCCACCCGTGACTTCGCTCCTGTTTGAGGTGTTGCGGATGCCCGCCGTCCTGCCCGCGACCCTGGCGGTCTTCACCGGCGGGCGCGGCGCCCGATTCGAGGTGACGCCGAAGGGGGCCGCGGCCGATCGCCACGGCGTTCCGGTGCCCTGGCTCCTGCGCGTAATGCTTGCGGGATCGGCGGTCGCGCTGATCTGGTTCGCGGCGACCAGTGCCGGACTGACGCCAACCTCGTACGACGCGATGCCCGCGACCGTTGGCGCGGTCGGGTTCCTGCTCCTCAACGTCTCGCTCCTCGTGATCGCCGTGCGTCGTATCCGCGATCCACGCTTCGCCAGCGATCGACGTGCGTCGGTGCGGTTCGGCGTCCGGCTGTTCGGGGCGGTCAACGGCGCGCATTGCGAGATCGAAGACCTGTCGACTACGGGAGCGAAGGTGCTGCTCTCATCGGGGATGCGGTTCGCACCGGACGAGACCGCGCTCGGCGTGAGTCTGCCTAACGGCCAGACCCTGCGCCTGGACTGCCGTGTGCGACGCCGGATTGAACGGCCCGACGGTCTCGAGCTGGGTCTCGAGTTCGCCGAAGGACAACGTGCGACGCTCGGGCGCATCTCGCTGGCGCTGCTACACCAGCGCGAGGACGAACTCACCGAACGGCAGCAACCGCTGGCCGCGTAGCCGCTGCGCTCGAGCCCCCACGTGGCGATCAGCCGCTGTACGACCAGCCCGTGATCGTCGAGGTCAACGGCTCCCCGCTGCCCTGCACGCGCGCGTTGAGAACCTGCGAGATCACCAGCACGTGGTCGCCGACGTCGACGAACTCCTGAGCCTGTGCCTCGATCCAGGCAAGCGCGTCGTCGAGCAACGGGCACCCCTGCGCGTTGAGGCGATAGTCGACGTCTGCGAGCTTGTCGTGCCTGACTGCCGCCGCGCCCTCGCTCCGCCCTTGCACTTTCGAGCCTGAGGTGGGCTGTACGAAGTTCCGAGCAAGCGCCATGCTCTCCTCGTCCAGCAGATTGACGGTGAGCGACCGATTGGCGCGGATGTTGGCGAGGTTCGTGGAATCACGCTCGAAGGCGGTACCGATCAAGCGCGGGCTGAATGACATCTGCATCACCCAGTCGGCAATCATCGCGTTCGGCGTTCCGGCTGCGGTCGAGCCGATGACATAGATGCCGTAAGGCAGCTCGTGCATCGCATCCTGAATGAGCTCGTCGTCCGTTTTCGGGCCGCGTGTGTGCCCGGTTCCCTGCTCGACCATCCGGCCTCCTCGTCACCGTGTCATGGACCGTCCGAGCGGAGTTCGGCAGGGACGCTCCCGTACGATTCGACGATACCGTGCCCCGAAACGGCGAACCACGCGCGCCTTCGGAGCGTCCGCCCTGGAGGGCCACGTGCGACTGAGTGTCCTCGATCAGAGCCCGATCCGTGAGGGCGGCACGGCGACGGAAGCCGTGCAGGAGTCGGTCGCGCTGGCACGCGCGGTCGATGCGGCTGGCTACCACCGTTACTGGCTCGCGGAGCATCACGACAGCAATGGGCTCGCCTGCGCCGCCCCCGAGGTACTGATCCCCCAGGTCGCGGCGCAAACGCAGCGTATCCGCGTCGGGTCGGGCGGCGTCATGCTGTCTCACTACAGCCCGCTCAAGGTCGCCGAGGTCTTCCGAATGCTCGAGACCCTCTACCCGGGTCGGATCGACCTCGGGATCGGGCGTGCCCCCGGAAGCAGCCGCCAGGTCGCACAGGCGCTTGCGCTCGGACCGGGCGCGGTGCCGCTCGACCAGTACCCGCACCAGGTCGCCGATCTAGTCGGTTACCTCGAGAACGAGCTGCCGGAGAGTCACCCCTTCTTCGGTATCCAGGCTCAGCCGGCGGGTGCTGGCCAGCCCGCGATCTGGATGCTGGGCTCGTCGCTCGAGAGTGCGCAGATCGCCGCCGCGCTCGGACTGCCGTACTCCTACGCGCACTTCATCAACCCCGAGGCCGGTCCACGGGCGATCCAGCTCTACCGCGATCGCTACGAACCGTCCGAGCGTTATCCGGAACCGCTGGCCTCTGCCGGCGTCTCGGCGCTCTGCGCGGAGACCGAGGAGGAGGCGGTCGAGCTGTCGTGGAGCCGCTACTGCATGCGTTTTCGTCGTCGCGGTGTCCCGTCCGTCGAGACGGCACTCGCGTTCGACTACAGCCCGGCCGAGTTGGAGTACATCGTGTACTCGCGATCGCGTGCCGCGATCGGCGACCCGCCGATGGTCAAGGCTCGCCTCGAAGCGCTCGCCGCAGAGCTGTCCGTGGACGAACTCGTGCTGCTGACGATTACCTATGACTTCGCGGATCGCGTCCGATCGTACGAGCTGATCGCGGATGCGTTTGGCCTCGAGGCTGCGCGCGCTCCGGAGGCCCGGCCCAGATCGGCCTAGCCGCTAGCTGAGCGCGGCGAGCGCCTGCTCGATCTGGGCCGCGAACGATGTCGCGTTCGGCGATCCGTGGAACCGGGTCACCTCGCTCCCGACGGCGTCGAGCATGATGAACGTCGGTGTCCCGCGGACCCCATAGCGGCCGCTGGAGTCGCGATCGTGGTCGACCGACTTCTCAACGAAAACGAGCTGATCCGTGTATGCCGCGGCGGTTTCGTGTGCGAATGGCGCCATCTGCTCGCAGACGTGGCACCAGGTGCCGGAAAACCAGACGAGGGTGGGCTGACCGTCAACGCGCGGGAATGACGCGCTCGGCAGCGGCTCGTCCGAGTGGTAGACGACGTGGCGACTGCCGGCATGGACGGTGACGTCCGTCCCGGAATTGGACCGGGCGAGCTGCTCGGTCGCTGCGTCCGCCGGCTGAGCCGCGCCCTGGCTGACAAGCGCCAAAACGACGAGGGCGACGGCCGCGACCCCGCCGAGCGACCAGGCGATGGTCGCCACCGGGATCCGGCGTCCCGAGCTGGACGGCCTGGGCTTCTTGCGACGAGCGGATACCTGTTTCGGCTCCGACCGCTCTGCACGTTCCACGCGACGGCGCTCGGAACGCGCTCGCTTCCGTTTCGCCATCGTCGCGCGCTCCTGGGCCACCGCTGGTTCGCCGTCGCGTTGATCATCGGCGTTCGAAGCCGCGGCGGCTGTGAGCTTCGTCACCGGCCATCGCGCCGCCGATCGGGCCTATAGTGACCGCGCGATGGAGCAGCGACGATCAGACCCTGCGCAGCGGCGCCTCGACATCCTCGCCGGTACCAAACCGGCGCTCTACCTCGCGCTCGGCATCGGCGTGGTGACCGGCGGCTCCGTCGTGATCGTCATGATTGTCAGCGCGCTGCTGCTGGGCGCGATCGGCGGCGTCGGCTCCGGGGCCGCGGGTCTGTTTGCACTCGTCGGCGTCTCAATTGCGTTCTGGGTCGGGACCTCGATCGGCGTGATCCTCGGCGTCACCGCCGGCTTCCGCACCTGGATCGCGCTCTACCCGGCCTACCTGCGCCGTAGTACCGCTGCTGAGCAGAAGGCCGCCGTGGACGCCGTGGAACTCTGGTTGCGCGAGCCCTCGAACGACTGACCTGCCGCGGATCAGTCCGAGCGCTTCGACAGTCCGTCGATCGCTTCTACGCCTGGTATTGCATGCAACGCCGCCGGTGGGACGCGCAGCTTCTGCGATCGACTGCCACCGCCGATCACGACCGTCTCAAGGTCGAACACGAGCTGATCCACGTAGATCGGGAGATCGAGCGGTAGCCCGAAGGGGGTGACGCCGCCGATCATCATGCCCGTCAACGCAGCGGTCTCGTCGGGGGAAGCGAAGGAGAGCTTGCGGACGCCCAGCAGCCGCCGGACGGTACCGTTCACGTCGAGTCGTGTGTGACTCAGCACGAGGCAGGCCGCGAACTGCTTCGGCTCCTTCTTCGACGCGACGACGATGCAGTTCCCGCTCTCCTCGAGGGCAACGCCGTAGCGCTCGCAAAACACCGCGGTGTCAGCCAGCTCAGGATCGCACTCGATCAGCTCGTACGGCTGCGCGAGCACGTCGATCGTCGTGAGCACGTGTGCTCCCGGATCGAGCGCTATCTGTTCGACCGTGGTCACGGTTCCAGCTCCTGTCGAGGGAGACCCGACAACTCGAAGGCGGCATCGACGAGTGCCTCGGCGTCCGCGATCTCGCTCTCGAGGGTCAGGAAGCGATCTTCGTCGCCATAGAGGAGCTTGTGGCGCACATTGCCGAGGTACTCGACGCGCTCGATGCCGCGCAGCTCGGACCAGGTGAACGCCTCGAGCACGCGGCCGTGGTGGAGCGAGGACACCCCCTGATCACGTAGTGCGATCGACGTCGCGGAACCACGCCAGGTCAGGAGCACGACCGGGACCATGATCAGCGTCACCGCGCCGAGGAATAGCCCAAAGCCCAATGCCTCGGCGTAGCCGAAGATCGCTCCGACTGCGCTCGAAACGATGAACCCGAGCAGTGGTAACGCGAACGACGCGTTCTGCCACCAGTGCGAGTCGTTGATGAAAACGCGTATCAGGTCCGGCATCGCGCCGACCACGGCGGCGTCGCGCTCGTCCAGAGCCTCGATGGTCAGGATGGTCTCGGCCGGTCGCTCGGTCATCGACCGATGATCGCGCCGCGACCTCGACTCGGCAAGCGCGGCGCGCGGCTAGCCGAGGGTCAGGGCCGCGATGTCCGCCGGATTGAACAACTCGTAGTGCTTCGACAAGACTGCCTCCGCGAGGCGACCTCGGATGCTGTCGCCGGCGAGCTCCGGCGCCTCGATCATCGAGTATGACCACGACAGGGCACCGACAACCCATGGCCGGTTCGCCAGCGCCTGCAGCATGCCCTCGAGCTGACGTGCCTGTGCGAACTCACCGGACGGATCGTCGGCCGACGGAGTCGACGGCACCTGGAGCTGATAGATGAAGATCGGGAGCTCCCAGGCGTCGTGGATCGGATCCAGCTTCGAGAGATAGAGCGCCTCGTAGCCGGCGCGCCATTGTTCGACGCTGGCGAATGCCGACAGCGAGGGATGCCCGATGTCGAAACTGGTCACACCCACCAGATCCGCCATCCCGGGAGCCTCGAGGTCCGTCTGTGCGCCCGACAGCAGAAGGCGACCGTCGTAGCGCTCCCGAACTCTCGCCAGCAAGGCGATCAGGGCGCCATCGAAGTCCTCGAAACTCGCATCGGAGGGGAACGAACTCGGCTGGTCGAAGGTGTGGAACGTCGGACCAGGCAGCACGAGGATCTCGGCGTTGATCTCGTCCGCGACGCTGGCGTTCCAGAGCCAGAGTCGCTCGGCCTCAGCCAGCCAGGCATCGATCCACTCCTGGGATTTCGGCCCGGCCAACGAGGCGCCCTCGGGTGTCATCTCCGGGTTGAACTGTGGTGCGAGGATCACCGGCAGACCGCTGCGGCGTGCCTCGGCAGCCTGTTCATTCAGCGCTTCGAGCGGCGTGGCGACGCTTGACGCGAACAGCGGTCGCGACTCCACGATCGGGGTAGGGCGCACCTGGCCGTAGCTCCAGACCGAGGAAAGTGCGATCGGCACCTCACCGCGAGACTCGAGGAATTCAGCGGTTGAGCGCGTCAGCGCGGCGAATCCCGGGCTCCAGAAGTCCGGCAAGTAGTAGCCGCCCTGGAAGCGTAGTTCGCGCGGTCGAATGTTCGGGACTTCTCCCGACCAACCGGTCACCCAGTCGTTGACGACGTGCTTGCTGAGGCTGACTTCGAGCGAGCGGACATCCGCCGAAATCAGCGGATCGCCCCCCGCCTCATCGGGATCTTGCCAGATCTCATACGTGTAGTTCCCGGGCGGCAGCCCCACCGCGCCCAGATAGAGAGTCGGCGCACCTGCTACCGGCGTCAGCTCGATCCCATCGCGCAATTCTCGGTCGCCGATCAGGCGCAGCGTTTCAGCACCGTCGGTGGTACCCGCCGGGACCGACACCCGGAACTGCACCTCGGCGAGCTCACCGTCGGCAAGCGCGGACGCGCTGGCCCGGCCCACCCAGGCGGTGACGCCGATGCCAAACGCTGTGTCGACCTCCGGGACTTCAACCGAGCGCGATCCGCCAATGGCCTCGAGCGAGGCATCAGCGCCCGCCTCAAGGTCGTCACCCAGTCGCACGGCGTAGGTCAGCAGGTCGCCGGGCTGGCCGTAGAGCACCGTGCTCCACTTGCCGTCGTCGGTCTCGGTCATCCAATGCCCCGGGCCCATCACGAATTGCAGTGGGACGTTCACTGGGGTGTTGTCGGGCACGTCGGCGCGGAGGATCACCTCGACCGCATCGGTCGGCCGGAACGCGTCGATCTCATCGACGCGCACCCGGTTCGCGCGGCTGGCGATGAAGGAGCGGGGCGCCTGCTCACCATCAAACCGCCACTCGCCGCTGAGACCAGGTCCGGCGAGCGTATAGCGATAGCTGACGGCCTGTCCTTCGTGGAGATCGAGCGCGATCTGTACACGTTCCCCCTCGCGGCCGCGAACGGAACGTGCGACCGGCAGGCGGAGGCCTTCCGGCTGCCCCGGCGCGGTGTTGAAGTGGCCGCCGGCCTGCCAGGCATTGCCGTAGATCTTGACCACGGCGTCGGCCGGCACGTCCTCGGGCAGGATCGCCTGGATCTGGACCGTGATCGGCCGCGCCGGATCCACCTCGAACACGGCGGCCGTCGAGGAGTCCGATCGGACCGTGACCGCCTTCGATGCGGCGTGGTAGTCACCCGTCGCCCGATGCACCGTGACGAGGTGCTCACCGGCCGCGATGCCATCGAAGCGGAATCCACCGTCAAAGTCGGTTGCCGAATGGACGCCAGCAACCGAGACCTCTGCGTCGAGCACCGGAAGGCCGCTCATCGCATCGGTGACCACGCCGGTGACTGATCCGGTCGGCGCCTCGGTCGGGCTATCGGCCCACATCGCGACGGTGTCGCGTACCTCGGTCAGCTCGGCCGCGACGTGGATGATGCGCCAGGTCGTCGCGAGGCCGATGGCCGGCGCCTCGCGACGGTCAGTCAGCGACTCGAGGTCATCGAGGTCGCCCCGGTTGTAGGCGTAGCGGATGAGCGCGCCTTCCTCAAGCGCAATGGACGCGGTCCACGCCCCGTCGCTGCCCTCGGTCAGTTCGGCGCTCCGCGCGATCTCCCACTGACTGACCCCGAACACGCGAACGAACACGGGTCCGGTGGTGCCCTCGGGGAGGGCGACCGTAAAGGGGACATCGCGGGTGGACAGCGAGTAAGGAGCGATCGGCGAGACTTCTGGGGTCGCCGTGGGGTCAGGCGTCGCGGTCGGCAAGAGAGACACCGGCGTTGCCGTCGGCACGGGGTCCTCAGCGCCACTACAGGCGGCCATCACCAGGGCGAGAGCAGCCGGCACAACGAACAAGCTCACCAGGCGTCGAAGGGTCATCGGATCGGCACTCCGCTCTCCTTTTGAGCGTCGGCGAACGGAACCGGTGAGCACAGGGGAACGCCCCGATATGGTCACTACTGACCACATCAGGCTCGGAAGGGACGCTCGGCCATGGATCTGAAATCGCCTGAACAGACCGGCCTCTTCGAGGCGCTCTATTCCACCCGCGCGCTCCGACGCTTCAGCGACCGACCGGTGCCCGATGACGTCCTGTTTCAGGTCGTTGACGCCGCGATCCGGGCCCCGGCGGGCAGCAACATGCAGGTCTGGCACTTTCTGGTCGTCCGCGACGAGGCCAAGCGGAAGCGGATCGGCGAGTTGTACTGGCAGACGTGGACCGACTACGGCAAGCAGTACGTCGACGACCCGTCGACGATCGACGAGCTCCCTCGTCAGATGCGGTTGGTCGTCCGTTCAACCGACGACCTCGCCCGGAACATCGGCCAGGTGCCGGTCCATCTCTTCGTCTGCGGACCGGAGCAGTCGCAGGGCACGATCTACCCCGCCGTCCAGAACGTGGCACTCGCGTGCCGCGGGCTCGGCCTCGGGACCGTCGTCACCGGCTTCCACCGTCGCTGGGACGAGGAGGTCCGCGAACTCCTCGGCATCCCTGACGGCCAGGTCCCGCATGCGCTGATGCCGATCGGCTATCCGTCAGACCATCACGGTCCGGTCGGACGACGGCCCGTCCGCAAGGCTGCCAGCCTCGACACCTGGGGCACGCCATGGCCATTCGCGGCCGAACAGCCCGAGGAAGGCTGGCGCGACCGTTGGGTGCAGGGCTAGCCGCAGATCGAGGTCACCGGACCCGCTGCCGCTAGGTCCCCGTGAAGTTCGGCGGGCGCTTCTCCAGGAAGCTGAGCCGCGACTCCTTCGCGTCGTTTCTCGCGAGGCCTGAGAAGCGCAGGCCGGACGTTTCGTTGCGCAGGGCCTCGGAGAGGTCGTCCGCCTGCAAATTGCGCTGCACGGTGCGCTTTGCCGCCCGCATCGCGAGCGGCGGCCACACGGCGATCTCGTTGGCCAGCCTGAGCGACTCTTCGAGGAGCTGGTCGTGCTCAACGAAGCGGTTCAGGAGGCCCAGCTCGTGTGCCTCCTCGCCCATGATCGCGCGGCTCGTGAAGATCAGGTCGACGGCCTTCGAATAGCCGACGATCCGTGGCAAGAAGTAGCTCATCCCCGAATCCGGCGACAGGTTCCGCTCGATGAAGACGGTCTTGAATCGTGACTGTGCTGAGCCGACCCGCAGGTCACAGGCCAGCGCCAGCGACATCCCAGCGCCCACGGCGACGCCGTTCACCGCCGCGATCGTCGGCTTCTCGAGGCCGTAAACAGCCATCGCCTGGCGGCCGACCCATCCGTACTCGTTGAGGCGCTGATCCTGGCTAGGCACGGCCTCAGGGTCATCGGCGCGCCCACTGGTCAGGTCCGCCCCGGCCGAGAAGCCGCGGCCCTCGCCAGTAATGATCAGGGCACGCACCTCGTCGTCGGAGCCGACCTCAGCGCAGGCGGCCTCGATCTCATCGTGGATCACCGCGCCGAGCGCGTTCAGCTTCTCCGGTCGCCGCAACGTCATGATGGCGATCTGACCGTCGCGTTCGAGCGTAAGGTCCTGGTAGGTCACTGAGGTGCTCCTTGGCATCCGCGGTTTCGACGCGTGCATAGTGCCTGCGCGTGACCACCGAGCGCTAGGATCAGCGCCAACACGACGTGGGAGGCCTCGATATGTGTCGATCAATCAAACGACTGCGGACGTATGACGAGCCGGCAACGGTGCAAGAGTTCGACGAGGCGGCATTGCAGTTCGTGCGGAAGATCAGCGGGTTCCGCAAGCCGGCGGCGAAGAACGAGGCGGCGTTCAATCGCGCGATCGAGGAGATCAGTGTCGTGTCGCAGCGGCTGCTGGCCGAACTACAGGTGCCGGCACGGCCGAAGTCCGCGGCCGCAACAACCGACGTCCCGAGCGCAGCGGGCTAGGCCTCGAGGCCAATGTCGCGCAGGAACGCATCGTTCCGCGGCTCGCGACCGAGGAAGTCGCGGACGAGCTGCGCCGCGTCCACGGCTCCGCCCTGTTCGAGGATGATCCGGCGATAGTCAGCGCCGGCGGCCAGCCCGTCCGTTTCGAAGCGTTCGAACATGTCGTCGCCAAAGACCTTTGACCAGAGGTACCCGTAGTAGCCGGCGTCGTACCCGAACAGGTGCCCAAAGCCAGCCTGGAAATGGGTATCCGCCGGGAACGGGAAGCCGGTGATCCCGTGCAGCTCCTCGGCGATCTCGTCGCTGTCCTTGTCCGCGCCGTGACCGTGGTACGCCAGATCGAGGCGCGCGAAGTAGATCTGGCGCAGCCAGTGGAGCCCGCTCGCGACGTTCTTCGAGGCGGTCATACGCCCGAGTAGCTCCGGCGGGAGCGGTTCGTCGGTCTCGACGTGGCGCGCGAACCCGCCCAGCACATCCGGGTCCCAGATCCAGTGCTCGAGCATCTGTGAAGGCGCCTCGACGAAGTCGCGCTCGACTGAGGTGCCCGAAAAGCGCGCGTAGCGTGCACGCGTCAGCGTCTGGTGCAGGATGTGGCCGAACTCATGGAAGAGCGTCTGCACCTCACTGTGGCGCAGTAGTGACGGCGACGAATCGGTCGGCTTCGTGAAGTTGGCGACGATCGCGCTGACCGGTGACTGGTAGCTGCCGTCGTCGAGGAGACGCCCCGACCGAAGCGTGAAGGCCGCGGCGTGGCCGTACTTGTCCGGACGGGGGTGCAGGTCCATGTAGGCGTGCGAGATGTGTGCGCCTGAGTCCGCATCCTCAATCGCGTAGAGGCGCACATCAGCGTGCCAGGCGCGGGTGTCCTCGATGCGGTTGAATCGCACGCCAACGAGGCGAGCGTAGACGTCGAGCATCCCGTCCAGGGTCGCTTCCAGCGGGAAATACTCGGCGATCGCGAACTGGTCGACGTCGTGCTCCTCGCGGAGCAGACGCTGCTGGTAGTAGCGCCAGTCCCACAGCTCGAGCCGTGCCTCAGGGTCGCTGAGGTGTGTTCGCTTCGCAGCGGCGAGCTGTTCGATGTCGAGATCGGCCTTGACGCGGACGCGACGCTCCAGGTCGGCCAGAAAGTCAAGCGCCGCCTCAGGCTTGCCCGCCATCCTGATCTCGAGGATGTAGTCGGCCCAGGATCCGTAGCCAAGCAGCCGAGCCGCTTCGTCGCGGGCGGCCAGCGCTTCGTCGAGCAGCCCCAGGTTCGTATCAGCGGCCTTCCGGTGGTTGAGCAGGAACAGCTCGCGACGCAGCGAACCGTCGTCAGCGGCCTCGAAGAACGGGTACATCTCGGGGTAATCGAGCGAGACGCGATAGCGGACGCCGTCCGCCGTCTCCTCCTGGCGGAGGCCCTCGATATAGGCGTCCGGCAGCCCGGCGAGCTGGTCACGCGTGAGCAGCAACGCATCATCGGCTTCGTCAATGTTGCGGCGGAACCGAACACCGAGGTCGACGAGCTTCTGCTTGAGCTCCTCGACGCGGGCGCGCGGCTCCGGCTCAAGGTCAAAGCCGTTGCGCCGGAAGTCTCGCAGCGTGAACTCCAGCAGCCTGGAAGCATCCGAGTGCAGCTCGCCGTCACCGACTGCGTCGGCGACGGCGTGGACGGCACGATTGACGTCCTCGCGGAATCCGAGCGACGTGGCAAATGTGTCCAGCTCCTGCTGGAAGGCGAGTGCGGCATCACGTACGTCCTTCGCCGGCGCCACCTGCGCGAGGAAGGCGTAGCGCCCACTCGTCTGCCCCAGCTGATCGTGAACGGCGTCCAGCGCCTCGAGCGTGTTCGCGAAGGTCCGATCGGCGTCGGGCACCCCGACCAGCGCGTCAACGGTCGTCTCGACCTCGGAGATCGCGGCGCGGCCCAGCTGACGAATGTCCTTGGCGGTGACGGAGGCGTAGTCGAACGGCGCCGGAGCGGTCATCGGCTCTGCGATCTAACTTGTCGCGCGCAGGCTGTCGACCAGGCGATCGACATCCTTGCCCACCTCGAGGCGAGCCGCGGCGACATCATCAGCACCGGCGATCACCTGCGAGGCTTCGCTCACCACGCCGAGCATCAGATGCGCCAGCGTGTCCGGATCACCGTCGATCAGGAGACCCTCGTCACGCGCGCCGGTCATCGCGCTCTTGAGCAAGCCGAGCGCGTACTGAGAGTCGATCTCGCGCCAGCGCTGCCAGCCGAAGACCGCCGGCGCCTCGACCAGGACGATCCGCTGCACAGTCGGCTCCATCGAGTGGTCGAGGTACTCGTGGACACCGCGGCGGATTCGGTCCCAGACGGGGGACTCCGGATCGGCCTGGGCGGCAGCGACGATCCGGTCGCGGAGGTCGTTCTGCAGGTTGGTGTAGACCGCCTCGAAGAGGTCCTGTTTGTCGACGAAGTGGTGATAGAGCGCGCCTCGGGTGACGCCGGCCTGCTCAGCGATGTCCTCGGTCCCCGTCGCGGCGTAGCCATGTTCCGCAAAGAGTGCCCGCGCGGCGTCAATCAGCGCGCTTCGCGTGCGAGCGGATTGGTCCTCTTTCGGGCCGCGAACGACAGCTTCCTCGATGATCAGGCGGACTCCGTCCCCGCTACCAACGAATTCCCGTCCAGCACACTTCAGATTCTCTCACAGGGCCTGCGTGTGGCTGTGCCCGCAAGCGAACGGCCGCTAACCGCCGACGGCGACCGCAGACGGATCCGGCAACCAGTCCTCGGCCCACACAGAAATTGAATCGATCACGGGAGCAAGGGCACGGCCCTTGTCGGTGAGCTGATACTCAATGCGGACGGGCGTCTCGGGGTGCACGGTGCGCAGCACGACTTCTTCTGCCTCGAGCTCCTTGAGGCGCTCTGAGAGCAGCCGGTCGCTCAGGCCGGGCACCGTCGCAGCGATCTCACTGAAGCGGGTCGAACCGCTGAGCATCGCTCGAAGGATTGCGCCTGACCAGCGCCGACCGATCAACTCCACCGCATGGTGAAACCGGGGGCAGAACGCTTCGACGTGCTCGCGTTTGATCGAGGTCTCGGCCATGCTGCGATCTTACCGCACGTAAGGCGCTTCGGTCCGCCGCTGCCGCCATTCGTACAATCGGCTCCTCCGATCCTGGCGACGGCGTACGAGCGCGCCCAGAGCCGATCGGGCGGCGACGTCGAGCGAGCCGGGGAGAGTCGATGCAGGCGGTGCACTGCCAGGAACTGACCGGCCTCGACGGCCTCAGGCTCGTCGACGCGCCACTCCCCCTGCTCGATGCCGGTGGGATATTGATCGACGTGCGCGCCGCAGGCGTGAACTTCGCTGACACGCTGATTACGCGCGGGGACTACCAGGAGCAGCCGCCGCTGCCGTTCGCGCCGGGGATGGAGGTCGCCGGAATCGTTCGCGAGACCGCGATCTATGTGAACAACGCGGCGCCCGGCGACCGGGTGCTCGCGCTGCTCAACCACGGCGGTTACGCCGAGGTCGCCGCTGCTCACGAGGCGGACGTCATCAAGATCCCCGATGCCATGGATTTCGCGACCGCAGCGACGTTCCCGGTCGTCTATCTCACCTCACATCTCGCGCTCCAGCATCGCGCGCGCCTTGAGCGCGGCGAGGTGCTCCTCGTCCACGGTGCGTCCGGCGGCGTCGGCCTGACCGCGGTCGAGGTCGGCAAGGCGCTCGGCGCGACCGTGATCGCCTCGGCGAGCTCATCCGAGAAGCTCGAGGTGGCGCGTGCACATGGTGCCGATCTGCTGATCAACTACGCCGAGGAGGACATCCGCGAACGGGTGCTGGAACTGACCGGCGGCGCAGACGTGGTCTACGACCCGGTCGGCGGCGACGCGTTCCGAGCGTCGCTCCGATGCATCAACCCCGGTGGCCGGATCCTCGTGATCGGGTTTGCCAGCGGCGACGTGCCGCAGATCCCGGCCAACCACCTCCTGGTCAAGGACGCCTCGGCGCTGGGGTTAAGCCTCGGACAGGTGCGCAAGCACCAGCCGCAGCTCATCCGCGAATCGCTCGCTGAACTGCTCGACTGGTGGGCGTCCGGGAAGCTGAAGCCGCTCGTCTCGGAGACCGTCCCACTGCCCGAGTACGAACGGGCGCTGAACGCGGTCACCGGCCGTCGAGTGACCGGCAAGATCGCGCTGCTCCCGACGGAACGAGACCACGAATGAGTCGGATCGCCGTGATCGGCGCTGGCGCAGTCGGCTGCTACTACGGCGCCCGCCTGGCGGAAGCCGGTCACGAGGTCCACTTCCTCCTGCGCAGCACCTATGACGCCGTCGCCGAGAGCGGCCTCCACATCGAGAGCGTTGACGGCGACATCGACCTCGACGCCCCGGCGATCGCACGAACGAGCCGGGAGATCGGCGCGGCAGACTGGGTGATCTGCGCCCTCAAGGCAACCGCCATGGACGAGGCGCGTGACCTGATCGCGCCTTGCGTTGACGAGCGAACGAGCATCCTGGCGCTGATGAACGGGCTCGGTATCGAGGACCAGCTCGCCAGCTGGTTCCCGGGCACCCCAATCTTCGCGGGCCTCGGATTCACCTGCATCAATCGAGGCGAAGCTGGACGAATCCATCACATTGACTACGGCCCGGTCACGATCGCCCACCTCGGCGACGACGAGGCGGAGATCGGCCGCGGCGCCGCCGTCTGGGCCGACGCGAAGGTCGAGGTACCGACGGCCTCCTCGCTGCTCGCGGCGCGGTGGCAGAAGCTGTGCTGGAACGTGCCGTTCAACGGACTGACGGTGACCGGCGGCGGGATCACAACCGACGTCGTGATGGGCGACGGCGAACTACGAGCGGCGGCCGACGGTCTGATGCGCGAACTCTGCGCGGCGGGGAACGCTGATCTCGAGGAGCACGGGAGCAGCGCCCGCCTCGATGCCGACGCCGTCGTCGAAAGCATGATGACCCGCACGGCCACGATGGCGGCGTACCGCCCAAGCACAATGATCGACTTCCTCGAAGGGCGCGAGATGGAGATCGATGCGATCTTCGAGGCACCGCTGCGGCGTGCCTCGGAACTTGGCGTGTCGACGCCCTTACTCGCGATGCTGACCGGCCAGATACGGATCCTCGGCAGGTCCGCCGGCTAGCTCGTCGCTGGCGAGCTACGCCGTGACCTGACGTGCGCGTTATAGTGCATAAATCAATAGTGACCCATGGACGGAATGACGCGTGGCGGAACTGCTTGAACGACCGCCGGCGGGTCCCGAGACGCCCTCGGAGAACATCTTCGCCCGATTCCGTCGCTCCCCGCTCGGCCAGACGCTCGCGATCCGATCCTTCCGCTTCTACTGGACCTCGACGTTCTTCTACTTCCTCGTGTTCGGGACTCAGCGGTTCACCTTCATCTGGCTGGTGCTCGAGATCTCCGACAATGCCGCGCTCGCCGGCGTGACGGCGTTCGCCCTCGGGATCCCGGCGTTTTTCATCACGCTGCCAGCCGGCGCGTACGCCGACCGGCTCGACCGGAAGCGGATGGTCGTGTGGACGAACGTCGCGGGCGCGGCGATCTCGATCGCGATCGCAGGGTTGATCTGGACCGACGTGATGACGGTGACGCTGGCGATCGTGATGGCCCTGGCGACCGGCGTGACGACGGCGGCGACCCAACCGCCGCTGACAGCGATGATCCCGACGATCGTGCCGCGCGAACGGCTGATGAACGGCATCGTCTTGCGCACGATGGGCCAGAACCTGGCGATGGTCCTCGGCGCGACGCTGGGCGGCGTCGTGATCGACGTCTGGAACATCGGGGGTGCCTTCGCGATCCTTATGGTCGCCTACGGCCTCAGCACGCTCGCGATGCTCGGCGTTCACAGCCAGCCGATCGCCCAGATGCCGAGTGCCGGCGCGCGGCCCAGCATCCGCACTTCGGTCGGAGAAGGTCTGTCGTTTATCTATCGCAACCCCGGTCTCCTCGGCCTGATGGTGCTCCTCGCGACGATGGGGCTCGTGATGCTGGGGCCGGTCTTCGTCCTCGTACCGGAGATCGCGCGCGAAGACCTCGGTCAGGAGGCGACGGGCGCGGCCGTGTTGTTTGCGATCACCAGCGTCGGGATGCTCGCGATGTCGATCGCGCTCGCCTCGATGAGCAACCTGCGGCGCAAGGGTGCGCTGTTGCTGATCACGCTGATGATCGGCGGGGTCATCGTGATCGGACTCGGTGCGTCGCAGTGGTACCTGGTGACCGCGGTGGTGATGTTCCTCTGGGGCCTCGGCGGCGGAATCATGGTCAATCTGAACCAGACCCTCGCTCAGTCACACACGCCCGACGAGATGATGGGGCGCGTAATGAGCGTGGTCGCGCTGGCGGTTGCTGGGATGATGCCGCTCGGCTCCCTGGCCGCCGGCGGCGGCGCCGAGCTGATCGGTGCCGGAGAGTGGCTGATGGTCTGCGGCACGGCGCTGATCGTGATCGGCGCGGTGCTCTGGGTGCGGTTGCCCGCACTCCGCGACATGGACTGACCTCGACTACGACCGCCTGCGAGCGGAGCCAGACTCGGTAATCCGGTAGGCTGCGGCCGAACACAACGACGGCGAGGAGATGCGCGATGGCGAAGCCCCATTTCGGTGTGATGGTTCCCCAGATCAAACGGACCTGGGAGCAGTCGGAAGCGGCCGCAACCACGTTCGAGGACCTTGGCTACGACTCGATCTGGGTCAACGACCATCTCTACGGCCCCGGTTCGCCACAGATCCCCATGCTCGAGGCGTGGACACTGATCGCGGCGCTGGCGGCGAAGACCGATCGAGTCGAGATCGGCACGCTGGTCACTCCGGCCGGGATGCGGAACCCGCAGCACCTCGGCAAGACGATCGCCACGGTCGACCACATCGCTGGCGGCCGCGTCATCGCCGGCCTCGGGTCCGGCTGGATGCCGGCCGAGTACGAGGACTTCGGAGTCCCGTTCCCGGAGGCACCGGCGCGCGCCCGGCAGCTGAAGGAAACCGTCTCACTGCTCAAGCAGATGTGGACCTCGGATGAGCCGGTGACGATGCAGGGCGAGTTCGTGAACGCGACCAACCTCGTCACGCAGCCGCAGCCCCCGCGCGAGGTGCCGGTGCTCATCGGCGGCACCGGGAAACAGGTCACACTTCCACTCGCGGCTCGTGAAGCATCGATCTGGAACAACCCGGCCGGCTCGCAAGCACGCCTCGAGGAGAACGTGGCCGCGTTGCGTGCGGCGATGGACAAGGTCGGACGCGACCCGGCCGAGATGACGATCTCGCAGCAGTGCCTGGTCGCGATCGCCGAGTCCGAGGAGAAGGCCGGCCCGATGATCGAGCTGGCCCAGAAGATCTTCGGTGGACACATGGGCGACCCGACCGGACCACTGGCGATCGTCGGCACGGCGGATCGGATCGTCGAGCAGATCGGGAAACACATCGACCTGGGCTGCTCGATGTTCATGATCGAGTTCTTCGGCACCGACACGCGTGAGCCGGCGAAGATGTTCGCCGACCAGGTGCTGCCACAGTTCGACCGGAACTAACGGTGGCATCGACTGACACCGACCGCGAGGTCGTCTGGGAGCAATCCGGGCACGTCGCGACGATTCGCCTCAACCGACCAGAGGCGCTCAACGCGATGAACCGCGCGGTCCGCGACGGGCTGATGGACGGTCTGGAGCGGGTGCGCGACGACGACACGATCCGAGCGGCGGTGCTCACCGGAACCGGCCGTGCCTTCAGTGCCGGCGCCGATCTGAAGGAACGCGCCCGCGGCGACAGCGACCGCAGCGGCGGGCCCGAGACCGTGCTGAACGGTCTCCCGAGGGCGTTCTACACCTTCGACCCCGGTAAACCGGTGATCGCCGCGCTCAACGGACTCGCACTCGGTGGCGGGCTCGAGCTGGCGCTCGCATGTGACCTCCGGATCGCGTCGAACGCGGCGATCCTTGGGACACCGGAGATCACGCGGGGGTTCTTCCCGGGCGGCGGAGCGCCACAGCGTCTACCGCGGCTGATCCCGAAGGCGCTCGCGATGGAGATGCTGCTGACCGGTGATCCGATCGACGCCGCAACGGCACAGCAGTGGGGCCTCGTGAACCGCGTCGTCGAACCCGACGAGGTAATGCCGACGGCGATGGCGATGGCCGAGCGGATCGCGAGCCACGCGCCACTAGCCGTGCGGGCGAACCGCGAGCTGGCGAACTCGACGGCAGATATGACCTTGGAGCAGGCGCTTCGTCTGTCCTCGCTGTCGCGTTGGGTCGTGGGACAGACGGAGGACGCGGCGGAGGGCCCGCAAGCCTTCGTCGAGAAACGCGACCCCGAGTACCACGGCCGCTAGCGCGGGAAGTCTTTCCACATCCGGATGCGATCGCGTGCCGGCTCCGTACCGTACTTGCCGAGGCGATCAGCGCGGTAATAGCGCTTCACGATCCGGTATCCGAGCGCCTGGAACAGCGCGGTCGCGCGCACCTCGCTCGCGTCCCCGCCCGCCTGCATGCCCGTGAGACCGCGATCCCGCTAGTGCGCCTCGATCACGCCTAGCAGTCGGCGAGCGAGCCCTTGTCGGCGGAACTCCCGATCGACGATCAGGTTGTCTTCGACCCCACGTCGAGCGCCGGCCTCGTCGGTCATCTCGCGGCATAGAGCGCCACCGGCGAGCTCGCGCCCAGATCCTTGACCGGCGGCGTGGGCGAGCCAGAGGTCCCACTCGCCCTCGTCGACGACCAGCCGAGCGTGCATCGACGACTCACCATTCGGTTCGAAGAGGCCGAGAAACGCAGAGACATCGGCGGGGTCATTGGTCTTGCGGATCGTGAACGACGGCATATCAGTCACCCCCGCCCCCGGCCGAGAGAGGATACGGATCGCGTCAAGGCAAGCCGGCGGTCACCGATGGGCTAGTCTGCGCTGGGAGCGATCCGGACGCCCGCCTCGGAGTCGTCGACGGCGATCGTCGTGCGGCCACCGAGCCAGTCGAGTACGTCCTGGCCAGCGAGCTCGCGTCGCCACGAGGTGAGCAGCGGGACCTCGGGCTCGGCGTCGCGGTCGCCGGTGAGCCACCAGGCGATCACCTCATCGATGTCTGAGCGCGTGGCGACGAAGCGGGCGGCAACCTCGACCTCGCGACAGCGGGTCTGGACGATCCCGCTCAAGACGGCCGGCCAGGCCTGGCCGACGTTCGGGAGCCGTGGCGCGCGTGAGGGCACGTCCGGCGGGTCTTGCTGACCGTCGCGGATCAGGTCGAGCAAGTCCGTGCCGTAGCGCTGCGCGGTGCCGTTGCCCATGCCTCGGACCTCGCGCACGCCACGCTCATCACGAGGCGGGCGGCGGCACAGCTCAAGCATGGTGCGATCGTTCAGCAGCCACGAGGGCGGCCGATTGTGTTGCAGCGATTCCTCTTCACGCCAGGCGGCAACGGCACGCAATGCGCCGAGCTGGCGAGCGTTCAGGCCGTTCCAGCCGCGGACGCGCATGTACATCTCATCCGGCGGGGTCCGCCGCGACCAGGTCTCCGCCATCCGATTGCACTCGTCGTCAACCCAGCTGCGGCGGTCACGCTCATCGAGGTCGACGCGGAGGCGATCCCAGACGCGCGGCAGATAGCGGACGTCATCGAGGGCGTACGAGAGCTGCTCGGCGGAGAGCGGGCGGCGCGACCACTCGGTGAACTGGGCGCCCTTGTCGAGCTCCACACCGGTCACCTTCTGGACGAGCGGCCCGTAGCCGATCTGGTCACCCATGCCGAGGAACGCGGCCGCGATCTGTGTGTCGACCATGTTCTCGGCGCGGGCCCGATACTGCTGGCCCAGCAACGCGAGGTCGGCTTGAGCGGAGTGGATCATCGTCTCGATCTCGGGATCCTCGAGCAGTTCGACGATCGGATCGATATCGACCTTGAGTGGGTCGATGGCGGCGACCTCGGGGTCTGCTGAGTCACCCCAGCCCACCTGGACGAGCGATAGCTCGGCCACGTAGCGACCTTCGGTCATGAATTCGAGGTCGAGCGCGAAACTCCCGGCTTCGTCGATGGCGTCCGCGATGTCGTCCACGTCACGTGCGTCGGTGACGGGGTTCTCGGGAGCTTCGGAGCGGGATGGGGGAGCAGTGGCCACGGCCTGACGATATCACGCGGGTCTGGTGGACTCCCGCCGCGAACTGGGCGGGATTCGCACACGAACCACCGGCGCAGCCGGGCTGCGCCGACGCGGGCCGCTGCGGGCCGCTGCGCTCGTCCAGCGCCCGGGCTTGCTCTGATCCGCGAGTGCGTCAGCCGCCGCCGCGTTGGGCCTTTCGCATGAACTGGTCGAACACCGGATCCAGCTCGTCACCCGTGAACACGATGTCGAACTGAGTCAGGGCGAGCGTGCCTCCCGCGATGGCCACTCTCTGGTGGCCCCAGCTCACCGACCAGGCGTCCGCGACCATCAACGAGTCGTCGTTCGGATCGGGTGCCGCGCCCATCTCCTGGAGGTACTCGCGGATCAGCCACTCCGGCAGACCACGGATGGACACGTCCATCGAATCAGTCACGCGCTCCCGCCCGCTACCGGCGGGAAGATGTCCAGCGTGGCGTCGTCGGGTAGCGGCGTGTCGAGGCCACCGAGGTGTCTAATGTCGCGCCCGTCGACCATCACGGCGACAAACGGGCGGACGGTCCCTTCGTCGCTGAGCAGTCCGGGGCGCAGGTCGGGAAATCGGTCGATCAACTCCTCGAGCGCCGCGCCGACGGTGTCGGGTTGGCGCTCGAGGGTGACGGTCTTACTCCCGGCGATCGCGCGCAGCGTCGCGTAGAGCTTGGCCTCGATCATCGTGGGCGGCCGAGGACGATCGCTACTCGATGATCTGCAGTTCGCGGAGCTTGGACTCGGGCACGACGCCGTCCTCCCAGCCGCGGGCCGCGTAGTACTCAGCCTTCATCTCATCCAGCTCGACGACGGAGCCGGACGCAGGGCCGGTGCCGGGCTCCTCGAGGTAGCGCTGCGGCAGGGTGTCGTCCTTACCGTCGAAGCCGCAGAGGTTGTTGAAGTAGCGCTCGAGGTTGTAGATGCGCTCGCCGGCCACCATCACATCGTCACCGGTCATCGGCTCACCGACGATCACCTCGTACTGCGCCGCATACTCCTCGGCGCCCTCGGCGAAGGCCGAGAACTTGCAGAGGTCGAGCGAGTCACTGAACGAGTGCAGGTCCTGGAAGATCTTCAGCAGCTCGCCCTTGCCCTTCCACTCCAGCGGGTCGGTCTTGACCGGGATGCCAAGTAGCTCCGAGGCAGGCGTGTAGCCACGGAGGTGACAGGCGCCGCGGTTGCTGGTGGCGTAACCGATCGCCTCGCCCTTGAGCGCACGGGGGTCGTATGCGGCGACCGCCTGGCCCTTCACCGTCATCGCGATCTCGGGGTGACCGATCTGCTCAGCCGCCCGTGCGGTGCCTTCGGCGAGCATGTCACCGAGCCCCTGGCGCAACGCAATCTGTTCGGCCGTCTCGACCATCGCCTCGGTGTCGCCCCAGCCGATGCCCGCGCCGCTCACGTACTCGCGCTGCGTCGCCTCCATGTACATCGAGATGACGTTCCCCACCTCGATCGCGTCCATGCCGTAGTCGTTGCACTGATCGATGATCTTCGCGAGCACGCGCGGGTCGTTGTTGTCGCAGTTGGCGCCGAGCGACCAGGCGGGCTCGTACTCAAGCGACTCCATCTTCAGCCCCGCGTACGGGCCATCCTTGACCTCGACCTCGATCTTGCAGGCGACCGGGCAGGCGTGACACGTCGGGTCGCCCACCAGCAGATCTTCGCGAACCGTCTCGCCGCCGATCATCTCGGCGTCCTTGTACTGCGTCTCCTGCGAGTTGCGCGTACCGATGCCCCCGACCGCGTTGACCGGGTTCATCAGTACGTTGGTGCCATAGACGGACAGGCCACCTTCGCGAGGCTTGGTCACCTCGCTGTCGAGGATCGTCTTGAGCGCACGCTGCTGCACCGGCCTCCAGGCGTCGCGATCGGCGACCTTCGGCATCGTGCTGTCGTCGCCCTTGACCACGACCGCCTTAAGGTTCTTCCCGCCGGCGACCGCGCCGGTGCCGCCACGGCCCGCAGCACGATCGTCTTCGTTGATGATCGAGGCGAAACGCACGCCGTTCTCGCCGGCCTGCCCGATCGCCATCACTGAGACGGGCTGTCCGTAGCGGCCTTCGTAGTGAGCGACCGTCTCGTGGACACCGCGTCCCCACACGTCCTCAGCGGGACGCAGCCCAACAGTGCCGTTCTCCACGAACGCGTAGACCGGGGTCTCAGACCGACCGGTGAACAGCAGCGCGTCGAAGCCGGCCCAGCGCAGCCGCGCGGCGCTCCAGCCACCCATGTGGCTGTCGGTCACGGTGCCGGTCAGCGGCGACTTCGTGACGACGGCGAGACGGCCGCTCATCGTTGCTTCGGAGCCGGTCAGCGGCCCGTTCATGAACGCCAGCATGTTGTCAGGGCCGTCAGGATCGACGGTCGCGCCGTTGTCGAGGAGGTACTTCACGCCGAGGCCGCGGGCGCCGATGTAGAGGCGCGCGTCCTGCTCGTTGATCTCCTCGTAGCTGACGGTGCCAGCTGTGAGATCGATTCGCGCGACCCGGTTCGCGTATCCGCCTAATGCCATGCTGTGCCTCCCGTTGGCCTCGATCATCCCGTCGGTGGGGTGCTGCGCCGCATCATAGACGGGTTGCCCGCGCGCTGTGTGCTCGACTTCACGCTTCGCTCAGACCAGCAGTCGGCGCCGCCCGCGGCGGCTACGGTGCTGCGCGATCCTCGGGCATCGCCAGCAGCACGTCAGCAGGGGGGACGGTCAGCGCTTCGGTGGGATCGACGCCGGTGACATCTGCGCCGCGATCGCTCTCACTGAAGGAACCGTCGTGTCCGAACGCGGTCATCCGGTAGGGCGGTTGATCGAGCCCAAATTCACTCGCCGGGATGAAGAAGATGACCGTATCGCCCTGGATCACCGCTCTGACCGCTGACTCGAAGGGACCCTGCACCTGGTTGGCATCGATCTGCGTCACGGTCAGGAACCACACCTGCGAGTTGTGGTCCCAGACGAGCTGATACCAGCGGTCCGAATCGCGGAACAGGTCAAAGTCGAACGGCGGGAAGAACACCCAGTCGTTGGCGGCTTCGCCGTCGCTGTCGAATACGATCGAGTAGATGAAGGACCGGTCAGGCGACGCCTGCGGCACCTCGCCATCCATCGACATCGCGAACATCCACACGTCGCCGCCGCCAACGGGCATGGGCTGCACGCCGCTCGGGCAGACGACGGTTCTCACGTCGGTCGAGTCGCCGCATTCGTAGATGGTCTGACCGTAGGCCTCATGGATGCCGGGCGCGGTGAAGCGCAGCCGCGATGCGAGCGACCGACGGATGTCGAAGTACGGGCTGCGATAGGTCGGGTTGCGTCCCGAGATGCTGTCGATCAGATCCTCAAGGCTGTCCGCAATCTCGTCGATCACGAACGCCGGGAGATCAGTGGTGACGTAGAGCTCCCACCAGATCTCGTCGATGACGGTGTTACCGATCTGAAGGATCGTCCGCTCGAGCGGCGTCTCGGTCGGCTCCTCCGTCGGTGCCTCAGTCGCGGCGGCACTCGCGCTCGCTGCGGGGCTGGCGCCGGCCGAGGCGGCGGCGGTCGGGCTCACCTCGACACCACCGCCCGACACGAGGTCGGCGTCATCGCTGCCGCCACCGCTGAGGATGACGATCGCGGCGACGATGAGGATGAAGAGCACCAGCAGCGAGAACCCGAAACAACCCAGCGGGTAGAAGCAGCCACGCAAGCAGCCGTCGTCGTCGTCGAACGGGCCAGTCTTGAACGGCGGTGTTGCCCGGCCGAATCGGAACCGCCGGAACTCACGCACGCGCTCGCCGACGTTGGCGATCGGCGTGTCGTCCTCGAAATGGCGCCACTGCACGGTCAGTCCGAAGCGATTGTCCTTTGAATACAGCGGTGGGTCGGCGTCCCCGATCGTGGAACGGACCCGGGCGTCGGTCAGCGGCTGGTCGATAGCACCAAACGGCTTGACCGGGTCGTCGTTGAGCGCGTCCCCGAGGTCCGCCTGAAACTCGGCGGCCCCATCAGGCTCAGTGGCGTCGCCCTCAGCTTCGTGCTCGGCGTCAATGAGCGCATCGCCAAACTGCTTGGCGAGGTCAGAGAGGTCGTCTTCTCCGGCGTCGCCGGAAGGCTTGGGATCGTCGGGCACAGCTCGTCCTCGGGTCGTCGATCCCCGGGACCATACGGCGAGCGACGGCGGCGTGTCGACTCGCGCCGAGGCTGGACGGCGTGGCTACAATGCGGCCAACCAGTCACCCGTGCGGCGGGTATTCCGCAATGGGCACCCCCTCGAAAGGACTCCCCCGATGACCAAGGCTGCCGTGTTCAATGCGGTCCAGGAACCGCTGACGATCGAAGAGATCGACATCGCCCAGCCAGTCGACCGCGAGGTGCTCGTCCGCACCGCCGCGAGCGGCGTCTGCCACAGCGACCTGCACTTCATCGAAGGCCTCTACCCGATGCCGAACCGAGCGATCCTCGGCCACGAGGCCGCCGGCGTCGTCGAGGCGGTCGGTCCGAACGTCACCGAGGTCGCGCCGGGCGACCACGTGATCGCCTGCCTCTCGGTGTACTGCGGTCAATGCGATTACTGCCTGACCGGCCGCACCCACCTCTGCAGCAACCGGCCGGCGCGCACCGCGGAGCAGGGTCCTCGGCTCTCGCAGGACGGCAACATGCTGACGCAGTTCGCGAGCATCGGCTCCTACGCGGAGCAGATGTTGCTGCACGAGAACGGCGTCGTGAAGATCGACAAAGACTTCCCGTTCGCCCAGGCAGCGCTGATCGGCTGCGGCGTAACGACCGGCGTCGGTGCGGCCCTCAAGACGGCCAAGGTAACTCCGGGCTCAACGGTCGCCGTATTCGGCGCGGGCGGGGTTGGCCTGTCCGCGATTCAGGGCGCGCGGATCGCCGGCGCGCGGAAGATCATTGCCGTCGACATGGTCGAGCACAAGCTCCAGACGGCGCGTGAACTCGGTGCGACGGATGGCGTAGACGCCTCCCTCGGGGACCCCGTGGACCAGATCCGCGAGCTGACCGACGGTCAGGGCGTGGACTTCGCGTTCGAGGCGATTGGCCTCAAGGTCGCAGCCGAGCAGGCCTGGCAGGCGATTCGCGCGGGCGGCACCGCGACAGTGATCGGAATGATCCCGATCGGCCAGAACGTCGAGATCCCTGGCAACGAATTCCTCCGCGAGAAGAAGATTCAGGGTTCGAGCATGGGCTCGAACAGCTTCAAGGTGGACATGCCTCAGTACATCGAGTTCTACCGCCAGGGGCGGCTGAAGCTCGACGAGATGGTCACCAAGACCCGTCCGCTGGAGGAGATCAACGAAGCGTTCGCGGACATGAAGAGCGGATCGGTGGCACGCACGGTCTTGATGTTCGACTAACCCGCGACCAGTCCGAGACCTGAGACAGAAGCCCCGCCGGACGGCGGGGCTTCTTCGTCTTTGAGGCCGAACGCGCCGTGCTCAGCGAGAGCTGATCTCGCTACTGACTCTTGCGACCGAGCTTCACCTAGTCGCGGGGAGCGGCCGAGTAGTCCTGGTAGGGGCCGTCGCGCCAGGCCAGCGCGTCCTTCAGGCCACCCTCGCGCATTTTGTCGCTCCACATGTACGACTGGCTCGTGAAGGTGCCGGCGGCGTCGAGGTCAGTGCTCGCGTGCACCGAGCTGTAGATACCCATGTTCTCGTAGAAGCGGTTCATGTGGATCTTCAGCATCGCGAGGTGGTCCGCCGGCAGGTTCGCGATCCGGTCCGCGAGGGCGATCGTCTTGTCCTCGAGCTCGTCGAACTCCCAGGCGTAGTTGATCAGGCCGACCTCCTTCGCCTCGGTGCCGGAGATGTTCTCTCCCGTGTAGAAGAGCTCCTTCGCCTTCCGCATCCCGATAATCAGCGGAAGGATCATCGAGGTGCGCGTGCCGGCAAAGCGGAGGCCCGGATGGCCGAACTTGGCGTTCGCGTCGGCGGTGACCAGGTCGGACATCATCGACAGCTCGCAGCCGCCCGCGATCGCGTAGCCATGTACCTGGGCGATCGTGACCTTCTGGATGTTCCAGTAGTACATGTGAATGTTGGTGATGCGCTGCATGCCCGCGCGCACGCCCTGCCAGAGACGGCGGCCCTGATCGTCCTGATTCTTGAACGAACGAACCACAGCGTCGGCGCCCGTACCTTGCGCCGGCGTGAGGTCATAGCCGGCGCTGAACGTGCGGCCTGCGCCACGGAGGATGATCACCCGCGCGTCGTCATCGGCCTCGAGGTACTCCAGCGCGTCGCGCAGCTCGAACAGCAGCTCCTGCGATAGCGCATTCATCTTCTCCGGGCGGTTCAGCGTGATACGCGCGATCCGGTCGTCGGTACCGACGCGATCGATCAACAGATTGTCGAAGGTGGGCTCAGCCATGGGGTCTCCTCGCTGTGGGGTTCGCGGCGCGAACATACTGCCCGACCGCCTCGCGGGCCGTCCGCGTCCGGACTCAGACGTACGCTAGGAAGATGACCAAGGACCGCCCGATCACCGATCAGAAGAGCGCGCTTCGCACTGAGTTGCGGGCTCGCCGGGACGCCTTCGAAGCGCGGGCGCGAGCTGCGGCCGAGCGCTCGATCGAGGCGCGCCTCGTGGCGCTTCCCAGCCTCGAGACCGCGCACGTCGTGCACTGCTACGTCGGCATCGGGAGTGAGGTCGGGACCGAGACGCTGATCCGGGGGCTCTTGATGCGCGGACAACGCGTCATCTGCCCGCGCGTCAAAGGGCAGGGTGAACTCGATCACCTCGAGGTGACCGAAATCGACTCCCTGGTTACCGGCCCCATGGGCCTCCGCGAGCCGGACGTCCGCTGGGCCGTTGCAGCCGATCTGGCCGAGGTCGACGTGATGCTCGTGCCCGCCCTCGCGTTTGACCAGCGGGGCTACCGTCTCGGGTATGGCGGTGGTTACTACGACAGGACGATCCGGGAGCTGAACGAGCGTGGCCGGGCGGCGACGATCGGACTCGCGTTTGAGACGCAGCTGGTGGACGAACTGCCCCGCGAGGCGCACGATCAGCCGGTCGACCTGGTGGTCACGGAACTCCAAACGATCGTGAGCGGTGCACGGTGAGCTTCGAACTGTTGCTCTTGAGCTGGTACGGCGGCGTCGCCGCGATCCTCAGTGGCTTGACGCTACCGCTGGGTCCGTTGCGACCGTGGACGTTCCGCCTCGGTGTGGCGGTGATCACCGCCGCCGCCGCGACGATGGCCCTCGAGTTCGTCGACTTGAACGGATAGCTCAGACCGTCAGCGGCCGAGTTCATGGATCAGAAATTCGCGGGCGAAACGCAGACCCTCGTCGGGCGTGTCGTCATGTCCGCCCGGGTAGACGACCATTCGCTTGCCTTGGGATCCGATCGCGTCGAAGAGCGCGAGCTGGCCCGCTCGGTCGAACAGTTCGTCGTCCCACTGCATCACCCACAGCACCTCGGACCGGAGCGATGCGGCAATCTCGAGCGATTGCGTGTCGCCGATTCGGATCGAGTCAGTGCCGTACAGACCGAGAACCGCGACGAGGATCCGACGCTGAGCCGCGATGAACGGCAGTCCGTAGTCGGTTCCCAGCGATAGCCCCCAGTAACCGACTCGCTCAACGTCGACCTCGGGCAGCGCCGTCAGCGCATCGAGCGCGACAGTCCAGTCCTCGACCGCCATCGCCCGCCGATCAGCGTGCGGGCGTTCGTCCTCCTCCCGCGGGCGGTCGCCGTGACCGGGCTGATCGAGGAGCGCGACGGCTACCCCGTCACGCCGAGCGAGACGGCGGGCCACCGAGTACGGCGCGACGTGCCGCTTGTGCAGGGTCCGACCGTGCCCCACGAGCACGAGCCGCAGCGGATTCTCGATAGCCTCGGGGGTGAGCAGGACGCCCGGCGCAACGTGATCCTCGAGATCGAGCGCGAAACCGCGGTCGACGACGCCGTGCTCGGTCGAGGGCTCGGTGGTCCAGCGCATCCGGTGGTCCGCTCCGATACTTGCGCGTGGATCGTACTCTGACGATGAGCAAGTGAGGCCAAGACCATGACGACCGCGGAGCCCGACGCCCGAACGACCATCACGGTGGTCAGCGACTTCATCTGACCCTGGTGCTACGTCGGCCTGGTCGAGGTCGAGAAGATTCAGAACGAGTGGGACGTCGACGTCGACTGGGCGCCGTTCTTCCTTGATCCGTCGATTCCTCCTGAGGGGCGCACGCGCGAACCGCGGACGACCGCGGATACACCGAAGTCGGCGCTCGAGGAACGCGGCGAGAGCCTCGGGATTGAGTTCCGCCGCGGGCGGACTTACACCCCGAACTCGATGCTGTCGCTACAGGCCGGCGCCTTTGCCAAGGAGCACGGCACCAAAGAACAGCAGCACGAATTCCACAAGGCGATGTTCGAGGCGCACTTCACGACGATGGAGAACCTCGGTGAGCTGGAGACGCTCAAGACGCTGGCAAGCGGGGTCGGGCTGGACGCGGAAGCGCTGGGCGAGGCACTCGCCGACGAGCGCTATCGGGCGCAGGTGGAGGAGGAGATCGACTGGGCACGCTCAGTCGGCGTGACCGGCATCCCGACGTTCATCCTCAACAACCAGTACGCGGTCGTCGGGGCGCAGCCGTACGAGGTGTTCGAGCAGGCGATGGAGCAGCTCGGGGCGAAGCGACTAGACGGATCGAGCTCGGAGGCGGCAGGCGCGGACTGAGCGCGCTAGGCCTGCCCGATCGCCGCGTCGATCGAGAGTGGACCGGCGCCGCCGAGTGTAAGGCTCAGCGCCGCGGCGACCATGAGCACGTCCAGCTCGTAGCCCTGCACATCGCCGCCCTGGAACGGCGCGCCAAGCTTGAACCGCTGCACGTACGTCGCCACGACCATGTTGCCCGCAAGCGGTAGCGCCACCCAATGCACGCCAAAACCGAGGATCAGCAGGATCCCGCCGACCAGTTCAAGGCTGGCAACCAGCCGGGCGGTCGGCTGCGGGAACGGGAAGCCCAGACTGCCGAACCAGTCACCGGTCCCGGAGATGCCACGGCGCCACTTCCCAAGGCCAGCATCGAGGAAGATGTAGCCGAGGACGATCCGAATCGGCACGAGGCCCCACTCGATCGTGTCGGCTTCGAAGAGCTCCTGCCAGGGGCTCGTCATCAACTCCATACCATCCTCCTCGGCCATCACAAGCGTTGCATGGGCCGGCCGTCGACTTCGTAGGGACGGTCACCCGCTCCCAACGCTGCGATACTCGCGAGCATGCCATCCGACGAGACCGAGCCGGTCGATCCGGCGGCACTCCAACACTGGATCAACGACGACCTCGGCATCGAGGGCGCACGGCGGATCGTGCGCGACGACGGCCGCGAGATCCTGGTCTCGAAGTTCGAGGAAGGCTTTGCCGCCGGCGTCCACGAACTGATCGCGCTGATGCCCGAGCTGTTCGAGGAAGCCGCAGTCGTTGATGCCTACCGGCAGGAGGCCTCGCACGACGGATTGCGCCTCGATGCCTGGCATCGCGCGATGCACACGATGCTTCGGACGGCAGGCGATCGCGAGCAGATCTCCGATCTCCGTCAGGCCGAGGTGCGCACCGGGATCGACTCCGTCTACGCAGTCCTTGGGACAGCACTCTGGAGCGACCCTGCGGTCGACGAGCCGTTCACGCCGGGTCGCGGTGAACGTGTCGCCTACCTCGACGCACTGTCGTCGCTGGCCGACGGGCGCGACATGTTCACGCGCATCTACGGGCGATTCGAGGGGCGCACCGTGCTGAACCATTGCCCGGGCGCTTCGTTCGCTCGCGTGATGCTCGCCCAGGGCTGGACAGCCTGTACTGGCGAGGCGCCACCCGAGCCAGACGACCACTAGCTCGAGGCGAAGCCCGCGCGCACGAGGTGGCGCTGGAGCTTGCCGGAGGCCGTGCGCGGTAGCGGCTCAGTGGAGAACTCGAACCGCCTCGGCACCTTGTAGCCGGCAAGGCTCGCGCGGAGATGTTGAGCCAGCGCGGCCGCGTCGGGTGATTTGCCCTCGCGGGTGACCACGACGGCGGCAACAGTCCCGCCCCAGCGGTCGTCCTCGAGACCGACGACTGCCGCCTCGAGGACGCCGGGATGACTCGTCAGGGCGGCCTCGACCTCGGCGGGATAGACGTTCTCGCCGCCGGTCACGATCAGGTCGTCGCGACGGTCAGAAACGAATAGGTAGCCATCCTCATCCAGGTAGCCGAGGTCGCCGGTGTGGAGCCACCCGTCCCGAATCGACGCGGCGGTCGAGTCTGGTCGGTTGAGGTAGCCGGGCGTCACGGTTGGGCCGCTGACCTGGATCTCACCGACTTCGTTCGCATCTGCAGGACGGTCCTCGGCGGCGATGCGCAGCGTGGTGACTCCCAGCGGCAGACCGGCCGAACCCAGCTTTCGTAGCGCGTCCTCATCGCTCAGCGTCGCGACCTGTGAGGCCGTCTCGGTTAGACCGTAGGTCTGTAGTACCGGTAGTCCTCGGACCCGGGCCCGGACCAGGAGATCCTCGGGAACCGGCCCGCCCCCGACCAGGACAGCGCGCACGGACGAGGGGTACGCCTCGTCGTCTGCGTCGAGCATCCGCCGCAACATCGTGGCGACGACGGAGAGCACCGTGATGCCTCCGGAGCGGAGCGCGGTGTTCACCCGCCGCTCATCGAAGCCGTCGTGAATCACCGCTGTCGTGCCGTAGATCGCGGAGCGCAGCAAGATCGACAATCCGCCGACGTGGAACAGCGGCATGCAGGCGAGCCAGCGGTCGCCCTCGTCGACGCCAAGGTTCTCCGCAGACGCGACGGCGCTCCAGTAGAAGTTGCCGTGCGTCAGTAGGGCACCCTTCGGCGACCCGGTCGTACCGGAGGTGTAGATGACGCTGTGCACACCATCCGGTTCGACCTCGGGCGGCGTACCAGCCGGCTCGGGGGAGCCCGCTGGTCGAGCCTCAATCGAAACGACCTCGGCCGCGGTGCCCGAGATCGCCGCGTTCGCCCGTTCGAGGTGAGCGGCGTCGGCGAACAGCAGACGAACACCGCCGTCGGTGATCTGAAAACGCAGCTCGTCCTCGGTCAGGCGGGCGTTGAGCGGGAGGAGCACCGCATCGGAACGAGGAATCGCGTGGGCGAAGATGCCGAAGTCGATGCTGGCGCCGGCCAGCAGGGCGATCCGCTCGCCCGGCCCGGCTCCGTGCTCGCGCAGCCACGAGGCCACCGCGGAAACCTGGCGATCCAGATCGGCGTACGAAAGCCAGTTGCCCGCGGCATCCTCGAGCGCCACGTGGTCCGCGTGCGTCTGCGCGCGGCGAGCAACCCAGTCGGGCAACGGGAGGGTGGAGGCGCTCACGCGCCGACTGCGACCTCGGTCCAGGGAGCGGTCGCGACGGCGTCCAGCGCGGCAGGATCGGGCGCGACGCCAAGCCCCGAGGCTGCCGGCAACGCCAGGCGGCCGGCTCGCGCCGACAGGGTATCCACCACCACGTCCGCGCCGAGGTGTGCTCCGGTGCCGAGTCCCTGCGCCGCATCGGTCGGCAACGCAGCCGCCAGGTGCAGCGACGCCGCAATGCCGATTGATGAATCAAAGGTCGTGGTGGCGAAGGCGCTGATCGAGTGCTCGGCTGCCCGTTCTGCCAGCGCGACCGCAGGCGTGATGCCACCGAGGAACATCGGCTTGAGCACGATGAAGTCTGCGGCGCGAAGCTCCAGCAGTCGCTCGAACCCGCTCGGCGTATCGACCGATTCGTCGGCGGCGATCCGCATCGGGGCGCGCTCCCGGACCCGCGCGAGGGCCTCGATGTCGTCGGGCGCGGTCGGCTGCTCGAGCAGCTCAATGCGGTAACGGTAGAGCGCCTCGAAGGCGCGCAGTGTCGTCTCCTCATCCCAGGCACAGTTCGCATCAAGGCGGATCGTCGCTTCTGGGCAGGCATCGCGGAGCGCGGCGACCCGAGCCGCGTCTTCTTCGAGCGAGGCCACGCCGACCTTCAGCTTGAGTACGGCGTAGCCCGCGTCCATCGCCTCCCGGCCGTAGGTGGCCACCTCGTCGGGCGGGCCGCCGCCGATCACGGCGTTGACGTGGACCCAGGGCGCCGGCGTCTCCGAAAACAACCCGGCAATCGGCGAGTCCTCTGCGTCCGCCCGGAGATCGAGCGTGGCGACATCCAGCGCGCAGCGCAGCGCGGCTGAACCGGGCTGATCGCGAACCAGGTCGGCGTCACTGAGGAGTGCGCTGCCATGCTCCTCTAGCAGCGCGACGACGTCGGCGGCCGTTCCGCCATCCATCGCCGGCATCGGCGAGGCCTCGCCGGTGCCGTACCGTCCGTCGCCGTCCTCGACCTGAACGAGCACACCATCGCGCGTATCGATGACGCCGCTCGCCGCCTGGAATCGAGCGCTCATCGGCAACCGGAACGGTCGCCAGCGCAGGGAACGAAGCTCGAGATCGCTCATTGGCTCAGTCCGATCGCCAGCAGAATCGCAAAAATGAAGTGCAGTCGGGCGGTCGCGCGCAGAGCGGCGTTCAGTGGCGGCCCCTCGACACGGGTCAGCACCGCGATCAGCGGGCTGATCGCGGCAGGAATGCTCAACCACGAGAGCAACGTCCAGCCGGAGAACGAGCCGACGAGAAACAGCGCCGCCGCTGAGACGTAGGCGGCGACCATGAACAGCACGTACTGATAGCGGGCGAGTCGTCGCCCGAGGTAGACCGCGAGCGTGAACTTGCGCGCCGCTCGATCGGTATCAATGTCGCGCACGTTGTTGACGACGAGAATCGCGGTGACCGTCAGCCCGACGGGGATCGCCGCCGCGAGAGCCGCTCCGGTCACTTCACCGGCCTGGACGTAATAGGTCCCGGCGACCGCCACGAGCCCGAAGAAGATGAAGACGAAGAGTTCACCCAGCCCCCGGTATCCGAACGGCCACGGCCCGCCGGTGTAGGTGACCGCAGCGAGGATCGAGGCGAGCCCGATCCCAATGATCGGCCATCCGCCGACGTACGTGAGATAGAGGCCGGCGATCGCGGCCGCGGCGAACGAGACCAGCATGCCGCCCAGGACCTGACGTTCGCTCAGCAGACCCAGCTGTGTCACCCGTGGCGGGCCAATCCGATCCGCGGTGTCTGCCCCCCGACGGAAGTCGGAGAGATCATTCGCGAAGTTCGCCCCAACCTGGAGTGCGAGCGCCCCAAACAGGGCCGCGAACGCCGGTCCGGCGTCGAAAACGCTGTCGCGGATCGCGACTGCACTGCCCACGGCAACCGGAGCCACAGCGGCAGTCAGCGTCGGAGGACGGGTGCCAATCACCCAGGCGCGCAGCGATCCGGGAGCGAGGGCGACCGACTGGGAAGTCATGTGCTGAGACTCTACGGCAACTCGCTACTTGCGATCCGCTCTCAAACCGTGGCGGTGACGTGCCCACGAAGGAACTCGAGAACAGCCGACTCGAACGCCTGAGGATCTTCGAGGTGAACCGCGTGGCCGGCGCCCGCCACCGTCCGGCACTCCGCCTGCGGCATCGCGTCCGCGAGCTGCTCGGCGATCGTGCTGAACTTCTGATCGAGGGCGCCCGTCAGGAGGAGTGTTGGCGCCTCGATCGCGGTAAGCGAGCCGTGCACCGGCTCCTGGGCCCCGGTCCCCATCCCGCGCAGGCTGTTCGCCAGACCGGTCACCGAGTTGGCCATCCGCTGGCGGCGGAGCGCCTCGACCGTCGCGGCGGCCAATCCGTCCTGCGTGTCCCACAGCGCGATCGACTGCCAGAAGTCGACGAAGGCCTCGAGACCCTCGCCCTCAATCCGGTCGGCGAGCGCCTCGTCCGAGGCCACCCGTGCCGCTCGCTCCGTCGGGTCGGCGAGGCCCGCGGTGACACCCTCGAGCACGAGTGCGTCGACGGCGTCAGGGCGGTGGGCGGCAATCTGGAGCGCGGTGCGCGCGCCCATCGAGTACCCGAGCCAGCTGGCGCGCTGGTGGCCGAGGAGTCGCAGCGCAGCCACGAGGTCATCGACGCAGCGGTGCATCTCGTATCGCTCGACCGGCTGGGGTGAATCCGATCCTCCATGACCGACGATGTCGAAGGCGATCACCTCGAACTCGGGGGCAAGTAGGTCGATGAGACGCCGCCACGTCGTGGTTGAGCCGGTGAAACCGTGCAACAGAACGACAGGCGGTCCCGACCCGGTCTGTTCCGCGTTGAGTGTCAGCCCGGCGATCTCGAGACGCGGCATCAGCTCGCCGGGGCCGGCGTCGCCTCGAGGCTGGCGCGCACGGCCGCGCCGGCGGCGGCGAAGACGTCGGCGTGCATTCCGACGTTGCGCGAGCGCTCAGTGCGGAGCTCGAGCACATCGAGGCCGGGACGACCGATCGCCTCCGCGATCGCCGACCGTGGATCGTCCTCGATGAGTTGGTGCCGTCCGCCGTACTGGGCGACGACGTGCCGGAAATCGAGGCCATGCGGGGTGCCCCACCAGGGCTCAAATCGCTCGCCGACCATCCGCTGCTGTGGCAGGAACTCGAAGATCCCACCGCCGTTGTTATTGACGAGGACGATCGTCAGATCGAGACCGTGGTGCAGCACCGGCCAGAGCCCGTTTTGATCGTGGAAGAACGACAGATCGCCGATCAGAAGGGTGACGGGTCCGTCGACCGCCGCCGCGCCGGCTGCTGTCGAGACGACGCCGTCGATCCCCGACGCTCCGCGCGTCCCGAGAAGCCGCAGACGGCGAGGCGTGCGCGGGAAGAAACTGTCGATGTCTCGCACCGGCATGCTGTTGCCAACGACCAGCGTCGCACCCGCCGGAAGCACCGCAGCGAGGTCTCGAGGCACCGTGCCCTCGAACGCCTCGGTAAGCGTGTCGATCGCCGCGTCGAGGGCGTCACCCGCAGCTCGGTTCGCCTCGGTCCAGAGGGCGCTCCACGACGGATCAGCGGCAGCGGGCTCGGCGGCAATCAGCAGCTGGCAGAGCAACGTCGGGTCGGCGCGGAGCGCTGCCGGCGATAGTGCATCGGGGTCGCGATGCCCGCCCGGGCCCGGTACCGCGTCGTCGACGATCACATGCTCGAGCCCGTCGATCGAGGCAAGCCAGAGGTTGAGTGGCTTCGAGGTCGGCGCTGCCCCAAAGCGAAGCACCACATCAGGTTCGGCTCGCGTCATGAATGCCGGTTCGCGCGCGAGCGAGTCAGCCCGATCGATCACGCGAGACAGGTCGTGCTCACCGGTACGCAAGCCCGATAGGGGATCGGCGATGACCGGCCAGTCGAGCAGCGCCGCGAGTGCGACGATCGACGAGGCAGGGAGCCCGCCCGATTCCGGTCCGGCGACGATCAGCCCCCGGCGGCCGACAACCTGCGTGGCCAGCCGATCGATCGCCGCCGCATCGGGCATCGCTCGCGACCGAGAGACCTCGGTCATCCCCATCGGCCGCGGGATGACTGGCGACGGCTCGTCGTCGACGAGCGGCTCGCGGAACGGAAAGTTGAGCTGCACGGCGCCGGCTGGCGATTCGAGCGCCAGCCCCGCTGCCCGCTGGGCCGTGGCGGCGGCGTGTCGCTCGAGGAGCGCGTCACCGTCCGCGAGGGGCATGTCGACCGCCCACTTCGCGTGGGCGCCGAACATGCGTACCTGGTCGATCGTCTGGGGCGCTCCGACGTCGCGGAGTTCGGGCGGGCGATCCGCTGTCAGCACGATCAACGGCACGCGCGAGAGGCTTGCTTCAACGACGGCGGGCAGGAAGTTGGCCGCCGCGGTCCCGGAAGTACAGAGGATGACTACGGGCTCACCAAGCTGGCGGGCAATACCGAGCGCGAAGTAGCCGGCCGACCGCTCGTCCAGGTGAAGCCACGGCGTGATCCCAGAACCGTCAGCCGTGAGCGCCAGGGTGAGCGGGGTGTTGCGTGACCCGGGCGCGATCACCGCGTGGCGAACGCCGCTCGCCGCGAGCGCAGCGACGAACGTTCCGACGTAGCGGTCGAGCGCTGCGGGCACGGATCCCTCTCTCCGCCGCCGTTAGGCGGGGACGGCAGTCGTCTCGGACGGAACTCGGCCGCCGAGCGCCTCCGCGAGCGGCCGGAGCTTCAGGCTCACTTCCTCGAGCTCGGCCTGTGGGTCCGAGTCGCCCATGATGCCGTTGCCGGCGAACAGCCAGGCGCACGATCCCCGCAGGAGCGCGGTCCGCAGCGCCACGGCGAACTCACCATCACCGCTCGCATCGAGCCAGCCGATCGGACCGGCGTACCAGCCACGGTCGAACGGCTCGTGCTCAGCGATCACGCTGCGCGCGACATCGCGCGGGCGACCACCCACGGCGGGCGTCGGATGGAGGCGTTCGACCAGTTCGAGGATGTCGACCCCATCGCGGGTGTCGCCAGCGATCCGTGTCGCCAGGTGCTGGATGTTGCGGAACCGACGCACGCTCGGTTCCGGGTCCACTTCGAGCGCGTCCGTCGCGTCTTCGAGGCGTTCGACGATCTCGCGGACGACGACCGCGTGCTCTTCGCGACTCTTCGCATCGGCGAGCAGCTCGAGACTGAGCTTGCCGTCCTCGGCGGCGTTTCGGCCACGCCGCTGTGACGCCGCTAATCCAAGGGTGCGAGCGCGGCCGTCCTCGAGGCTGATGAGCAGTTCGGGGCTCGCGCAGACGAGTGTCGAGTCGCCCGTCGTGAAGCTGATCACGTGGCAGTCGGGATAATCACTGCGGAGGTGCGACAGCGTCGCCCCCAGCGGCAGATCGGCGTCACTCTCCAGCTCGATCGAGGTCGCCAGGACCACCTTCTCGTAGGCGCCCTCCCGAATCTCGATCGCCATCGAGCGGACGCTGTCGCGCCAGCGCTGTTCGTCGATCGAGCGCGACTCGCGGAGCGGTCCACGGAGCACGGTGCTGGCCCCATCGCCGGGCCCGTTCTCGAAGCTGGCCTCGATCAGCCGCAAGGCCTCGTCAGCAGCGACGCCAGGAGCGAGCACGACACCCGGCTGTCCGTGCTCCAAGACGAACAGCATCCGAGGGAGGACGAGCGATCCGGCGCCGAATCGCTCCCATGGCGTGCCGGGCTCCTGGTCGGGGGCGAATCGAAAGCCACCGAGCAGCCGCGGACGGAACTCGGAGTGATCGGAGGCCAACGCGCCACTGAACAGCTCGTCCAGTCGGTTGCGCGCCGCGGTCGGCGTCTCGCCGTCGGCGAGATCAACCCGCGCGGCCTCGCCCACGCCGATCAGCGCGAAGCCATGATCGGGGCGCTCATAGCTGGCGACCACGCCCAGGGCCGACGGCGAACGGAGCAGCGCGCGGGGGTCGAATTGTTCCGGAAGTGAGACAGACGCGAACGCGTCCGGCGCGCGCTCTCGGGTGGCCTCAGTCAGGGCGGCGGCGGCTTCGTCGACCGCTCGTCGAAGCGACATCGGGCGATCACTTTCACACCAAGCGCGGGAGCGGCCGCTCAATCCGGTCTGCCAGACCGGCGTGTTCGAGTATATCGATCGGTTCGCTTAGCGACTCCGCCCGGATCAGAGCCCGCGCGTAGACTCGAAACAGGCGAGAAGAGGCGCGAGGCGATGCTCCAGATGCTCTGGCGAGTCGGGATACGCGGCCGCTGCCCGGGTTGCGATCAACAGTCGATGTTCACCGGCTTCTACGACATCCCCCGGCATTGCTCACATTGCGACCTGCAGTACCAAGTGGGTGATGGCGCTTGGCTCGGTGCGGTGGCGATCGGCTACGGGTTCGGCGTGATCGCGGCGATCATCGCTGTCTTCGTCGAGTTGCTCTGGGCACCGATCCGGGCCGTCGGCCTCGATCCGATGTGGACCATCGCGGTCGGTGCGCTCGTCGTGACCGCAGTCGGCTACCGGCCGGCGAAGTCGATCTGGTTCGCGCTGCAGTTCCGCTTCGGATTCATGCGCTGGCCGGACGGTACGCCGACGGACGGCACGAGGCGTGCCACGACGGCGAACCGGGCGCCTTAGCGAATCCGGATCTGGTGCTCAGTCGTCGGTGTTCCGTTGCGCGAACTCACGATCGTCAGATGAGTGAGGTGGTCCTGGTCGCTCGGCGTGAGCAGGCCGAAGCAGACGCCGTTGACGGCGACATTCCCGCACGAGTGGATCCGCTTCTGTAGCGGATCGGCAGCCGTCCCCACGTAGATCTCAAACCGGCGCGCGGGACCCTCGATGTTCGTCACTCCGCCGATCGTGAACTTGATGTTCGCGCTGGGGACATCGAACGCCATCGCGAGGACATCGAAGTCCATCTCCCACGACGGCCACCGGAGGCCGCCGATGAGCGGGCCGACACCGCCGACGGTGCACCCCGCCGCGTTGCAGGCCGCCATCGAGGTCTCACGGGTACCGGTCGTAAAGACACGCCGCACGTCGGGCTCGCCAATCGTGCCGACGACGGTGTCCCAATCCATCGCGGCCGTTGAGGACGCCTGGCTGGTGCAGGTTTCGGAACCATCGGTGAACGGCGCGTTGGTGCAGAAGAGGTAGCTCGAGGCATCGGGCCGGGTCGACCAGCCCAGTGCCGAGCCGCCGGCGAGACTGCCAGTCCCCGCCTGGAACAGTGCGAACGAGGGCTGGAGCACGGGCAGTCCAGTGCTGGTGTCGAGCGTGACGCCGATCGTCGCCGTGTCGAGATGGCGATAGGAGTCGCGAGCCGACACCGTGAACTCGAGCGGAGCCAAATCGTCGGGCGCGACGAACGTTGCCGCCGCGCCGTTCGCCAGGACGGTGACTTCGGTCCCGCCGGTCTGCTCCCAGTCGAAGGTGATCGGATCCCCTTCGGGATCGGTGGCCGAGGCCAGCAGTGTGACAGTCGTTCCGGGCACCGCCACCTGGGTCGCCGCGACCTGCAGCGTCGGGCCAGCGTTCACGCCATAGAGCTCCTGCAACAGACCCTGCTCTGCTGTCGTGGCGTCGGTCGGGCAGGTCGACAGGTCATCGGGATCGAACGAGTTGAACATCAGATCCGTGGTTTGATCAGAGTGACCGAAGCCGAGGACATGCCCAAGCTCATGGGCGATGACCGACCGCAGGCACACTTCGGGGATCGAGCCGCCGACGTCGATCACGACGTCGAACTCGACGAAGCGCCGGTCAGACGGGATCCCGAAGAAGGGGATGTCGAACCAACTCCCGCGGGCGATCGCCGCAGCCGAGCCGGTAACGACGTCTCGTGAATCGTCGAAACCGACCTCGTTGACGTTGTTGTCGTCCTCCCAGCGGAACCCGCTGGCGCAGTCACCGAGGTATTCGTACCCGACCGCAGATTCGGTCGTGTTCCACATCTCAGTCGCGTCTTCGACATAGGTCCGGAACTGTTCCGCCGTCAGGCTCGCGGGGCGAGCGAACTGATGTGTACAGAGTTGCACCGGAATCGAGCTGGAGAACCAGTGGCCGGGAGCGCCGCCGCAATCGGTAGTGATGCCGCCGTCGTCGCAGTCGGTGAAGTACTGGATTCCCTGCGTCACAGAGTGGACACCGTCGATCGGCCGCGCTCCGTGACCGCGGTCGTCCGCAGCCGCGGTCGGTGCAAAGACAATGAGCGTCGTCGCACTGAGCGCCAACGCCAGCGCAACGCCAGCGAGGGGCGTGCGCAGCCAGCGATCGAGGTGGCCACGGGCTAAGGACACTGGCTGCTCCGCCCGTCGATCGGGTCTTGGTGAGGGAGTACGCGCATTCTAACGGGCCACCGCGCCGGCCGTTCGGTGGCCTGCTACCGGAGTCCCCGAGGCGTCAGCGGGTCACTAATCCGGCCGCTTGTACACCATGATCGACCGTCCGCTGATCTCGCCGGCCTCGAGCGAGCGGACGCCCTCGTTGATGTCGTCCAGCGAGTTGAATCGCTTGGTAATCATCTTGTTCAGCGGCAGCGCGCCCTGCCGGTACCACTCGACGTACTGCGGGTAGTCCTCGGCCGGGTGGCTCGAGCCACCGAGCGAGCCGATCAGGTGTCGCTCGCCGACCGGGAACAAGCCTTGCGGAAAGGTGATCGGGCCCTGCGGGATGCCGACAATCACCGCGGTGCCGCCGCGCGCAGCTCCGAGGCGACCCGGCTTCGCGACCTCCACGATCTGGTGCAGGGTGACCTCGGCGCCGATCGCGTCGAACGAGAAGTCGACGCCGCCGCCGGTCATGTCGTTCACCGCCTCAACGGGATCGACTTCCGAGGCGTTCACGACGTCCGTCGCGCCGAACTCTTTGGCGAACTCGAGCTTCTCGTCGCTCAGGTCGACCGCGATGATCCGGCCGGCTTTCGCGATCTGCGCGCCGGCAAGCACGTTGATACCGACGCCACCGACGCCGAACACGGCAACGCTATCGCCGGGCTGCACCTTCGCTGAGCCGAGGACCGCGCCGACGCCGGTCACCGTGGCACAACCAATGATCGAGGTGTCCTCAACCGACACGTCATCGGCGAGCGGGATCACCATCTGCTCGTGAGCCAGGACGTGCTCAGCCCACGTGTAGATGTTTGGGCCCTCGATCGTGCGTCCGCGGTAGTCGAAGCGCGTACGGGGGACGGGCGGGTACTCGACGGTGATATCGCGCGGAACCCAGGTAACCATCACGCGGTCGCCCTCGCGGACGTGTGAAACGGCGCTGCCGGTGGCGACTACGACGCCAGTTGCTTCATGCCCCAGCAACAATGGACGCGCGAGGCCAGGGTTGTGGATCTGGTGCAACTGGGAGTGGCAGATGCCCGAGGCATACAGCTCGACGAGCACCTCATCCTCGTTGGGATCGGGAAGCTCGATTTCCTCGATCGCGAGTGGTTGCCCGTGCTCGACATCCACAGCGGCGCGCGTCTTCATCTGAGCTCCCCTCGGCCGGATGCCGGCTGGCCTCGTTCGGCGCCAACGATACACTGGCGCCGCCACCACACTCGTGGTGCGCTCACTCGAACGACCTCGGGGAGATTCAGCCATGACCGAACGTCAGTCCGAGCGCCGCAACGGGTCGTCGAACGGGGCCCACGAGGGCTTACCGCCGGATTCGCCGGCAGGCCGAATTCAATATCCGCCGCAGGCGCAGCAGCCGCCAGCGGACCCGAATCCGCCGTATCGCCTTCCGCTGGCCGGCGTGCGCATCCTCGACATGAGCGTCTTCCAGCAGGGCACCTATGCCTCGGCGATGTTGGCCGATATGGGTGCCGATGTCGTGAAGATCGAAGGACCAAACTCGCCGGACCCTGGCCGTGGTGGCGGTGGTGGCGACGCCCCGAACGGTCTCAGCCCCTACTTCCAACACTTGAACCGCAACAAGCGGGCGATCTGCCTCGACCTCAAGCATCCACAGGGGAAAGAGACCTTCCTCAAGCTCGTCGAGACGGCCGACATCTTCCACAACAACATGCGGCCAGGCGTGCTCGATCGCCTCGGACTGACCTACGAGGTCCTGAAGGAGCGCAATCCTCGGATCATCCTCTCGAACGCGACCGGCTGGGGGAACGAAGGGCCGGATGCCGAGGCGAAGATGGGCAGCATGGACGTCCTCGCACAGGCTCGAGGCGGGATCATGTCGGTCACCGGTACGCCGGAGAGCGGCCCGCTGGCGGTCGGCGTCCCGTTCGCCGATCACGTCGGCGCCCTCGTATCGGCGTTCGGGATGATGACCGCGCTCTGGGAGCGTGAGCACAGCGGCGAGGGGCAGGTCTCCGACACCTCGCTCTACGGATCGCAGCTCTGCGTCCAGGGCCTGAACATCACCGCCGCGATGTGGGGCATGCCTGTTCGTGGCCTGATGGCGGACGAAGACCGCGCACCGCACTGGTCTCGCTACCTGTGCGAGGACGGCCTCTACCTCCTCGTCGGCGGCGGGCAGCCCGCCAAGTGGTGGGCGGAGTTCTGCGAGGTAATGGGCGCGCCCGAACTGGCCGAGGGCGGTGCCCCGGCCCATATCAAGAGCGACCGGAACCGCCTGCGCCGTGCCGCGCTGCAAAAGATCTTCCTGACGAAGACGCGCGATGAGTGGCTCTCGATCCTGCAACCGCGCTTCTTCGTCCAGCCGATCGCGGACTACCTCGAGATCGCCGAGGACGAGCAGCCCTGGGCGAATGGCTACCTGACAAACATGCCGGACCCCCGCGATCCCGAGGCGCCCTTCCTCCCGACGATCGGTCCGCCGGTCCGGCTGAGCAGAACGCCTCCTTCGATCCGCGCAGCCGCGCCGGAGTTCGGTCAGCACACCGAAGAAGTGCTGCAAGAAGCGGGCTTCGACTGGGATCGAATCAACGAACTCCGCGAGGCCGGCGCGTTCGGCGATCTGTCTCGGGTATCCGGCTAACGCCGGACGGCCAACGTCGCTGGCGAGAGACCCCGATCTTCATACCGCCTCGGCACGAGGCTAGGACGGCAGCCTGATGAGTAGCGTGAACACGATCCGCGGTCCGATCGACAGCTCCGAGCTGGGCCGCACGCTCTCCCATGAGCACCTCACGAACGGCTTCAGTGGAATGGAGAACATCGCCGGCCTGCTGCCGCGAGCGGAGATGGTCGGCCGCAACCTCGACGCGCTGGATCGAGCGAAGGCGGCCGGCATCGATAGCATCATCGACTGCACGCCTTGGGATCTCGGGCGTCAGATGTGGCTGTTCGAGGCCGTCGCCGAGCGCTCGCCGCTCAACATCGTGTGCGCCACCGGCGTCTACCGCTGGGTCCCCCCGATCTACTGGGGCATGGACCCCGACGAGATCGCCGCGATCTGGATCGCCGAGGTCGAAGACGGCATTGAGGGCACCGGCATCAAGCCCGGCATCATCAAGCTGGCGTGGGACATGGAGTACGGCCTGACTGACGGCCGCATCTCACCACGCGCCACCCTCGAGCTGACTGCTCGCGCGGCAGCGCGGACCTCGAAACACACGGGGATCCCGGTCACCTGCCACACCCGCGCCGTCGACGAACTCGGATCGCCGCTGCTCGACATCTTCGAGGGCGAAGGGCTCGACCTCGGAGCGGTGACGATCGGGCACTCCAACGACACGCAGGACCTCGCCTACCTGCGCGGCGTCGCCGCCCGCGGTGCGAACGTCGGCCTCGACCGCTTCTTCTCGACCAACGAGGACTACATCGCCGAGCGCGGCGGCATCGCGCTCGCGCTCGCACAGGCCGGCAAGGCCGACCACACCAGCCTCGGACACGACGGCACGCCCGCCGGCCTCTGGGGCCGCTGGCGCGACGAGCCGAACCCGGGCGTCTGGACGCTGGTCCCGGAGCACGAAGTGCCGTGGCTCCTCGACAATGGCGCGTCCGAGGCGGACGTGGAGGCGATGCTGTCGGGCTCGATCCGCCGGACGTTTGAGGCCGCTGCGGGGCAAGTGGCCTAGGGCCCGCCGTCCGACGGAGCCGATAGGGACGGAACGGCTGTTGAGGATCGTCTGTTAGTGTTCTGTCAGATCGGTGCGATCGCCGGTCGGCAAGGAGCTGACTGTGGACCTCGTGATCGCCCTCGTGATCGTCTACGCGATCTATTTGGCCCTCTTCGGATACCCAGTCGTCCTCATCGGGCAGTCGTACGACTTCGATCACCGATGGATGGGCTGGGTTCCGGTGCTGGGATTGTTCGTACTCACGTCGGCGGCAGACATGACGCACTGGTATGTCCTGCTGTTCGTCGTTCCACTCGTGAACATCATCGCCGGGCCCTACCTCTGGGCACGGATCTGTCTGGAGACCGGGCAGAACGAAGTCAAAGGCTGGCTAACGCTGGTGCCCGTCCTGAACATCATCATGATCTGGTCGATCGCTCTGGGCACCGCGCGCACCACACCTCGGCCAGCCTAGTCCGCGCCCTGGTGAGATCCGCTTCGCCCGGAACCGCCACACGCCGCGCGTAGACGACCTGTCCGCGTCGATCGGTCGCGCTATACTTCGCCCGCCGGACACAGCGCCGACTGCACGCCGGTTTTCCGAGGGGGTTTCGATGGTCACGGGGTACGCCGAAATCGGTAAGGACATCGCAGCGCTGAAGGCGCACCCGAACATCGATGACTATGAGGCCCTGCGCGCGAGTTGGAACTGGGACGACGTCTGGGCCGAGCTGGACATGCCCAACGGCCTGATCAACTCGGCGTACGAGTGCATCGACCGGCACGCCCTGGGTGAGCGGGCACAGAAGCTCGCGATGATCTGGCAGGCCGCCGACGAGCACATCGAGAACTACACCTACGCCGATATGAAGCGGGAGACCGACAAGGTTGCGAATGCCTTCCGCTCCGCTGGGATCGAGAAGGGCGACCGCGTCTTCTTCCTCAGCGACCGGATCCCAGAGCTGTACTTCGGAGTGTTCGGGACGCTGAAGCTCGGCGCGATCGCCGCGCCGCTGTTCTCCGCGTTCGGACCCGAGCCGATCAAGGAGCGGGTCGACCGCGCCGAGGGCAAAGTGATCGTCACGACGCCGAAGCTGCTGGCGAAGGTCGATGCGATTCGCGACCAGCTACCGAGCCTCGAGACGGTGATCGTGATCGACACCCGCGAGGAGACCGAGGTTGCTGATCGGGACGTCGCGTGGTCCTCGATCGTGCCGAACGCCTCGGAGGACTTCGCGATTGAGCAGACCGGTGCCGAGGACTGGTCGATCATGCACTTCACGAGCGGCACGACCGGACTGCCCAAAGGGGCGGCGCACGTGCACAACACGATCGTGAGCCACTACGCGACCGGCAAATACGTGCTCGACTTCCGCGAGGACGACATCTACTGGTGCACGGCCGACCCGGGCTGGGTGACGGGTACCTCGTATGGGATGTTCGCCCCGTGGAGTAACGGGATCACGCAGGTAATCGACGAGGGCGCCTACAGCGCCCGCCGCTGGTACGAGACGATCACCCGGCACAAGGTGACCGTCTGGTACACCGCCCCGACCGCGATCCGGCTGCTGATGAAGAGCGGCGCCGACACGGCGCGCAGCCACGACCTCTCGTCACTTCGTTATGTCATGTCGGTGGGTGAACCGCTCAACCCCGAGGGCGTCGTCTGGGGCGAGGAAGCCTTCGACCTCCCCATCCACGACAACTGGTGGCAGACGGAGACCGGCGCAATCATGATTGCGAACTACCCGATCCTGCCGATCCGACCCGGCTCGATGGGTAAGCCCTTCCCCGGCATCCACGCCGCGATCATCGACGATGAGGGCAACGAGATGACCTCGCCGATGGCGGAGGGCCAGCTCGCGGTGAAGCCGCCGTGGCCGTCGATGTTCCGGACCTACTGGAACGACCAGGAACGCTACGACTCGCGATTCAAGAACGGCTGGTATCTGACCGGCGACAAGGCGAAGCGCGACGAAGACGGCTACTTCTGGTTCGTCGGTCGCGATGACGACGTGATCAACACGGCGGGCCACCTCGTGAGCCCGTTCGAGGTGGAAAGCGCCCTGATCGAGCACGAGGCGGTCGCCGAGGCCGGCGTGATCGGCAAGCCGGACGACATCGCGATGGAGGTCGTGAAGGCTTTCGTCACGCTGAACGACGGCTTCGAGGATTCACGTGAACTGGTACGCGACCTCAACAATCACTGCCGCACGCGCCTCGGACCCGCGGTCGCGCCACGTGAGATCCAGGTGATCGACATCCTGCCGAAGACCCGCAGCGGCAAGATCATGCGACGCCTGCTGAAGGCGCGTGAACTCGGGCTGCCCGAGGGCGATACGTCTACCCTCGAAGAGGACTAACCGCCGCCCCCAGCCCCCGCGGAGCACGAGAACAGAGGACGAGCGATGGCAGCAGACGAGAGCGGGGCCGACGAGGGACCCCAGATCCACCGTGGGCTGAACGGCGTCTACTTCGACCGCAGCGCCGCGAGCTTCATCGACGGTCGCGAGGGGATCCTCAGCTACCGCGGCTACTCGATCCACGACCTGGCGTCGCAGTCGACGTTCGAAGAGGTCGGCTATCTGCTGCTGCATGGCGAGTTGCCGAACACGGCGGAGCTCGCGGCGTTCCAGGCCGAGCTCGGAGCGGCGCGCGAACTGCCGGGTGGCGTCCTCGACGTGATCCGTGCGACCGCGCACGCGCACCCGATGGACGTGCTCCGAACCGCCGTCTCCGCCTCGGCGGCCTTCGACCCCGATGTCGAGGACAATTCGCCCGAGGCGACCCTCCGCAAGGGCGTCCGGCTGACGGCCGCCGTTCCGGCGATGGTCGCCGCCCACCACCGCATCCGCAGTGGCCTCGAGCCGATCGAGGCGGACCCGAGCATGGGCCACGCCGCGAGCTTCCTCTACCAGCTCAAGGGGACAACAGCGTCCGCCGACGCGGTCTCGCTGATCGACAAAGACGCAATCCTCCACGCCGAGCACGGTTCTAACGCCTCCGCCTTCACCGCGCGCGTCGTCGCCGGTACCGACGCGAACCTGCATGCGGCGGTCACCTCGGCGGTGGCGGCGCTCTCCGGACCGGCGCACGGCGGCGCGGCCGAGAACGTCATGAAGATGGCGCAGGAGATCGAGGAGCCCGAGCGCGCGGCTGACTACGTGAAGGCGCTGCGCAAAGACCGACAGCCGGTCATGGGCTTCGGTCACCGCGTCTACCGGGTGGAGGACCCACGCGCCCGCCACATGCGCGAGGGCGTGCAAGCGCTCTCGGCCGAGATGGGCGAGCCGAAGTGGTACCAGATCCTCGAGGCGACCGTTGAGGCGATGAGCCCGTACTCGCGCCTCGGCGTCGCGGTGAACGTCGACTTCTATGCCGGCGTCGTCTACTACCTGCTTGGCGTGCCGGAAGACCTGTTCGTGCCGATCTTCGCGATGGGTCGCGTGCCCGGCTGGGCTGCGCAGGTCCTCGAACAGTTCGAGCACAACATCCTGATCCGGCCGCTCACGGTCTACAACGGGCCGGACGCGCGCGAGTACGTGCCGCTCGCCGCGCGCGGGTAGCGCGCCCGCCTCGGACGCGGGCTCTAGACCTTGCGGTAGCGGTTCACCGCGATCGTCGCGGCGACGACGGTGATCGCGAGGCTCCACGCCAACGTCTTCCAAATGTCGGTCGCATCGGGGATGCCGAGCGCGAGGCCTCGAACGGCGTTGACCGCAATCGTCACCGGGTTCTCGCGTGCGAAGCCGCGCACCACCGGGTGCATCGATTCGACCGGGACGAAGGCTGAGCTGATGAACGTCAGCGGAAACAGCCAGAGGAAGCCCGCGCTCTGCATCGTCTCGACATTGCGGACCATGACACCGAGCGTCGCTGAGACCCACATGAACGGGATCGCGACGATCACGCTCAGCACGGGGACCGCGAGTGACTCGAGCAGGTTGCCGTGGAGCCGGAAGCCGATCACGTAGCCAACGGCGATCATGATCGCGACGGCGAAGACGATGGTCGCCACGTCCGCCGTGATGCGCCCGGCGATGACCGCGATGCGCGACATCGGCAGCGAGCGGTACCGATCGATCATCCCCTGATTCAAGTCTTCGGCGAGGCCGGTGCCGGTGTTCATCGCCGTGAACAGCACGGTCTGAACGAGGATGCCCGGGATGAGGAAGTCCGCGTAGCTGACGTCGCCCGTCGCGATCGCGCCGCCGAAGACGTAGTTGAACAGCAGGATGAACATCACCGGCTGAATCGCCAGGAACACGATGTACTCGAAGCGGCGGCTGGTGCGGCGGAGGTTGCGCTTCGCCATCAGGGCCGAGTCTGTGACCATCCAGCGCAGTCGGGCCGCGGAGGTCGGGCGTGGCGGCGCGCTCGTCACAGCAGCCATCAGGCATCCCCCGTCGGGTCAGCATCGTCTTCGGCGCCGTGGCCGGTGAGCGCCAGGAACACGTCATCGAGCGTCGGTTGGTGGAGACCGATGTCCGCGATGCCGACACCCGCCGATTCCAACTCGCGAACCGCGAGCGCGATCACCGAGGAGCCACGAGCGGTGCCGACTGAGACACGACGAGTTGCTTCCTCGACCTGTGGCTCCTGCGCGTCGAGCTGACCGAGGACCGCCGCCGCGTCCTGGAGCTGTTCGGGTTCCTCGACCTGGACGGACAACACCGCCTGGGCGGTCTGCTGCTTGAGCTCGTCGGCGGTGCCTTCGGCGAGCACCTTGCCGTGGTCGATCACGGTGATGCGGTCGGCCAGCGCATCGGCCTCCTCGAGGTATTGCGTCGTGAGGAGGACCGTGGTGCCGTCCTTCACGAGGTCCCGGATCACCTCCCACAGACCGAGGCGGCTCCGCGGATCGAGGCCGGTCGTCGGTTCGTCGAGGAACAAGACCGGAGGCTCGGCGATGATGCTCGCCGCGAGGTCGAGGCGGCGACGCATGCCGCCCGAGTAGGTACGCGCCTGACGTCCGCCGGCCTCGGTCAGGTCGAACCGCTCCAGCAGCGCGTCGGCGCGGCGCTGCGCCTCGGACCTCGGCAGATGGTAGAGGCGTGCGACCAGCTCGAGGTTCTCGCGTCCGGTGAGATAGTCGTCGACCGCAGCACTCTGCCCGGCCAGGCCGATCACATGCCTGAGGGCGTCCGCGTCTTTGACGACGTCGTACCCCTCGACGATCGCGCGACCCGAATCGGGCGTCAGCAGGGTCGTCAGGACGCGCACCAGCGTTGTCTTGCCTGCGCCGTTTGGGCCGAGTAGCCCGACGACGGTGCCACGCGCCACGCGAAGATCGGCACCATCGAGAGCACGAACATCCCCGTAGTGCTTGTGAACGCCCTCGACCAGGACGGCTACGTCGTCAGTTGCGATCGCTAGCTCCCGTTCGCCTCCCGTGGTGGGAAGGAGCCAGCATACGCGCGATGAAACATGGCAGAAACCTAACTCGGGTCACCCTCGCGCGTCGTCCTCGTGCCCTCCAGGTGCTGCCGGAGACGATCGAGGCGCGCATCCCAGGCGGCACCGGCGCGATCGAGCCACTGAGCGGCTTCGGCCGCGACGTTCGGTCGGACCCGGTAGATCACCGCGCGACCTCGGGCTTCACTCTCCACCAGACCCGCGTTACTCAGCACGGCGACATGCTTCGTGACGCCCTGACGGGTGATCGGCAGTCGATCAGCCAGCGCGGTCGCACTGGCTCCGTCCGCCGCTCCGAGGATCTGCAACACCTCCAGCCGCATCGGGTCACCGAGCGCACGGAAGACGGCACTGGCCTCAGCAGCGTTCATACACGCACGCCCATCTCGAGGTACCGCTGGAGACGAGGCAGCACCGTCGTGTCCCAGCCGCTCGTGTTCTCGGTGAACGTTCGCGTTCCCAGCGTGCCGGGCAGCGCAGCGAACCCGGTTTCGCGCAGGCGCAACATCGTGCCATCGGGATGGTCGCTCAGCCGAAACTCGACCGTCGTCGTGAGATCTCCAGCTTGGTCAGCATCGGGTTCGGACTCGAACGGACGCCACGTGATGACGAATCGCTCTTCTCGTTCGACGGCGACCACCGTCGCGTCCTGGCTGTGATGCTCCGCGCTGAAGTGAAACAACACCTTGCCGCCCGGGCGCAGATCAACCTCGGCGCCGCGTGGACTCCACCAGGCGGCAAGCCCCTCCGGAGTGGTCAACGCGGCCCACACTTCGGCGCGACTCGCTGCCAGAACCAGCTCCCGTTCGATCAAGTCGCCGTTCGCTGGGCTCATCGGTGCACCACCGCAACTCCAGTCCTCAGGTAACGCTCGAGGTGACCGAGTTCCGCGGTCCAACCACCTTCATTGTCTTCGAGTGACCGCGCCGCGATCGCGTTCGGTAGCGCCGCAAAGCCGGTCTCGATCAGCCGGAGCAATGTCCCATCGGCGTGGTCGGTGAGCACGAACTCGACTCGTGTCCGCAGATCCGGGTAGTCCTTCGCCTCATCGAGGTCAGCGAACGGCTGCCAGAAGTAGGCGAACCGGTCCTCCGGTTCGAACAGATCGATCTCCGCATCGCTGGTCCCATGCTCGTCGCCGAAGTGGAAGCGCATCGTTCCGCCGGCGCGCGCATCAACGTCGATGCGGTCCGCCCACCAGCCGGCCAGGCCGTCGCTCGTGGTGAGCGCAGCCCACACCTCGGAGCGGGGGGAACTCAGGACCATCTCCCGTTCGATCGCGTCTCGGACTGGCATCGTTCCGCTCCTCGTCTGTTCGCAGCGAACCATAGCAACCGTTCAGTTGCTTTGCAACCTGTCGGTTGCACTGACTGCCAGTGACCGCCTCGTACGATGGGTGCGCGAGGAGGACCATGACGGCCGATCCCCTGTTCTTCAGAGACGCCACGCGGGACGATCTGGCCCAGATCGTGGAGCTGATCCTCGCCGATTCGCTCAGCAATCAATGGGAGTCTGGGGCGGACGGGTCGGGGCCCAACCAGGCGCTCTCGGCGATCGAGAGCGACCCGAACAACCGACTGGTCGTCGTGGAGCGGAGCGGCACGCTCCTCGGAACGATGCAGCTCACGTTCATCCCACAGCTGACGCTGCGCGGCGGGCTGATCCTGCAGATCGAAAACGTGCGGGTGGACGCGAGCGCGCGGAGCGGCGGGGTCGGCCGCGAGATGATCGAGTGGGCGATCGAGGAGGCGCGCGGGCGGGGGTGTGCTCTCGTCCAGCTCATGTCGAACGCCGAGCGGGTGCGAGCCCATTCGTTCTATGAGCGAATGGGATTCAAGCAGTCTCACGCCGGCTTCAAGTACTCGCTCTGAGCGGCCGTCTCCGGTCGGGATTCAGCGACCGCAAACCGGGCGAGGACAGACGCCGGGCCGTGGCCGCTCGTCGCGCGCTACGATCGCCGGATGCTACTGGTCCCGACCTTCAAGAACGCCGCCGTCGATCGCGGACGGCATCCCCCGAACGCCCCGCTCGATGCCGCTGCCACGTTCGCGCTGGTCCGCGACATGCCCTATCGGCGAGCCAGCACGCGCGATCCCGAGGTGACGATCGCGGAGTGGCGCGGCACCTGCTCCGGCAAGCACATCTTGCTCCAAGCGCTCTTCGAGGAACTCGGGGCGCCCGCGACGATGATCCTCGCTCCACACGAGTTCACCGAGCAGAACGCGCCGTGGCTCCCACCTGCGTTGCTCGAGGAGGTGCGACGGGCACCGGTCCCGGATGTGCACAATTTCCTACGTGTACAACCTGCGTTCGAGGCCGACTGGATGACCGTCGATGCGACCTGGCCGCGCGAGGCTGGCGCCCTCGGCTTGCCCGTGAGCGAGGATTTGGTGCCAGGACACGACATGGTGATCGCGGCTGACCCGATCGAGGTCCATCATGTGCCGCCGGACGCGGATCCGACTGAGATGAAGCAGCGCATCCTCGATGACTTCTCGCCGGATCAACTAACCCGCCGCGAGGCGTTCCTCGCGGAACTCATGGAATGGCTCGCCGGGGCACTCCCGTCGGCGTAACCGACCCGCTCTGCCACGTTCGCTAGGATGGCCGCATGAGACCGATGAGCATGGGCCAGACAATCTCGTGGGCGATCGTCCTGGCGCTCGCTTGGGTCGGATTCCAGGCGTGGCAGAACGAGGAACGAGATCTGGTGAAGCTCGCCTCGGCGGGCGCCTTCTTCTTCGTGGTGGCCTTCTTCTCGATGCGCGTGAGCTCACGGCTGACCTCGTGGACGCAGGATCGATTCGCGAAGCCCGAGCCACCGCCGCCGCCGCCGATCGCGGCGACCACCGCCCGACCAGAACACGCACAGCGTCGGCGCGAGAAACGGCGCAAGCGCAGTTACCGACGAAAGCGATAGCCGAGCGGGCCTGCCCCTACGCGCAGGCCTCGATGATGGCGGTCGCCATCTCTTCGGTGCGGAGCTGCACCGTGAGCGGGTCCTGGAGTCCATTCGTCACGTAGGCAACGGCGAGCCCTCGATGTGGGTCGGCGTAGCCGGTCGCGCACTGCTGACCGCTGTGGCCGAACACGTCTGGTTCGTTGAATGGCGAAAACGGCCCGCCGACCAGGAAGCCCAGCCCGTACGAGGACGGCAGGTGGCTGGTGCGGTCAGCGTCGACCGCGTTCTGCACCCTCGTCGCGGTGCGCACGAGATCGACTGGGAGCGGGCAGACGCCGGCGTACGCCTCAGAACCGTTCCAGCGGCGCTCGAGCATCGCGTAGAAGCGCGCCAGCGCCTCGGCCGTGCCGATACCGTTCGCCGCCGGGAGCTCCGCCCGCAACGTCGACGGCATCCTGAATCGCTCGACGATGCCGCTCGTCCGACGCTCGGTGCCGTCCGGGTCGTCGAAGGTCGACTCCGACATCGCGACGGGGAGCGAGACGCGGTTGATCGCCTCCGGCTCGGTGACCCCCAGGCTCGCGGTCATTCCGAGCGGCTCGAAGATCACATCACGCATGAACGCTCGGGGCTGGCGTCCGTCGACGCGCCGGATCAGTTCACCGAGAACGATCCCGAAGGTGACGGGGTGGTAGCCGGTGTCCGTCCCCGGCGGCCACTCCGCCTCGATCGCGGCGGTGGCATCGACAATCGAGAGCCAATCGTCGATCTCGGACCAGTCATAGTCGGCTGGGAAGACCGGGAACCCGCCCTGGTGTGTCAGCACATGTCGGACGGTGCAGGATTCCTTGCCGCCAGCGGCGAACTCGGGCCAGACGTCGGCCAGCGGCATGTCGAGGTCGAGCTGCGCTCGGGCGACCAGCGAAAGCACGGCGACCGCCGTGAGGGGCTTGGTCGCGGAGAAGTAGAGCAGTCGGTCGTCTTCACCCGCGGCGTCCCCGAGCCGCAATTCGAGCTGTAGATCGCCGTCCCGATAGATCGCCAGTTGCGCGCCGGGATGCCAACCACGTTGGAGGTGCTGCCGTGCGAGATCTTGGATCGCGTGGCGACCCGCGACGGTCAGTCCTCGCGCCGCCATCACACGGGCCGTTCGCCGCGAAGTGGAGCGATCACGAGCCGTGCCGAAGCACGATCTTGCCGAAGTTGGCGTTCGTCTCCATGTAGCGATGGGCCTCGGAGACCTCCGACAGCGGGAAGACCCGGTCGACGACCGGGCTCACGGTCTCATTCTGGAAGAGCGGCAGGATGCGCGAGACGAATTGTTGTGTGAGCGCAGCTTTCTCCTCCAATGGTCGGGCGCGGAGCACGGTGCCGTGCACGCGCAGCCGCTTTCCCATCAGCGCCCCGAGGTTCACCTCGAGCTTCGCGCCACCCATCGTGCCGACGATCACCATCCGCCCGCGCACGCCCAACGACCGGAGATTCTGCTCCCAGTACGAAGCACCGATCACATCGAGGACTACGTGCACGCCGGCACCCTCGGTCCGCTCGGCGACCACCTCGGCAAAGTCGGCATTGTGGTAGTTGATACCCACGTTGAGACCCAACTCGGCCGCCCGCTCGAGCTTGTCCTCGCTGCCAGCCGTGCCGAAGATCCGGCAGCCCTGAGCGGCGGCGAGTTGGACGGCGGCCGTCCCGACACCAGAACCGGCCGCGTGGATCAAGACTCGCTCGCCGATCGCGAGCTCACACTGAGCGAACATCGCGTCGTAGGCCGTCAAGAACACCTCGGGAATCGAGGCGGCCTCGTCCAGCTCCAGATTGGGCGGGACGGGCATCAGCAGTCGCTCGTGCACGGCGACCTTGCCGCCGTAGCCTCCACCACCCAGCAAGGCCATCACGCGATCGCCTGGCTTCCACGTCGTCACCCGGTCGCCGACCGCTTCGACGATACCCGACATCTCGAGGCCGCCCACATCGTCGCGTGTACCGGGCGGCCCGGAATAGCGGCCCATGCGCTGCAGCAGATCGGCGCGGTTCAGCGCGGTCGCGTGGACAGCCACCAGGGCATCCTCGGGGCCAGGGACGGGATCCGGAAGTTCCTGGATCGCGAAGACCTCGGGACCGCCGGGTTCAGTAATCACCGCCGCCTGCATGCTGCCTCCGTCGCGTCGTCGTATCCACTACCGGCGGATCTGAGCGGCATCCTAGCACCGGCTCCTCGCGACCTATACTCAGCTCAAACGGCGCAGCCACGGGACGATCGATGAACGACACCAGCACCGCGAGCGGACCAACCCGCCAACTTGCCGCGTTCATCGTGGACGCACAGGTCCCGCCGGCCGTCCGGATGACCGCCCGCCGCTATCTGCTCGACTGGCTCGGTTCGACCGTCGCCGGCGGCGACATGCGACCGCCGTCGCTGGTTCGCGAGGTCGTCACGGCACTCGGCGGGCACGCGCAGGCAACGGTGCTCGCCTCCGGCGAACGCACGTCGGCCCCGCTCGCCGCGCTGGCGAACGCCGCGGCGTCGCATGTGCTGGAGATGGACGATCTCGATCCGGGCTCGATCTACCACCCCGCGGCGCCAACGGTGTCGGCGGCGCTCGCCGTCGGTGAGCACGTGAACGCGGACGGTGACGCGCTGCTGGACGCGATCGCCGTCGGCTACGAGGTCGGAATCCGCGTGGGAGAAGCACTCGGGCCCAGTCACTACGAGCACTGGCACACGACGGGGACCGCCGGCACATTCGGCGCTGCTGCCGCCGCCGCGCGGCTGCATGGGCTGACCGAGGATGAGACGATGCACGCCCTCGGCAGCGCCGGCACCACGACCGCAGGGCTCTGGGAGTTCCTCAGCGACGGCGCCATGTCGAAGCAACTCCACCCGGCTAAGGCCGCCCATGACGGCATTCTTTCCGTCCTGCTCGCGCAGCAAGGGTTCACCGCGGCAACTCGGATCCTCGAGGGGCCGAAGGGGCTCCTCGCGGCTATGTCGTCTCGCTCGTTCCCTGAGCGGCTGACGGACGGGCTCGCCGCGGAGATGGTGACCTGGCGGGTTGATGGCGTGGCGTTCAAAGTGCACGCCGCTTGCCGTCATACGCACTCCGCCGTCGATGCTGCGCTGCAGCTCCGCACCGCCCATGACCTCGAGCCGGGGCAGATCGAAAAGGTTCACGTCAAGATCTACGAGCAGGCTCTGGGCCTCCTCGACGGCGTTGAGCCGACCACGCCGTACGCGGCGAAGTTCTCGCTGCCGTTCTGCATCGCTGCCGCGCTCGAGTTCGGAGACCTCGGACCTGGGCGCTTCAGCGAATCGACGATCCGGGAGCAGGTGACCCTCGACCTGGCGGATCGAGTGTCCTTCGAGCCAGACCCGGAGCTGGACGCCTGTTACCCGGAATCGTGGCCAAGCGTCGTCACGGTGACGACCACCGACGGCACCGAGGTCAGTGCGCGCGTCGACTTCCCGGCCGGCGACATCGAGGCCGGTGTCGAGAACAGCGATCTGGCTGCGAAGTTCGTCCGCATGACCGAACCGCAGTTCGCCGACGAAGCGGGCGCGATCGCCAAACACCTCCTCGAGGCGATGCCCCCGATGAGTGCTTCGTCGATCGTCGGCGCGGTCCGTACGGGCGGCCTGGCGATGCCGAGTCGCAGCCGCGGCTGGTAGCGATCCGGCGCCCCGGAACCGCGCCGTTGATCACGGAACCCAGCCTGCACCGATGCTACGATCGGCCCGCGCGAGGGAGATCGGATGACTGAGATCAGCGAATCGCTAGAACTGGCGGTTGGCCAGGTAACCGCTCGTCTTGACCCCTCGGATCTCCCGTTCGATACGACTGACGAGCTGTACGCCGTAGACGCCGTCTTCGGGCAGGAACGGGCGACCCGGTCGATCGAATTCGCACTCGGGATGACCGCCCCGGGCTACAACCTCTTCGCTTCGGGCCCCGACGGGATCGGCAAGTCGACGATCGTGGAGGGATTCCTCCGTCGTCGCGCCGCGCAGCTACCGACGCCGCATGACTGGGTCTATGTGCACAACTTCGTCGATCCCGATCGGCCGGTCGGGATCGCACTCGAAGCTGGAACGGGCCGCCAATTCGCGGAGCACGTCCGCCGCGCGGTGGAATCCGCGGGCGAGGAGCTCGCCACGGCGTTCGACTCTGACTCATACGCCCGTCAGCGTCAGGAGCTGGCCTCGGAAGTCGAGGCGGAGCGCGAGGCGGTGCTGGGCGTACTCCAGGAGCGCGCCACCGCGATGGGATTCCAGCTACAGATGACGCCGCAGGGAATCCTGTCAGCGCCGCTGGTCGAGGGCGAGACCGTGAGCGCCGAGGCGTTCCAGGCACTCCCGGAGGATGTCCGCGAGCAATTCCAGGCAAGCGGTGCCGAACTGGAAACGCACGTCCAGGATGCGATGTTCAAGATGCGCGGGATCGAGCGGGCGGCGCGAGACCGATTCGAACGACTCGACCGCGAGGTGGCCACGTTCGCGATCAGCCACCTCTTCGAGCCGCTCCTCGAGACCTACGGATCTGACGGCGAGGTCGGCGACTTCTTGATCGCCGTTCGCGCGGACATCGAGCAAGAGCGCGACCGCTTCCGCGCCCAACCGGCGCAACCGCCGGTCCCCGGTCTGCCGATGGCTGCTGCGGCTCCGCCGACCCGCCGCTATGAGGTGAACGCAGCCGTCTGCCACGACCCGGATAGCGGCGCCCCGGTCGTGCTCGAACAGCATCCGACCTATCACAACCTGCTGGGCCGCATCGAGTACCAGGGTCAGCTCGGCACGGTCGTGACCGATCACATGCTGATCAAGCCTGGATCGCTGGCGCTCGCCAACGGCGGATTCATTGTCCTCCGCCTGCGCGACCTACTGACTAACTCCCCATCGCTCGATGGATTGAAACGTGCGCTGGCTACCGGTCAGCTCGCGATCGAGAACCTGAGCGAGGCCTACGGCCTGACCACCACCACGGCGCTCCGGCCGGAGCCGATCCCACTCGACGTGAAGTGCGTGGTCGTCGGCGACCCGGGCCTGTACTCCATGCTCTACCGTCTCGACCCCGACTTTCGCGAGCTCTTTCGCGTGAAGGCTGATTTCGAGACCGACTTCGAACGTACCGATCAGAACGTCAGCGGCGTCGCCGCCTACGTGCGCTCGCAATGCGAACGCGGTGGGCTCCGCTGCTTCGACGCGGCCGCGATCGCTCGGCTCGTCGAGCACTCGTCGCGCATGGTCGACGATCAACGGAGGCTCTCGGCGAACATGGCGAGCTTCCTCGACATCATGCGGCAAGCCGACTACTGGGCCGATGTGGACGGCGCACCTGTTGTCGATGCCGCCCACGTGGACCACGCGCTCGATGAAGCGATCTACCGGTCGGCGCTGGTTCGCGACCGGATCCAAGAGGCGATCCAGGACGGCTCGATTCGCGTCGAAACCTCAGGTGAGCGTGTCGGACAGATCAACGCGCTGTCGGTCTACGACCTGGGCGACATCAGCTTCGGCCGTCCGTCGCGGGTGACCTGCGTCGCCTCCGCTGGCCGAGGGCAAATCGTCATGGTCGAGCGCGAGAGCGACATGGCTGGACGGATCCACAACAAGGGCTTCCTGATCCTCCGTGGTTTCCTCACCGACCGCTTCGGGCAGAACGGCGCGTCGACGCTCCACGCCAGCCTCACCTTCGAACAGCTTTACGGTGACATTGACGGCGACTCGGCGTCCTCGACCGAGCTGTACGTCCTCCTCTCCGCGCTCTCTGGTCTGCCGGTCAAGCAGGGTCTCGCCGTCACCGGTTCCGTTGACCAGCACGGTCGTATCCAACCGATCGGCGGCGCGACCGCGAAGATCGAGGGATTCCACGCCATCTGTCGTGAGCGCGGCCTCGACGGGACGCAGGGCGTGATCATTCCGCGCACCAACGTCGAAAACGTGGTGCTCCGACCGGAGGTCGCGGCGGACGTCGAAGCCGGACGCTTCCACGTCTGGGCGATCGACACGATCGAGGAGGGCATTGAGCTGCTGACCGGCGTCCCTGCCGGCACCCCGGACGCCAACGGCGACTATGCGGAGGGCTCGGTGTTCCGCAAGGTACGCGACCGCCTCGAGGCGTTCGCCGAGGAACTGCGCGGCCGGCCCGAGTCCGCGGCGGGCGCCGCGACGACCCATCTGCATACGGCGCCGGCACCGGCACCGAACCCGCCAGGGATCCCACCGCAACCGCCGCCCGAACCGCCGGTGATCGTTTAGGCCGAGGACCGAGTGGCAAACGCTCAGACTCAAGCCGACGACCTGAGCCTCGAGGTGCCCCTTGAGCGCCGCCTGGGGGCGGTCGCAGTCAGTCTGTCTGGCATCGGCATCATCCTGGGTGCCGGTATCTACGTACTCGTCGGCGAAGCGGCGGGCGAAGCCGGCAATGGCGTCTGGCTCGCGTTCGCCGTCGGTGCCATCGTCGCCGCGCCGACCGGACTCGCATTCGCCGAGCTGGCGGCAATGTTCCCGGAAGCGGGCGCCGCCGCGTCGTACACCAGGGAAGCATTCGGGGTCCGCACCGCCTTCATGACCGGATGGTTCGATATCGCCGTCAGCACCGTTGGGGCCGCAGCGGTGGCCCTCGGCTTCGGCGGCTACCTCGATGACATCGCATCGCTGGGTGCAACCTCGATGGCGATTGCCGTTCTCCTCGGCTGCGGTGTCATTGCCTACGTCGGCGTCCGCGAGACCGTCGCCGTCGCGATCGCCTTCACCCTCGCGGAGGCAGCAGGACTCGTCCTCGTGATCGTGATCGGGCTGCCGAACGTCGGCGAGGTCGATCTCTTCAGCCTCGAAAACGGCCTCGTCGGCGTCCTCGGTGCCGGGTCACTTGTGTACTTCGCCTACCAGGGCTTCGAGGAGATCGCGACGCTGTCGGAAGAGACGATCGATCCGAAGCGCAACATCCCGCTGGCGATCGTCGTCGCGGTGATCGTCACCACCACCTTGTATGTCCTCGTCGCGATCGCGGCCGTATCGTCACTGCCGTGGCAGCAACTCGCCGACAGCGATGCGCCTCTCGCCGATGTCGTAGATGCCATTGCCGGCGATCGATGGGCCGACGTCATCACCGCGATCGCGCTCTTCGCGACCTTCAATACCGTCCTCCTGTTGATCGCCACTGGCGCCCGAATCAGCTACGGCATGGCGCGGCGTCGTCTCCTGCCGGCGGTCTTTGGGCGGGTCTCAGCTACTCGTCGGACGCCGTGGGTCGCGACGTTGATCATCACCGTCGCAGCGATGGCGCTCGCGGCCACCGGCGACATCGGGTTCGTTGCCCAAGTAACGAACTTCGCGGTATTCAGCCTGTTCTCGATCGTCAATGCCGCGGTGATCGCACTACGGTTCCGGCGTCCCGAGGCAGAGCGTCCGTTCCGCCTCCCGGGAACGCTCCGCCGCGTACCGCTGATCGCGGTCGTGGGGCTCCTCGGGAATCTTGGATTGGCCGCGTACATGGATCGCGACGCGTTCCTCGCCGGCTCGATTCTGTTCGTCATCGGCCTGGCAGCGTCGCTGTACATCGTTCGCTACGAGCGCACGGCCACCGCGTGACACCGGGCAGCGACGACGGACTTCCGACGATGACCGTCGACCTCGATGGCGTCGTCTGCGCGCCTCTGTTCGGCGTCAACTTCGGAATCCACGGCACATTCCTCGATCCCGACGGACCGCCGCCGGCGGCACGGTTGTGGCCGCGTTGGATTGGCGCGCCACTAGACCACCTGCGGTTCGATCCACGGCGTCCCGTCCGAGGCGCGCGCGATGCGCTGGAGCGTCTGGCGCAACGGCGACGGCTCGTGCTGCTCACAGGCCGGCGGTCCGATCCCTCCTACTGGCTGCGTTGGCATGGGATTCGTGAGTTCTACAGCGAGATCGTCGTGAATCGCGGCCCGCTGAAGAGCGCCCACTTCAAGCTGGAGCAGGTGCGGCGTCTCGGCGCGGTCGCGCATGTTGATGATGACGGGCGCACGGCACAGCTGCTCGCTCAGCGCGCCGGGATCGAGGTCTATCTGCGAGATTGGCCTCGAAACCGAGAACTCGCCTTCGAGCCCGCCGTGCGACGGGTCGCCGACCTCGAGGCCTTGGCGGACATGATCGAAACAGAGGCTGACCGAGCCGATCGCTAGCTCAGGTCTAACACGCACGTTAACGTAAGCCCGTGGCATCACCTCCGACGACGGACCCACCGACTCAGACCATGGAACCGGAGCCGCCCGAAGGCTCGGAAGTCACATTCGAACGCGGGGCGCCATCGGGCATCTTCGCGTCGCTGCGCTACCGCAACCTGCGGCTCCTCTGGATCGGTCAGACCGGCCACGCCGCCGCGCTGTGGATGGAACAGATCGCCCGGCCGTGGCTGGTGCTCGTAATCACCGACGACAACCCCGCGCACCTCGGCGGCGTGGTGGCCGTCCGAGTCGTTCCTCAACTCCTCTTCGGCGTCTGGGCGGGAGTGATCGCCGACTGGTTCGACCGCAAGACGCTCCTCTTCGGCACGAAGCTCGGGGTCTTCATATTGAACGTCGCATTCGCGACGGTCCTCGTCAGCGGTCAGATCGAGCTCTGGCACATCTACGCGATGAGTTTCACGCGCGGGATCTTCATGGCATTCGACCAGCCGGCACGCCAGTCGCTGATCGCCGATTCGGTCCCCGCGTCGCTGCTCACCAACGCGGTGGCGTTGATGTCCTCCACACAGAACTTCATGCGGATTGCTGGTGTGATGGCCAGTGGGCTACTGCTCTGGTTGCTCGGTATCAACGGCACCTTCGTCACGATCGCGATCGTCTACCTCGTCACCGTGGTCGCCACCAAGATGATCGATGTCCCCGCGAAGTCTCGTCCGCGAGGCGGAGCGCGCGCGATGCGCGCCGACCTCGCCGAGGGATTCCGCTTCGCCTGGTCTTCACCGCCGATTCGAGGAGTGCTCGCCCTCTCCCTGGTGTTCTACGGGACGGCGATGATGTGGATGCAGCTCTTCGCACCGCTGTTCGCTCGGACGGTACTCAACACCGGAGAACTGGGAATTGCCACGCTGGTCGCCGTCGGCGGAGCGGGCTCGCTGCTCGGCTCGCTGAGATTGGCATCGACGCCGAGCGGCACGCCAGGACGCCGGATCTCGCTCAGCGTGCTCATCATGGGCGGGTTCCTGATGGCGTTCGGTGCCGCTCCGTGGATGCCGGAGCCGTTCGACCTGGCGGCGACGTATGCGGCGATCTTCGGGGTCGGGGTGTTCCACGGCGGATACCTGCCGCTCAGCCACACGATCCTGCTGACCGCCGCCCCCGAGCACATGCGGGGACGGGTAATCAGCCTCGTCTCGCTCGATCGCGCGATGACGACAGCCGGCGCCGCGGGCGGCGGGCTCCTCGCCGCAGGCATCGGGGCCCAGAGCACACAGCTCGTCTTCGGCGCCCTGACGCTTGTCGGTGGCCTCGCGGTTCTGCTGCTGGCGACCGGCCTCCGCGACTACCGGATGCGCTGACGACAGCTCCCGGCGCATGTCAGAATCAGTTGGCAGCGCTCAACTCCGCCGGCGGCGTCTAAGACACGGGAGCAGCAATGACGAACGAGCCGAGCGCCGACCACGTCGCGTTCCCGCCCGAGTTCTTCCAGCGCTCGGACCCCGCGCCCGACACGCAGTTCTATCGCGAGCCGCGGTTCGTCACTCACATCGACGACGCCACGATCGAGGCCCTCACCCATCTCTACTCGGAGCTGATTCCCGCTGGCAGCGATGTGCTCGACCTGATGTCGTCGTGGGTCTCACATCTGCCCGCCGACATCGACTACAGCCGTGTGTCGGGCCTCGGCATGAACGAGCAGGAACTGGCGACCAACCCCCAGCTCGACGACTACGTCGTCCACGATCTCAACGACCGTCCAGAACTACCGTTCCTCGATCGGTCGTTCGACTTCGTGGTGAGCGCGGTATCGGTGCAATACCTGACGCAGCCAGCGGCGGTGTTCGCCTCGATCGCGCGCGTGCTCAAGCCGGGCGGGTCTTCCGTCGTCTCGTTCTCGCATCGGATGTTTCCAACGAAGGCGGTCGCCGTCTGGCAGCAGCTCAGCCGCGACGATCGGGCCCGGCTGGTCGCGTCGTACCACGTACTCGCCGGTGGCTTCGAGGATCCCGTGTTCCTGGACCGCTCGCCCGACGGCGCCGACCCGCTGTGGGCGGTGATCGCGCAGCGGAGCGCGGAGTAGTCCGCTCTGACCTACTCCGCGAGTCGGGCTCCCAGGCGGCGCAAGAGCGTCAAACACGCTTCTCGCGGACCAGCGACGTACGGAGGGATTCTCACCTGCTGCGGTGACAGCTCGAGCCGCTGGCCATTCAGCATGAGCAACGCGCCACCGGCAGCCTCGAGGACCGCGACGCCCCCCGCGACGTCCCAGACGGAGCGCGGACCAGTCGAGAAGTAGACGTCGGCCTCACCAGTCGCGGCGTGCACCAGCTTCACAGCGGCTGACCCGCACGGATACACGTCGAACGGGATCTGGTAGTGGAGCTGGCGCCACTCATAGTCGTGCCGCGAAACGACGACCCGCTCGAGCTCCTCGTGGCCGGCGCGCGAGTCGACCGCCTGACCGTCGACCCGTGCCTCCAGGCGCTCACCGTCGATCAGCCCCGATAACACCACCGGTCGGTCACCATCGGCGGTCAGGGGCAGTCCGACCGATCCGAGCACCAGCTCATCGCCGACGAACAGCCCGACGGATACGCCGAACTCCGGCAGACCGCGCAAGAATTCACGGGTGCCATCCAGCGGGTCAACAACCCAGGTCGGCTCGCCGTGGACCAACGGCGCATCCTGTTTGGACTCCTCAGAGATCCAGTGCGCGCCCTCAATCAGGTCGATCAACTCACGGTGCAGCACGTCGTCGGCGGCGTGATCGGCCTCGGTCACCGGGCCCTCGCCGGGTTTGTGCCCGACGCGAACGGTGTCCTGGGCGATCACATCGAGGATCGCCTGGTTCGCGAGTCCAACGGCGTGTTCGAGCCCCTCACGAGCGGCATCGAGGTCGAGACCGTCCCATTCGGATAGTTCGTCGGTCACAGGCGCTCGCCTCTAGTGACGGCGATCGTCTGTCCGGTCACGTAGGTGGAGGAATCGGTGACCACTTCGACCTCGCCCGGCACGGCCAGCGTGCCCTCCAAACAGCCTGCTGCTCGCCGCATGCTATCGACTCGGGAAGCGAGTAACGACCGGCAGCCTGCTACGCGGGGCGCTGCCATTCCGCCCCCAGCCACCCGGCGTTGAAGTCGAAGGCGTCGAACTCGTAGCCGTCAACACGCGGTCCGACGGAGGCGACCTCGACCGGGGTGACCAGCGGAATCATCCCGGGCGCTTCCTCCAGCAGGACCCGCTGGGCCTGTCTGATCGCCGTCGCTCGCTCCTCGGGGAGGAGCTGGGACAGCGCCGCGTTCACCGCCGAGTCGAAGATCGGATTCGAATACCCCCACAGCGAGAACCTGCCGTCGAGGCCACCCGTCCGGTGCAGCGTGAGCCCGACGTCCGGCGTATTGAGGCCGCTCAGTTCGAACAGCGTCGCCTCGAAATCGCCGGCGAGGAACGAGGCTTCCCACGTGGTGTGGTCCTCGACCCGCAACTGGGCGTCGAATCCGACGTCACGGAGCTGGCGCTCCACCAGCGCGGTGTAGCTCCGTGGCCCCGAGGATTCGGCCGTCAGGATGCGGAACTCGATCGGGTCCGCGCCCGCGGCCTGCAAGAGCTTCGCCGCCTCGGTCCGGTTGAACTGATAGAGCGGATGTGCGGTGAGTTCCGCGGGCGGCAGGCTGTCCGCCCGGTGCGCGGCACCGACCGGGCTTGCGACAATGCTGTTGTCGACCGCCGCGAGCGCCGCGCGGTCAAGCCCAATCGACACGGCGCGCCTCACCCGTTCGTCCTGAAACGCCTCCACGTGGACCGTCGGCACCCCGCCTTTGTTCGGGAGAAGCGACAGCCCGATGCCGCGCAGTGACCGCGCCGGGCGGCTGAGTTGCTGCGTCCCCGGCCGCTCGAGCGCCCGAGACACACTCTCGGCGTTCGGATGGTGCCGCACATCGAGCTCGGAACCGAGAAACGCCCCGTCGAGATCACCTTCATCCGCAAAACGCAGCACATTGATCTGCTCGAGCCGCGGATATCCGGCATCGTGATAACGCGGGTTCGCGAGCAGCGCGTGGCCGGTGTCATCCTGGCCGGCGAGTGAAAATGGACCACTACCGACCGGTTCCGGGAACGCCGGATAGCGATTCTCACCCCGCACACCGGCGCTCGGGCGCGCCAGCAACTCAAACAGCAGCGCGAATGGGGCGCGCAGTCGCAACGTCACCGTCATTGGATCGGGCACATCGATCCGTTCGAGGATGTCCGCAAACAGCGTCACCCCCTCCTCGGCGCGGCGCTCGAAGTCGCGTTTCACGACGTCTGCCGTCACCGGGACAGCGAGATCGTCGACATCAGCGTGGAGGAAGACGTCCGGGCGCAGCGCGAATCGGACCTCGAGCGGGTCGATCACCTCGAACTGCGTTGCCAGATCCGCGTGGACCGTCGCGGATCGCGGATCGACGTTCACCAGTCGCGAATAGCCGAGGAGTTGCTCCAGCTCGCTGAGCGGCTGTGCCGCGAAGGCCCCTTCGCGCACCACACCGAGGCGGAGACGACCCGATGGAGGGCCACCCGGTGCATCACTCCGCCGGGTGGTGGCGGGCGGAGTTGCAGTTGCCTCCACACCATCGCCGCCATCGCCGCAGGCGAGTCCGAGCCAGCCACCGCCCGCGGCGACGCCGAGTCCCGAGGCGAACCGCAGCGCCTCGCGGCGCGAGTAGGTGCGGGGCACGGGCGCTCCCTGGGATCGGGTTGGGCTCGAAGGGTTCGACATCGTACACGGGGTGCGCATCCGCGAGCGGCCAACCTGGGTGCCCGCGCCGGGACCGGAGCGCAAACCGTCGATAGCATCGAGGCGTGCAACACTTTGACGACACGCCGGACGACTCCCGCCCGAGCAATCCGTGGCCGCGTTTGATGGCGCTCGGCGCCTTCATCCTGGTGGTGGTCGGGGCGGCGGGCGCATGTGTCGTTGCCTTCGTCAATACAGGCGCCGAGCCCGAGCTGCGCGTGGCACTTGCCGAGATTGAGCCCGGAGTCCCCCGGTTCGAGCCGATCACCAGTTGGGGCGCGGACGACGATCAGTTCACCTACGGCATCTGGGTCACGCAGATCGCTCGCGTCGGAACCAGGGCCTACTTCTCGCGCGACGTGAACTCCGGCTGCCACATTCAGTGGCGCGCGACCGAGCAGGTCGGAGCGGTCACAGGCGTCTTCCGCGATCCGTGTAGTGGCAGTCTCTACGACCTTGGAGGTGGGGCGATCGGCGGACCGGCGACCCGCGATCTCGATACGTTCGACGTCGAGGCGCGGCCTGGCGTTGTCGTGATCGATTTCAGCGTGCTGCACATCGGCGACTGCCGCGCCGACGCCGACCCCGACGAGCCGATCTGTAATCCGCCGGACGGCACGACGACCCGTTCAGTCCCTCGGAACACCGCGCTCCCGAACGATTTTGCCCGGCGCTGAGGCCTCGCGCCGGAGCTGCGCTACCAGATCCCGAGCGCCATCTTCACTTCTTCAGACGCCATCTCACGGGGATCCCAGGGCGGACTCCAGACGAGGTTGACCTCGACGTCTTCGACGCCTTCGACGTCCGTCGCCTTGTGGTAAATCATCCCCTGGAGCAGCGGTCCGACCGGGCAGGCCGGCGAGGTCAGCGTCATGTCGACGGTGACCATGCCCTCATCGTCAACGACGACGTCATAGATCAGCCCCAGCTCCGTAATGCTCATGTGCAGCTCGGGGTCCTCAACGGTCTTCAGGACTGCCCAGATCTCGTCAGTGGTCGGGCGCTTCTTCGTCTCCGCCTCAGCCATCTTGTTCGGTCCTCTCGTCAGTCGTCACTGCGTCAGCCGTCGACTCGGTCTTGAGTGCTTGTTCGAGCGTCTTCCAGGCCAGCGACGCACACTTCACGCGCGCCGGAAACTTCGCCACGCCAGCGAGCATCTCGCTGTCTCCCAGGTCGTATTCCCCAGCCTCACCAGTCAGCATCAACTGCTGGAACGCCTCGATCGCCGCTGCTGCGCCGACGCGGTCGAGCGTCTTCACCTGCTGCGTCATCATCGAGGCCGACGCCTGGGAGATGGAGCAGCCCTGACCGGAGAAGCGCAGTTCCGCGATCTGTCCATCGTCGAGCTGGACGTCGAGGTGGATCTCGTCACCGCACAGCGGGTTGGCGCCGTCCGCCGCGCAGGTCGGCGCATCCAGTTCACCTTTGTTTCGCGGGCTGCGGTAATGCTCCAGGATGACCTCGCGGTAGAGGTCCTCCATCAGGCTCCCGCCCGACTCAATATCACGGCGCGCGCTGCCGCCGGTTCCCGTGGTCATCAGCTCGTCCCAAACATCCGACTCGTGGCCTCGACCGCGCTGACGAGCGAGTCCACCTCGTCGCGGGTGTTGTAGATGTAAAACGAAGCGCGCGCGGTGGCCGGCACCTCGAGCGCGGCCATCACCGGCTGCGCGCAGTGATGCCCGGCGCGGATCGCGACGCCGTGATCATCGAGGACCTGGCCGATGTCGTGCGGGTGCACGTCCTCAAGCGAGAACGAGATGACGCCGCCTCGATCCTCGGCCTCCGAGGGGCCGTAAATCGTCACGCCGGGCACGTCGCCGAGACGAGCCATCGCGTACCGCGTCAGGTCCAGCTCGTGTGCGCGCACCTGGTCCATCCCGAGCTCGTCGAGGTACTTCAGCGCCGCACCGAACCCGACCACACCGGCGATGTTGGGTGTACCCGCCTCAAGCTTCGCGGGCACCTCGGCCCAGGTCGACGATTCCTTCGTGACGGTGAGGATCATGTCACCGCCGCCCATGAATGGGTCCATCGCATCGAGCAGCTCGAAGCGGCCCCAGAGCACGCCGACACCAGTCGGACCGAGCATCTTGTGAGCCGAGAACGCAACGAAGTCGGCGCCGAGCGCCTGCACGTCGACCGGTAGGTGCGGCACGGCCTGCGCCGCATCGAGGAGCACGATCGCACCCTGCTCCTTCGCGAGCGGGATCAGTTCCTCAAGAGGAATGATGCTGCCGAGGGCATTCGACATCGAGCTGATCGCGAGCAGCTTCGTTTTCGGCCCCATCAGCTCCCGCGCCGCCTCGAGGTCGAGCGTGCCGTCGGCGAGCATCGGGATGAACTTCAGCTTGATACCGAGCTCATCGCGCAACATCTGCCACGGCACGATGTTCGAGTGGTGCTCGAGCTCGCTGGTGACGATCTCGTCGCCGGGCTGCAGGAACTTCCGCGCCCAGCCGTGTGCCACGAGGTTGATTGACTCCGTGGTACCCGACGTGAAGACGATCTCACGCGCGTCGGGCGCGTTGAGGAAGGCACGCGTCTGCTCGCGCACGCCCTCGTAGAGGCCAGTCGCCTCCTGCGACAGCGTGTGCACGCCGCGGTGGATGTTCGCGTTGTGGTCGCGGTAGAAGCGGGTGATCTCTGCGATCACTTGCACCGGCCGCTGCGACGTCGCGGCGTTGTCGAGGTAGACGAGTTTCGCGCCCGAAGCGACGTCCCGCTTCAGGATCGGAAAGTCGCGACGGATCTTCTCGATGTCGTAGGCGCGGGGCGTCGCCTGTTCCTCGGAGACGACTGGTTGGGCCATCAGCTCGCCCCTTCTGCTGTTGGGTCGGCGCACTCCACGAGGACGCTGTCACCCTCAACGTTCACGGGATAGGCCGAAACGTCCCGGACCGCCGGCAGCGACAACACCTTGCCGGTCTTCGCATCGAAGGCAGCGCCGTGCCGAGGACAGATCACGCGCCCTCGTTGCAGGCGCCCCTCACCGAGCGGGCCGTCGTCGTGCGTGCAGACGTTGTCGATCGCGAACAGCTCGCCATCGATATTGCTGAGGGCAAGCGAACGGCCAGCGCATGCCACGACGCGGACTTCGCCCTCGGGGATGTCGTCAACGGCGCAGACGCGCTCGCCGGTCACTGGCAATCCTGTCTTCAGCCCCGCGTGGCCGGTCTACAGCTCCGCGTGGCCGGTCTACAGCTCTGCGTCGGCGAGTTTGGCGACGACGACCGCTTCGAGTTCCTCGGCGAGTCCGTCGATCGGGATGTCTTGAATCACCGACTGGAAGAAGCCCGCGACCAGCAGTTGGAACGCGGCTCGTCGGGGCAGTCCACGACTTTGGAGGTAGAACAGCGCCTCCTCGTCGACTGGCCCCACGGTGGCGCCGTGGCCACAGCGGATCACGTCCGACGTCAGAATCTCGAGCACCGGGTCGGAATCGGCCTTCGCGTTGCCGGAGAGCAGCAGATTGCGGTTTACCTGCTCCGCGTGCGACCCCTTCGCTGACACTTCGACGCGGGTCACGCCGTAGTAGATGGACTTCGACGCGCCGGCGAGGGCGGCCTTGATCTCCACATCCGAGGTCGACTTCGGACCGATGTGGTCCTGCAGTGTGACGAAGTCGAAGTGCTGCTCGTCGTCACCAAGGGCGACGCCTCGGATCGTCGAGTTGGCGCCTTCGCCCTCGATCAGCGCCTCGACCGTCTGCTTGATCAGCTGACCGCCAATCGCGAGCGAGGAAACCTGCACGTCAGCGCCGCGGCCGAGACGACTGCGAACCGTCGTGAACTCCTTGGTCGCGGCACCCCAGCGGTCATCGATCAAGACGCGGACGCGCGCGTCCGCGTCCGCGATCACCTCGATCACGCTCGAGACGAGCAGCGCCGTGTCCGCCGAACGGAAGCGGAGTACGACCGTGACCTCTGAGTTGGCGGCCGCGTCGATCAAGACGCGCGGGTAGATCGCGCTGCCAGCGGCCGCCGCTGAGGCGTCGATGTTGGCGATCACGGCTGTGTCGAGGTTCGCACCCTTCGGCAGACTGACGTACAGACCGTCGGCCCAGTGGCCCGCATTCGCTGCCTGGAAGCGACCCTCGGTGGCGATCACGACGGAGCCCAGGCGCTCACGAAGCTGCTCACTCAGCTTCGTGTCCAGGACGGCGTCCCGCAGACTGCCGGCGTAGGCGCCGGCCGGCGCGTTGGCCGCGATCTCGAGGGCCGGCTCCACGGGGACATGTGCCTCGATCACGAGATCGCTGACGTCGGTGTACTTCCACGGACGCAGCTGGGTCGTCGGCATCGGCAGCGCGTTGAACGCGCGCGCGGCCTCAGTGCGCCGAGCCAACAGCCACTCGGGCTCGTCGCGCGCAGCAGCGTCGCGAATCACCGCAGCCTCGGCGAAGGCCTCAGCGCGTCCGGGGGTCATGGAGACGTCGGCCACTAGCCCACCGACCCTTCCATCTGCAGCTCGATCAGGCGGTTGAGCTCAATCGCGTACTCCATCGGAAGTTCTTTGACGATCGGCTCGACGAAGCCGTTGACGACCATCTTCGCGGCGTCCTCTTCGTTGATACCGCGCGACATGAGGTAGAAGAGCTGCTCTTCACCGAGCTTCGAGACCGAGGCCTCGTGGCCGATGTTCACCCGCTCCTCGTCCACCTCCATCGTTGGGTAGGTGTCAGAGCGAGAGTGCTCATCCAGCAGCAGTGCGTCGCAGCGCACGGTGGAGCTGGAGTTCTCAGCGCCCTCGTGGACCTTGAGCAGGCCTCGGTAGGAGCTGCGGCCGGCACCCCGCGACACGGACTTCGACACGATCGCCGAAGTGGTGTTCGGCGCGACGTGGACGACCTTGCCCCCGGCGTCCTGGTGCTGACCGTTGCCCGCGAACGCGAGCGAGAGGATCTCGCCGTGGGCGCGCTCACCCATCAGGTACACCGACGGGTACTTCATCGTGAGCTTGGAGCCGAGGTTGCCGTCGACCCACTCCATCACCGCGTCCTCATGGGCGACGGCGCGCTTGGTCACGAGGTTGTAGACGTTGTTCGACCAGTTCTGAATCGTCGAGTAGCGGACGCGAGCGCCCTTCTTCACGACGATCTCGACCACGGCCGAGTGGAGCGAGGCGGTTGAGTAGATCGGCGCCGTGCAGCCCTCGACGTAGTGCACGTAGCTGCCTTCGTCGGCAATGATCAGCGTGCGCTCAAACTGACCCATGTTCTCGGTGTTGATCCGGAAGTACGCCTGCAGCGGCACGTCGACGTGCACGCCGGGCGGCACGTAGATGAATGAGCCACCCGACCACACCGCGGAGTTCAGCGCCGAGAACCGGTTGTCCCCGGACGGGATCACCGTGCCGAAGTACTCCTGGACAATCTCCGGGTACTCCTCGAGTCCCTGGTCCATGCCGAGGAAGAGGACACCCTGCTTCTCGAGGTCTTCGCGAATGTTGTGGTAGACGACCTCGGAGTCGTACTGGGCGCCGGCGCCGGCGAGGAACTGCTTCTCCGCCTCGGGGATGCCGAGTTTGTCGAAGGTGTCCTTGATGTACTCGGGGACGTCGTCCCAGCTCGTGGCGTCCTGGTCAGTCGCCTTCACGTAGTAGTGGATGTCGTCGAAGTCGATGTTCTCGAGCTCGTCGGTTCCGGCCCACTTCGGGTTGGGGATCTCGAGGAACTGCCGGTAGGCATCGAGGCGGTACTCGAGCATCCACTCGGGCTCGCCCTTCATCCCGGACATGCCCTGGATGAGCTCTTCGCTCAGGCCCTTCTCGGCCATGAACAGCGGCTTCTCGTCGTCGTGGAAGCCCCACTGGTACTCGCCGACCGCGTCGCGAGCGATGTCCTTAGACGTGGTCATGCGGTGACCGCCTCTTCCGCGAGCCCGAGCTCCTGGAGGATCGGGTCGTAACCGTTGGTTTCGATTTCCTTCGCGAGCGTGTAGTCGCCGGACTTCACGATCCGGCCGTTCACGAGGATGTGCACGAAGTCTGGCGTGATGTAGTTCAGGATCCGCTCGTAGTGGGTGATGATCAGGATGCCAATGTCGGGCGTCCGCAGCGCGTTCACGCCCTCGGCCACCGTGCGCAGCGCGTCCACGTCGAGGCCCGAGTCGGTCTCGTCGAGGATCGCCAGGTCCGGCTTCAGCATTCCGAGCTGGAGGATCTCGGCGCGTTTTTTCTCACCGCCAGAGAAACCGTCGTTCACGTAGCGACGCGCGAAGCTCTCGTCCATCTTCAGGGTCCCAAGCGTCTCGCGGAGCTCAGCCAGGAATTCGCGCGCAGGGACCTCCTCGCCGCGTCGCGCCTTCAGCGCCTCGCGGAGGAAATTGACCATCGTGACGCCGGGGATCGCCGTCGGGTACTGGAACGACAGGAACATCCCCAGGCGGGCGCGCTCGTCAGCCGGCATCGCGGTGACGTCCTGGCCCTTGAAGAGGACCTGACCGCCATCGACGGTGTAGGCCGGGCTACCGGCGATCGTGTTCGCAAGCGTGCTCTTGCCGGACCCGTTTGGGCCCATCAGCGCGTGAATCTCGCCCGCGTCGATCTTGAGATCCGCGCCACGGACGATCTTCAGATCGGGCTTGTCGAGAATGCTGACATGGAGGTCCCGGACCTCCAGAATCGTGTCGCTCATCGCTGTCTCTTCATCCCCACCTAGCTGTGACCGCTGACGGCCGCAGTGATTGATTTCGTTCTGGCCGCTCTCGAAGCAACGCCTATCCCGCCCGCACGGCCGTCGGCCGCCGGACCACGTACTCACAAGCATCGCCACCGCTGGCGACGGTTGAGGCCTGGACAACCGGCATGCCGAGGAGCGCCTCAATCGCGCCGCGGTCGGCGTCGCACATCGCGTGATTGCCCTCCGCGCAGGAGCGCACCGGGCACGTCGAGTTGCGCAGTACGACCAGGTCGTCGCGCAGCTCCACCAGCTCGAGGATGCCCTCCTCCTGGAGCGCATCCGTCACCTGCTGCACGCGGTCGTCAAAGACCTCGGCGGTGATACGCGGCGCGTGGTCGCGCGCCATCGAGGCTCCGACACGGTCGAAGAGCAGGTTCACCAGCTCCGCACCGTCCCGGCCGGAGACTTCATCCGCAGTCATGCTGGCAAGCGCCGGGTAGATCCGATCGAGGAGGCGCGAGTAGCTCGCGCCAGAGGTCTCTTCCTCGCCGGCCTCGCTGAGCGTGTACCTCGTCACGGGGCGGCCGCGCTGCTGACGCATGAGTTCCGTCTCGAGCAGCCCCTCGGCGACCATGATGTCCATGTGTCGGCGGATCGAACCGGTCGAGACGCCGATGTCCCTCGCGAGGTCAGCAGCGGTGGAGGCGCCCTGTTCCTGGAGGAGGCGAATCACCGCGTCGCGCGTTTGCTCCATCGATGCCCTCCTGTCCCGGTTCGTCGTGTAGTGAAGCCCAAGCTAGCGCCGGATCTGGGTGTAGTCAACGTTTCTATCGTTTTATTGCACTTAATGTTGATTAAGCCGAAAACACACCGTGATTGTGTCGTTTCGCAGGCGCCCGTAGCATGCGGCCCCACGGCGGAGCCGTATTACGAACGGCGGCAGCAACCCCAGCCTGTCGCCACCCACGGGAGGGCACGATGGCAGACGACGTACAGGGCCTGACGGTTGGCAGCTCGGCCAGCTTCGAGAAAAGCGTCACGGCCGCCGACATCGAGTCGTTCGCCCAGGTGACCGGCGACACCAACCCGCTGCATACCGACGCGGCGTACGCTGCGCGCACGCGGTTCCAGAATCCGATCGCCCACGGCATGCTCGGCGCCGGCGTCATCTCGGCGGCGATCGGCGCGAAGCTCGCTCCCGGCAAAGCCGTCATCTATCTCGGCCAGAACCTGCAGTTCCGTGCCCCGGTCATGCCCGGCGACACGATTACCGCGAACGTCGAGGTGACCGAGGTCGACGCCGAGAAGAGCCGGCTCAAGCTCAGCACGACCGTCTCCAACCAGGACGGCACCGACGTCATCCGCGGCGAGGCGAACATCATGGTCGAGGCCCTCGCGGACGCGTAGCGGAGGCCACGACCGACACGTCGCCGTGGCCCGCTCGCCAACGCATCGCTGTGGCGTCAGCGTGCGCGCAGCCACGGCATCGATTACAAACGGCACATCGCGCGACCCCAAATGCTCGCGCGACCTCGGAACTCAGCACTGGTGAGGGGACGCATCAATGGCAGGCGCACTGGATGGACAGGTAGCGGTCGTAACGGGTGCTAGCCGCGGCATCGGCCGCGCGTGCGCGATTGAGCTCGCGCGGCAGGGCGCCAACATCGTCGTGAACTACACCTCGAACGCCGAGGCGGCGGAGAGCTGCAAGGCGGCGATCGAGGGCGAAGGCGTCCAGGCGCTGGTCGTTCAGGCCGATGTCTCAAACGCCGAGGAAGCGCAACGTCTGATCGCCGCGGCCGAGGAGCAGTTCGGCAAAGTCGACATCCTCGTCAACAACGCGGGCATCAACCGCGACAAGACCGTCCAGCGGATGGCCGTCGAGGACTGGCAGGCAGTGATCGAGACCGACCTCTCCTCGATGTTCTACTGCACCAACGCCGTCGTCACCGGCATGCGCGAGCGCAACTACGGCCGCATCATCAACATGTCCTCGATCATTGGGCAGATGGGCAACCTCGGCCAGTCCAACTACGCCGCGGCGAAGGCCGGAATGATCGCCTTCTCGAAGTCGGCCGCGAAGGAGCTCGCCCGCTTCAACATCACCGTGAACGCCGTCTGCCCCGGCTTCGTCGCCACCGATATGGTCGAAGCGCTCGACGACAAGATTAAAGACGCGCTGATCGCCCAGATCCCCCTCGGCCGCTTCGGCACCGTTGACGAGGTCGCCAGCACGGTCCGCTTCCTCTGCACCGAGGGCAGCTTCTACACTGGTGCGCAGATGAGCCTGAACGGCGGCCAGTACATGTAGCTATCCGGCCGCCAGGGGGTGACCCACACCGCCCTGGCGGGCATCCGTCCATCGAGCGAAGCCGCCCCCGCCCGGGCGGCTTCGCTGCATCCGAGGCCGGTAAGATTGAGCACATGAGCAACCTTGTCTGGTCGAGTGACGGCGGATCGGTTCGTGAGCCGTCACGCGGTTCCGGACCACCGTCGCGGCCGCCCAAGCGCGGCAAGCAGCGCCGCGCCCCTGCTTCTGACTCGCTGCCGACTGACCCCGGGGACGGCTTCGTGCGACTGCATCGAGGCAAGTCCGCTCGGGGCGGCAAGCCGGGGACGCTCGTCGTCGGACTCCCCGGTTCCGAGGGCGAGCTCGATGCCGTGCTGAAGCGCTGCAAGCAGCGCATCGGCACCGGCGGGACCAGGCAAGAGCGGGTGCTCGTCATCCAGGGTGATCACCGGGACAAGCTCAAGGCGCTCCTCGAGGCAGACGGTCACAAGGTGAGGCTGGCCGGCGGATAGCGCCCTGCTCGATCTCGACCCCCGAGTGTCGTCGGGCTCACTGTTCGACCTCGATACGATCGACGTGGACGGCCGCATGGCGAGGGAGGGTCCGCGTGACTCAGGATCAGGCTGCGCTGGAGTGGTACCGGGTCGCGGACCTCGATGACCTGCCCGAAGGGCGCGTGCGGACGGTGACCGCGCGCGATCAGGCATTCGCACTGACGCACTTCACCGGCAGCTACGCCGCGTTCGACAACCGCTGCCCGCACCAGGGTGGTCCGCTCGGCGAGGGCTCGATCGAAAAGGGCTGGCTGCGCTGTCCGTGGCACGGCTACGACTACGATCCGATATCAGGCGAACCGCCCGGAGGCTTCTCCGATTGCGCAATCAAGGTGGAGGCCGACGTCCGCGCGGACGGCGTCTACATCGGGCTCGAGCCGGCGCCGGCGCACATCCCTACCACCTCCGACCTGATGGTCGAGACGATGGTCAACTGGGGCGTGAAGCACGTCTTCGGCATGGTCGGCCACTCGAACCTCGGATTTGCCGAGGCGATGCGACGCGCCGAGGCCGACGGCAAGCTCAGCTACATCGGCATCCGCCATGAGGGCGCTGCGGCCTTCGCCGCCTCGGCCTACGCGAAGCTGACCGGCAACCCGGCCGCCGTCTTCGCGATCGCCGGGCCGGGCGCGACCAACCTCATTACCGGGCTCTGGGACGCGCAGATGGACCGGGCACCCGTGCTCGCCCTGACCGGCCAGGTCGCGGCGCAGGTGATGGGACCAGGCGACTTCCAGGAAATCGATCTCGCCTCGGCGTTCGAGGCGGTGACCGCCTGGAGCGCGACCGTGATGCACGACAGCCGTCACGCGGAGCTGATGAATCTCGCGCTGAAGCACGCGCACTTGGACCGCGGCGTGGGCCACCTGATCCTGCCGAACGAAGTGCAGACGCTCCCGGCGCCCGAGGGCGCCGAGGCGGGCTCGCCGGTGGGGCGGCTCCCCGACTTCAATATCGCGCCGGCGCCCGAGGCGATCGGCCGCGCCTGCACGCTGATCAACGAGGCGCAGCGACCGGCGATCGTGGTCGGTCACGGCGCCCGCTTCCGCATGGCCGAGGTCCTCGAGCTGGCTGAGCGCCTCAACGCGCCGGTGCTGACGACCTTCAAGGCGAAGGGCCTGATCCACGACAACCATCCGCTGGCGGCTGGAGTCCTCGGGCGCAGCGGCACGCCGATCGCGAGCTGGATGATGAACGAGGCCGATCTGTTGATCGTCTTCGGCGCGTCGTTCTCCACTCACACCGGCATCGCCGAATACCAGCCGACGATCCAGGTCGACTACGACCCGATGACACTCGGCAAGTTCCACTCGGTCACCGAGCCCGTCCTCGGAGAGATCGGCGTCACGGCACGCCTGTTCCTCAGCGGCCTCGCCGAGGACGGCGAATGGGACGATCAGCGGGCGACCGTCGCCGAGCGCTGGGCGCTCTGGCGCAACGAGAAGGCGCGTCGCGAAGAAGACGACCGCGGCGAGGGGATCAGCGGCGCAAGTCTGTTCGCGGCGCTGACGCGCCAGGCCCCCGACGACGCGGTGATCGCCGTCGACGTCGGCAACAACACGTACTCGTTCGGCCGCTACTTCGAGTGCTCAGGTCAGTCGGTACTGATGTCGGGCTACCTCGGGTCGATCGGATTCGGGTTGCCGGCAGCGATGGGTGCCTGGGCAGCCGGACCAGAGCGAAAGACGATCGCCGTCTGCGGCGATGGTGGCCTCGGCCAGTACCTCGCCGAGGTGACGACCGCGGTGAAATACGACATGGACATCACGATCGTCGTGCTCAACAACGGCCAGCTCGGGAAGATCAGCAAAGAGCAGCAGGCGGAGCAGTTCGCGGTGTGGCAGACCTCGCTGCATAACCCGAACTTCGCTGAGTATGCGGAGCTCTGTGGCGCTCTCGGCATCCGCGTCGAGGACCAGGCGGACCTGGACGCCGCCCTCGAACAGGCGCTGGCGCATCGAGGGCCATCGCTCGTCGAGGTGATGAGTGACCCGCAGCTGATCTAAACTCCTCGGCCGCCGTTCGAACGCCCCGAGGAGCCACCGGTGCCTGATGCCGCCTCGAAACCTCCGCTCGTCGGCGAGCGGATCGTCGTCATCGGGAATACGAACGCCGGGAAGAGCACGCTCGCGGCGCAGCTCGCTGAGTTGATCGACGGCAAGCATGTTGAGCTGGATGCGATCTTCTGGCGGACACCTGGCTGGCAGGAGCCCGAGCCCTCGGAGTTCCAGGCAGCTGTTCGCAGCTCCATCGACGAGACCCCACGCTGGGCCTCGAGTGGGAACTACTTCCGGCACGGCGCCAAAGACATCCTCTGGCCCCTCGCAGACACTTTGATCTGGGTCGACATGCCGCTCTGGACGGTGCTGCCGCGCGTGGTGAGGCGAAGCTGGCGGCGGTGGAGAGACGATGAGCTGCTGTGGGGAACCCAGCGCGAGAACTTCTGGGACCACCTGAAGCTCTGGCGGGAAGAGTCGCTGATCCATTTCGCGATTCGGTACGACCGACCCAAACGACGCACTTATGAGGCGGAGTTCGCTGACCCGAGATGGACGCACCTCCAGAAATACCGCTTGCGTAGCCCGCGGGCAGTCGCGGCTTTCGTCGAGGCGGCGCGTGGATCGAGGGCGAGCGAGGCGATCCGTGGCTGACGGCGCCCAGAACGCCCCGTTGATCGGTGAGCGGATATTGGTGGTGGGCGTTAGTTCTACGGGCAAGAGTACTCTGGCGGAGCACCTCGCAGATCTGGTCGGGGGCGCGTTCGTCGAGCTCGACGCGCTGTTCTGGCTCCCCCAATGGCGGGAGCCCAGGACTGAGGACTTCCAGACCAAGGTCATTGCGGCGCTGGACGGCGCCGATCGATGGGCCGTCGCCGGCAACTACAATTCGCGAGGCATCCCCGACATCGTCCTACCTCGGGCAGACACGCTGATCTGGATCGATCTTCCGTTGCGCACGACGATGCCTCGATTGATCCGTCGAACCTGGCGACGTTGGCGAAACCGGGAACTGCTGTGGGGCACGAATCGAGAAGTCATCACGGAGCACCTGAAGGTCTGGAGCAACGACTCGCTCGTCGGCTACTCGCTGCGGCACAACCGAGAGACACGCCGCCGCCAGACCGCCAGATTCGCCGATCCTCGCTGGCGGCACCTCCGGCGCCATCGGCTCCGCTCACCGTCTGAGGTCACCCGCTTTCTCGATCAAGTCGAACGCGAGGTGACCGATGGCTGAGCGACTTCGCTTCTCCGCGCGAGCGGCGTACCGCCACCTGCGGGAGGCCGACCCCGTCATCGGCCGGCTGATCGACGAGAAGGGGCCCTACGCGCCACGCCCATCCACGGACCCGTACGCTTCGCTCGTCAGGACGATTCTCTTCCAACAGCTTGCTGGTGCAGCCGCCTCGGCGATCCAGCGCCGCCTCTACGCGATGCATGGGACCGAGGACCGCACGCCCAGTCCGAAGCAACTGCTCGAAACGACTGACGAGGCCTACCGGTCGGTTGGCGTCTCGCGACAGAAGGCCGGCTACCTCCGCGACCTCGCGCAGCACGTGGTCGACGGTGAACTCGACTTCGACCACATCGACGGGTGGTCTGACGACGAGGTCAGCGCCCACCTCACCGCCGTCAAAGGCATCGGCGAATGGTCGGCGCACATGTTCCTCATGTTCCAGCTCGGGCGACCGGATGTGCTGCCAGTCGGCGACCTCGGGGTACGCATCGGGATGGGCATCGCCTACGGCCTCGATGAGACGCCGACGGCGAAGGAGGCACTCGTCATCGGCGAGCCGTGGCACCCGTACGCGTCAGTCGCGTCCTGGTACATGTGGCGAGCGGCGGAGACGTTCACGCCCGGCGACTCGCTCTAACGCGACGCCGTCCAGTAGGCGGGCACGCAGCCGAACGCCGCCTATAATCGCGCGGGCCTCGGACTGAACTCCCCCGGGCCAGCGATGAGAGGTGCGGTAGATGCGGATCGTGATCTTCGGGCAGGCAGCGTTCGGGCTCGACGTCTTCAACGTGCTCCGCGAAGCGGGCGAGGACATCGTCGGCGTCTCCACCCCACGCAAGAAGTCCCGTCCGGACCCGCTCTTCGAGGCAGCCGGCGAGGCCGGTATCCCCGTCATCGCTACCCCGGATCTGCGTAAAGACGAGCCGTTCCAGGCGTACCTCGACTGGAAGCCGGAGCTGCTCGTCTTCGCCTTCGTCACTGACATCGTGCGGAAGCGCGTCCTCGACGCTGCACCGAATGGCGCCATCCAGTACCACCCTTCGTTGCTGCCGAGGCATCGCGGCCGGGCCGCGATGAACTGGCCGATCATCAGCGGCGCGACCACGACCGGGAACACCATCTTCTGGGTCGACGAAGGCATCGACACTGGACCGATCCTGTCGCAACAGGAGTTCGAGATTGAGCCCGAGGACACGATGGGCTCGCTCTATTTTCAGAAGCTCTATCCGGCAGGTATCCAGGCCCTGGCCGATGGCGTACGCCAGGTCCGCGAAGGCACCGCACCACGAATTGAGCAGGACCACAGCCAGGCAACGTACGAGCCGCCGTGCGGCCCGGAGCACTCGAAGATCGATTTCCTGAAGCCGGGACCGGTGGTGTTCAACCTGATCCGCGGTTGCGACCCGGCGCCCGGCGCCTCCGCGCAGGACGGCGAGCGACTGTTGCGCCTCTATGACGCCAGCTACCGTCCGGGCGCTCCCGACGAAGCGCCCGGCACCGTCATCGCCTCCGCTGACGGCTCGATCGAGATCGCTGCGATCGGCGGCGTCATCACGGTCGGCCGTGCCCAGCTCGAGGGCGAACGTAAGGGCGCTGCGGCCGATTTACTCGAGGTAGGCGCCGTCCTCGACCGACCGAGCTGACTCGGAGGTCGCTGCTCGGCTCAGCGCTCAACCCGAATGTCGACGCCGGCGGGTCAGCCTGGCGTGGCGGACTCTGTGCCGTCCGGATCAGCATGCGGGCCGGGGAGATCCCAGCCCAGTTCGCCCAGCAGGTGCGCCTCATCTTCGGCCGGGACGCGAAGAAAGAGCGCCGACGATTCGACGAGGCGGACGCCGTCCTGGTCATCGATCGATGATTCGACTTCGATCCGCCGGCCGCGAGCGCGGCCGACCCGGGCACGTACGACCAGCGGCGCCTCGGGCGACGCCGACTGACGGTAGCGGGTCTCCATCTTCGCAGTGACGCCAAGCGCGCGATGCGCGGCGTACATGGCCCAGGCCATCGCCTCATCCATCAGCGCCACCAGCACGCCGCCATGCACGACGCCCGGGAACCCCTGCTGCTCGCGGCGGGGCGTGTAGTAGCAGACCACCCCCTCGTCGCCGTCACGACGGAACTGCATGTGAAGGCCGGAGGGATTCTGGCGTCCGCAGGCGAAGCAATACTGCTGGTAAAGGCGCTCGTCGAGCAGGTCGTCCGGACCGGCGGTCATCCTCGAAGCCTCGTCAGCTGACCGGCGCGCGCGCCGTCCCCGTCAGCAGGACCGTGCCGTGCTCGTCCTCGCAACTCACTTCGTAGCGGGCGACGCCGTCGGCCACCTTCTGCAGATCGGCGCGGGCGGTGACCGTGAGCGGCGGTAACGCCGGCGCCCGCCAGCGCACCTTGAGGTGGCCACCGGATGCCCAGCGTTCGCCGAAGGTGTTCGTCATCGCCTCGGACACCAGCGCAAGCACGAGCATGCCGTGCGCGATCGGACGACCGAATTGAGTCGCCGCGGCCTCGGGTGTGTCGAGGTGGATCGGATTCGGGTCGCGACCGCCGCTGGCGTAGCGATTGACGCGCGGCTGGTCGATCAAGCGAGTGACCGGTGCAACCTCGGGAGCGGCCGGTTCCGTCGTCACGCCGGAAGCACCTCGACCTCGGTGCCCTCGGGGGCGAGGAGTACGGTCGTGCGCCCACGTCCGACCACTTGCTCGAGGATGCGCAGCTCGATCGCGAAGACGACCATCCGCGCCCCGCGCCGCTCGGAGTTGGATGCCACCGAGATGCTGACCTCGACCGTCTCGCCGATCGGGACGGGCTCCAGAAAGTCGTACTCCTGCCCGGTGTGGACGAGCCCGCCCGGAACCTTGAAACGCGCCATCAAGCCGCCGAGCGCGAACGCGCCGAGCGCGAGCGGCGGGACGTAGCGCTCCCACAGCTCGTTCTGCTCACCGGTCGATTCCAGGTAGGCGGCAACATCTTCACGGCTCACGGGAAGCTCGAACGGTGGCAAGGCGACTCCCCGCTCGAGCGCTGCGAATTCGCCCTTGGACGCGGTCACCGCCTCGGCCACGATGCGACTAGGCCTCAACCGCATCGGCGGTGAGGTTGCTGCGTCCCCACGCCGCCAACGGTTCCATCGCCCGTGCAAGCTCGCGGCCGCGCGCTGTCAGTTCGTACTCGACCCACGGCGGGTTGGTCTCGACGATTTCGCGGTGCACAACGCCGATCTGCTCGAGCTCCTTGAGACGGTCGCGCAGTGTGCGTGAGTTGCAGCCACCGACCCGCTCCGCGAGTTCGTTGAAACGCCGCTTCCCGCCGGTCAGCTCGTACACGATGTGCGGAACCCACTTTTGTCCGACCAACGCCAGTGTTGTTCGGACCGGGCAGAATTCGCCCTCACGCGTCTGAGTCAGCTTTGCTTCCACGGTGAGTCTCCACCAGTGACGCTAGCGCAGGCCGTCGCGGCTCGTCCAACCGACCGCGGGGAGGGGGCTAGCTGATGTGCGCCAGCACATCCGAGTGATCGCGGGCCTCGGGAATGCCGCCACTCTTCGTCGTGTACGCGACGTTACCCTCGCGATCGATGACGACGGTCAGCCGCTCCGCGATCGCCGCGTCCGCATTCCACGTGCCGTACTGCTGGGCCACCTCACCTTTCATGTCGGCGAGGAGCGAATAGGGCAGATTCTCCTGCGCCTTGAACACCTTGTGCGTGAAGATACTGTCGCGGCTGATCCCGAAGATCTTCGCGCCCTGATCCAGCCAGGAGCTGTAGTCGTCTCGGATCTGGCAGTGCTCCGCGGTGCAGACTCCCGAGAAGTCGAGGGGGTAGAAGACGAGCACGACCGGCGTGCCCTTCAGCTCCGAGAGCGTGACCGTCTCGCGGTCTTCGTTTGGCAACGTGAAATCGGGAGCGGGCTGACCAACCTCGATGCTCATCTGGAATCCCCTTCGATTTGACGCGTCCGCTGACAGTGTCGAGCGCCGCTGAGAACGTCTGGTGTGTCGTCGAGCGAGTGTAGCAACGGGCGATCGAGCTACCCCGCTCCTCCACTCGTCGTCGGCACAACCATGAACGTCCCGCTCGCCGCCCCGACCAACTCGCCGCGCGTGTCGAATAGTTCCGCCGTGCAATGCGACAACGTGCGACCGCGCCGCACGAGCCGCCCAACCGAGCGGAGCGTGTCGCCTCGGGCCGGTCGGAGCCAGCGGATGTCGAGCTGCGCGGTGACAGCGCGCTCCCGTTCGACATCGATCATCGTGCGAATCGCCCCACCCATCGAGGAATCAGCGACGACCGCCCACATACCGCCGTGCAGAATGCCATCACCGTTCAGCAGTTCGTCGCGGATCGTCAGCGTCTGCTCGACCCATCCCGCGCCGCCGCTAGTGATCTCGAGCCCGAGGTACTCGTACGACGGGCTGATCATCGAACGCGCACGCTCGAGGGCGAGCTCGTCGCTGACGTCGTTCACGCGCCACCGCCCGGCGTCGCCAGCACCTCGGCGGGCACCTGCGCGCGCCGGCGCGCCGTGAGGCCGAGCACGAGTGCGAACCCCCCGCACGCCACGAGGACGATCGCGGGGCTCGTGGCGACGTTCGCGTGGAACGACAGGTGCAGGCCGACCACCGACGCGATGACCGCGAAGACCACGGCTAGCGTCATGATCTGCTCGATGCGTCGCACGAGGAGCGAGGCCGTCGCGGCCGGAACGATCAGCATCGCGTTGACGAGGACGATCCCGATCGCCTTCAGCGCAACCACGACCGCCACCGCGATCAGAACCAGTAACGCGTATTGGAAGAACCGCACCGGGACGCCGACGGTCTCGGCCATCGACGGGTCGTACGCGGTCATGATCAGCTCGCGTCGGAAAGCCGCGACGAACGCGAGGGTCGCCGCGCCGAGGACCGCCGCGCCTAGCAGATCGGACTGCGAGACCCCGAGGATGTTGCCGAACACGAACGAAAACAGGTCCGGCGTGTACGACGTACGCCTCGAGATCACGAGGATGCCGAGCGAGAACATGGCGACGAACAAGATGCCGATCGCGGTGTCGTACGAGACCCGGCCGCGACGCTGAGTCCAGCCGATGCCGATCGCCGTCGCGACCGCGGCGATCAGCGCTCCCAGGCCAACGTTCGCCCCGTTGACGAAGGCGATCGCGACGCCGGCGAGTGTGCTGTGCGCGAGCGCGTCGCCCGAGAATGCCAGCCCCTTGTGCACGACGAAGGTCCCGACGACGCCGCCAACCACGCTCACCACGAGCAACACCAGCAGCGCGCGCCGCATGAACTCGAACTGGTACGGATCGAGGATCCAGTCGATCACGGGCCCTGCCGCTCGCTACTCGCCATGCCGGTGCTCGTCATGGACAGCGACCCGGTGCCCAGAATGGTCACCAGCAAACTGTGGCGCGAAGGAGGCGACCTGCAGCAGGTGCCGCTCGAAGGTGAGCGACAGCACCTCTTCCGTGAGGACAGCCGCCGGTGACCCCGAGGCGATCACCCGCCGGTTGAGCGCCAGAACGTCGTCCGAACAACTCGCCACGCACGACAGATCATGCGTCGCGATCAGGACGCTCCGCCCTTCCTGGACCAACGCGTCGAGGATCTCGAGCAGGTCGTGCTGCACCGCCGCATCGAGGCCAGCGAACGGCTCATCGAGCAGCAGCAGCCTGGAACCGCGGGCGATCGATCGCGCCATCAGCACCCTCCGCCGCTGGCCACCTGACAGCTCGCCGACCTGGCGGTTCGCGAACGCGCCGAGGCCGACCCGGTCGATCGCCTCGCCGGCGGCGTGTCGGTTCGCTCGCGACCAGCCACCGAAGGGCCGCAGTCCCTGATAGCAGCCCATGAGCACGACATCATTCACCGAGACCGGGAACTCCCAGTCGACTTCCTCGAGCTGAGGCATGTAGGCGACGTCCGCGCGAGCCTCACGGACCGGCTGCCCGAATGCGCGCACCTCGCCGCGGAGTGACGGGACGAGGCCGAGGATGGACTTGAACAGGGTCGACTTGCCCGCGCCGTTGGGACCGACGAGGCCGACGATTTCGCCGAGCGGAACGCGCAGATCGATCGCCTCGATCGCGGGTGGCTGTCCGGGATATCCCGCCCAGAGGTCGCTCACCTCGAGCGCAAGTTCGCCGTGCTCGTGGCCGGGCGGGCGCGGTTCGCGAGCAAGCTCGTGATCCGCCGCGAGCGACGGACCACTCGGTGTCGCCGGAGGTGGAACTGCGGTCACGGCGCCAGACCTTCCGTCTTCAACCGTCCGATCGGGACGGCGAGTGTAGTGCTAGCGCCGCAGGCCCTCGACCAGGGCGTCGGCGTTCACGCGCATCATCTCGACGTAGCTCGCGACGTCTTCGGTGAAAGTCGAATACAGCAGGAGAACCGCCACATCCGTCTCACTCGCCACCGCCTCGAGGATCGAGCTGCTGAACTGGGGTTCGCGGTAGATCGCGGCGACCTCGCGTACCTCGATCAACTCGATGAGATCGGCAATCGCGCCCGCACTCGGATCCTGTTGTGCGCCCGCCGGGAGCAGCGTCGCGACGAGATCGAGGCCATAGGCGGCCGCCAGGTATCGATAGGCGTCGTGCATCACGACGAGCTGCCGGTCGACCTCGGGAACTGCAGAGACCACAGCGCGGACGTCAGCATCGAGGAGCCGCAGCTCGTCGAGGTAGACGGTCGCCCGATCGCGGTAGCCGTCTGCGTGCGCCTCATCCAGGTCGATCAGCCGGTCGCGGATCACCTCGACGTAGTGAATCGCGTTGGCGACATCGAGCCAGAAGTGCGGATCGCCCTCCGCGTGGACGATGTCGCCGTCGGCCGCTGAGCCGGCATGCTTGTGGTCAGATTCGTCCTCGAACGGGGTCAGCCCGGCGGCGAGTGGGACGACCGCGACGCCTCCGGAGACGTTCTCGAGGATCACGTCGAGCAAGCCTTCCTCGAGGTTGTAGCCGTTGACCAGCACAAGGTCGGCGGCAGCGATCGCTCCGACGGTCGCAGGCGCCGGTTCGTAGCTGTGCACATCGACACCGGCGGGAATCAGCTCGCTGACCTCGGCGTTGTCACCGGCGACGATCGTCGCAAACTCGGCGATCAACGCGGTCGAAGCCGCGATGCGGAGGCGCCCCGGCTCGCCGCCGTCGGCGTCATCCGATTGGCACGCGGCGGCAGCGAAGATCGTCGTTGCGAGCAGTAACGGGATGAACAATCGGCGCTGCACGGCGCGCCTTTCTGAGACGTCATATCGATATTATCGATACTCAGTATCAGAGACGGTCGTCAGCTGGTCAACAAGGAGCGCCGCGCTCGGAACCCAGCGTGCCGCCTAGTCGTGGCAGTCGGCGCAGCGGCCGTAGAGCTCGAGGCGATGCGTGTCGATGTCGAAGCCGGTCTCGGATGCCACGTGTTCAAGTTCGCCCTCGAGGCCGTCGCTCGCGAACTCCGTGACGCGGCCACATTCGGTGCAGATGACGTGGTGGTGGTGATCAGTGCGATCGTCGTCGGCGAGTTGATACACCGCCGTGCCGTCGTCGAGCACGACCTGGCAGATCACCCCGAGTTCGCGCATCAGCTTCATCGTGCGGAACACAGTCGCGCGGCCCACGGCCGGTGACGCGTGCTGCACGTCCTCGGCTGTGAAGTGATTGCCCAGCTCGCGCATGGTGTCCAGCACAACGCGGCGCGGGCTGGTCAGTCGGTAGCCACTGCGAGACAACGTGCGCTCGATCGGATCGGCGGTGGTCATGGACCCATCGTCCCGAGGGTCATCCCCGTCTGTCAACGGATACGCTTTCGGGCATAGTTGTCGGGTGACCACGGCGCAACGCTGGCGAATCGCCCTCTGGCTGATAATGCTCAGCGGCGTCCTGTACGTCGCCTACGGAGCGCGTGGTGCGTTGCTGCCCTTCGCGATCGGCGCGCTCCTCGCTTACGCGATGGCCCCAATCGTTGACCGACTGGCGTCGGTCGTGCCGGTCCAGTCCCATCGCGGTGACGTCTTTCGCCGCGGGTTCGCGGTGTTGTTGTTGTACATGGCCATCGGATCCGCCGCGTTCCTGGCCGGCTCCGCTGTACTCCCGATCGCCGCAGACCAGATCAGCCAGTTCGTCGACACGCTGCCGGAAACGGTCGACGCCGCCCGCGAACAGGTGAACGTCTGGCTCGAGCAGTATCGGGATCGCGTCCCTGAAGACGTGCAAGTGCGGATCGACGACGGCGTCGAGGACGCCTCGAACGCCGCGGTCAACGCGGCCACGTCGGTGCTGAGCCGGACCGCTGGTGTGCTGTCGGGCACGTTGACGGTGGCGATCGGCTTCGCCGTCATGCCCTTCTGGATGTTCTACGCGATGCGCGATCGGCACTACGTGCGGCGGAACTTTGTGGGCGCCATCCCGGAGGCCTTCCGCGACGACGGCATCAACCTGCTTCACATCGGCGATCGACTGCTCGGTCGTTACATCCGCGCGCAGCTGATTCTCGGTGTGATCGTCGGAACGGCCGTCGGCGTATCGCTGACGCTGCTGGACGTACAGCTCTCGCTTGCGCTCGGGGTAATCGCAGGCGTCACCGAGCTGATTCCGGTGCTCGGCCCGTGGATCGGAGCGGTCCCCGGGCTACTACTCGTCGCCGCCACCGACCCCGACAAGATCATCTGGGTCGCAGCGGTCTACTTCTTCGTCCAGCAAATCGAGAACCTGCTGCTGGTGCCGCGCATCCAGGGCGAGGCGCTGGAGATGCACCCGGCGATGATTCTGTTGGTGCTGTCGCTCGGCGGCGCCGCGTTTGGCCTGATTGGATTGATCGTTGCGGTCCCGCTGAGCGCGCTGCTGCGGGAAGTCTTCTGGTACGTCGACCGACGGCTCCGAGGCGATATGCCGGAAGCGGCGCTCGCCGCCAGCCACGTCGGCCGCCTCGCGGACGTCGAGGCCGAGCTATCGCATCGCGATCAGCTGCGACCGGAGCCCTTGAGCACGATGTTGCCGGGGCCGGTCGCCGCCGATGGCATACCGATCGAACTCGCTGACGACCTCGAAGCAGCGGAGCCAGATGAGATCGGCACGGTCGCCGAACCAGCCGGCGCCGACGACGAACCTGAGCCAGAAGAGCAAGCCGCGTCCATCTGAGGACGGCCCGGAACCGGTCGTGCCTACTCGATGCTGAGGACCTCGAGGACCACTGGACCGTCCGGGAGGTTGCTGTCCGAGGCGGCGTTAGTCGCGTAGACGACGACCGACTGCGGCCAGGCGCCGGGCGGCGTCTCGATCAGAACCATCGTCTCGCTCCCCGTCGGAATCAGCGACTCGGTGGCGACGACGTTGCCCCAACGATCGAACAGCGTGACGCGGTAGACATCGCCGAAGCCGATCGGTGGAAGGTTCCGCAGCACCACGACGGCAGCGTCGGCGGATCCACTCCACGAATAGCTACCGGTAGCGCCATGCGCCGAATCGGTCGGGACCAGCTCTGCTGATTCTGCGTCTGGGTCCGCGATGATCGAGGTCGCAGATTGCGTTTCTTGGAGACGAGTCTCCAGCAGGCTGATTTCGCGCTCGTTGCTCGGCTGCGCAGCAAGCTGATCGAGGCGGCGCGCATCGGCCTCGACAACGGCCGTCAGCAGCGCCGACTCAGCGCGGAGGTCTTCGAGTTCGCGCTGGAGGTTGACCGCCCAGATGCTGACGATGACGACCACCGCGGCCAGGCTGGCGGCCGGGAGGAAACGCGCGATCGGCAGATGCCAGCGGCGCGACTTCGAGGGCGACCGACGTGCGGCTGCCATCACCCGCTCACGCAGCGCCGTCGGCGGTTGCCGCGTCGGCGCCGCCAGCGCGATCAGCTCGGCGATCTCCTCGAACTGCGCCATCTCCTCGGCGGCTGCCGGATCCGACCGGACCAGCCGTTCAGCGTCGTCGGCGTCCGACGCGCTGAGGGTGCCGAGGGCGTAGGACGCGAGCAGTGCCTCACGTTCCTCCGGAGTCATCGTCCCTCCCTGGTCACTGCTCGACGAAGTCGGTCAGCGCCTCACGTAGCTTGCGCATCCCTAATCGGACGCGCGTCTTGATCGTGCCCAACGGGTCGCCCGTGCGCTCGGCAATCTCGGTCTGTGTCAGCCCGCCGAAGTAGGCGAGCTCGATCACCGTCCGTTGAGCGTCGGGCAGGTCAAGCATCGCCTCGCGAACGCGCAGGCGTTCCTCGGCGAGCAGGGCCTCGCGCGCTGGGTCGTCACCTCGTCCTTCCGCCGGCAGGCGTAGCACCGGATCCTCATCTTGATCCTCGGCACGTCGCCGACGCGTCATTCGCCGCTGCTCGTCCAACGCGCGATTGCGCGCGACCGAACTCAGCCAGCTGATGAAGCGCCCGCGTTGCGGATCGAACGAGGCTGGCTGACGCCAGATCCGCAGGAACACCTCTTGCGTGACGTCCTCGGCGAGCGCGTGGTCGTGCAGCACCCGCAGTGCCACCGAGAACACGAGCGCCGAGTAGCGGTCGTAGAGCTGCTCAAGCGCCCCGACCTCGTCCGTGGCGAGCGCGGCCACTAGGGCCGCGTCTTCTTCCGCCCGCCGCAGGCGATCTTCGGCTGTCTTATCTGGTACGCGCGGCAGCGGTCGCCGGATCTGGGCGAGCTCTGTGATGGGAGAGTCCGTGGGGAAGACGATCGGGCTGACGCCCGTCCTGGGTTCAGTCACCAGGCGCCTCCAATGAGAAGGCGGGAAGCGGTTGAAAACAGTGTACCGGGGTATCCGCCCAAAATCGTGTCGCGATTCACACCACGACCGAAGGCGCTCAAACCGCCTGTCCGGTACTGAAGAGCAGCCCGCGCGCCAGCACCTCGCCAGCCAACAGCGCCCCGAGGGCGATATAGAGCAGGCCGGTCGCGGACATCATCCCGCGGATGCGCGCGGTCCTCCACGCCAGCCAGGCCAGCAGCGCGGGGAAGATCAACCCGACGAGCACCCGCAGCCAGAACGCCGGGTTGCCGCCGAGCCCGACGCCGATCGAACTCTCCGACAGCGGGACTTCTCGCGCGGGAATCGCCACCGCCAGGATCACGAACACCGCCTGGATGAGCACGGCGCCGAAGACGAACAGCGACATCTGTTCCATCGGTTCCTTCGGCAGCCGCCCGGACGTCAGGTACCAGTGTCCCCACATCATCGCCATCAGAGAGCCGCCCAGCAGCACGGCCGCGGCGAGCACACTCCCCACGACTCCCCACGCCGACCACGCCGGCGGAGCGACCAGCGCCCCGATCGCGATCAGGGCGGCCGTGCCCACGATGCTCCCGAGGATCCCCAGCCGCACGCCGAGCGCCTCCCGCTCCTGGAGCGCCGCGACGAGGTGCAGCCCGCTGGCGACGAGGAACGCAGCGACGGCAACTCGCGCGGGCGTGAACCAGCTCTCGCTCAGGGCGTACCCGCCCACATCATCCGCGCGACTGATCGTGGCGAGTGTCCAGGCTGCCAGGAGCGCCAGCGGCACGACGGTGAGCGCGCCTGCCTTCACGTAGCCACGCGTGACCTGTCCCCGCGCATCGAAGACCGTGAGCACCGCGAGCCCGCCGACGGCGAGCTCGGCGAGCAGGATGAGGACGGTGTACGGCAGAGATGAGGCGTTCACGTCACCGGATCGTGGGGCTGGTCGATCGAAGGATCAACGTGCGGAGCATTCGCGACGATCATTCCGACCTGTTTCCAGTCCGCCAACTGCTGATCCCAGCTCCGCCGTCCCTGAGTCCTCGGGCTGGGATGGACGAGCGGTATCAAGGTCCGTCCGGCCCACGCTCGAGGCCGTCCGGCTTCGGCGGACACATGCGTCAGCCCGTGCCCCTCGATCCGATCCAGCGCCGCCAACGCCACACCGCCCAGTGCGGCGACGACCGGTGCCGGCACCGCGCCCATCGTGCGCTCAAGAAAGGACGAACAAGACGCCAGCTCTGATGCCCGCGGCCGGCGATTGCGCACCTGATCGCCCTCACGGGCGAGCGGATTGCAGAGGACAGCGTTGGTGATGAACACCTCAGACCGATTAAGACCCGACGCCTGAAGCAACACGTCGAGGCGTTGCCCGGACTGATCCCCAAGGAACGGCACCCCCGTGCGCGCTGCCCCCAACCGTCCCGGCGCCTCCCCGATGATCAGCAGTCGTGCGGCGAGCGGTCCGTTGGCCGCGCCCAGGACGTGCGCGTACGCCATGCCGGCGCAGGTACGGCAGCTGGCGACGTCCGCGACGACCGAAGCGAACTCGCTGTCGCGAGGCGGGCGGGTGGTTCCGGGGACGTTCGTTGACATGCTCTCCTCGCGCGCCGACGATCGCGAACATGCCCCAGTACGTCTCCGCCCGCTACAGCGAGCAACCTCGCTACCTCCGCAAGACGCTGCGCGAGGTCGCGCACCGGATCGAGGAACTCGCCGTCCGACTCACCGAGGAGGAGGCGCGCGAACGCATTCCGGAGGACGACTGGTCGGTGGTTGAGATCGCCGGCTACCTGCGCGACAGCGAGCGCGAGGACCTGAAGGCGATCAACGCGATGATCGCGCGCGACGGCGCTCGGATCGAGGAACGACGGGCTCAGTACGGCCCCGTCGAGGGGAACTACCGGGAGAAATACCTGGACGAGTTCATGTGGGACTTCGCCACCATCCGCGAGGAGATGCTCTGGACGCTGAATGACGCTGACGGTCTCTGGCATCGCACCGGCGACCACCCGTTCAGGGGCTCGGTGACGCTGACTGAATGGGTCGGCGAGATCAACGAGCGCGACCTGGACGTGATGTGGCGGATCGGCCGGATCGTCGAGCGGATCCGCGCCCGGGATTGAAGACCGGCGATCAGCAGCGGCGGTCAGGCGGGCAGCGTCATCCCGCGTTCGATCGCGGGCAACAACTCGTCCGGGTGAGTCAATAGCGGGCCGTATTCGCCCGAGACGAAACAGACCGCACCGCCGGCGACCACCGGCACGCTGAGTTGCTCGACGAGCACGGCGTCGAACTCCGGGTTCAGGCGTTGAACGGTGTGGGCGGCGAGCGCCAGCCGCAGCGCCTCGGCGTGGAGCGGATCAGCGACGCTGTCGATCTCACCAGGCGGCGCGAAGGCGACGATCTTCACCTCAGGTTCGATCGAGAGCAGCCGGTCGACCACGCGAGCGACCGCGCTGGCGGACTCGAGCGGAAGCGCGTCGAGGCGACCCGTGAGGGCGCTCAGGATCGCGTACGCCATCTCGACGTAGCGGTCGTCGTGCGTCAGGTGCCCGAGGCGGATCAACAACTCAGCGCCGTCTGCGTTGTCCGCGGGAACGTGATGCGGCTCCTCGAGCAGCCCATGCTGTTCCGTGCCCAGATCGGTGTCGGCCAGCAGTCCGTCGGCGGTCTGGAACTGGCGTTCGAGGAGACGGGCGACCGTCTGCACCTGGTGGAGGTAGTCGATCGAGCCGGTTAGTTCGTAGGCATCGAGGAGTGCCTGGCCCGCGGAGATCTGCGCGCCGAGCAGCCCGAGGCGGATCGGAACGCCATCCCAGCCGTGATAGAACCCGGCCTCTCCGGCTCGCATCCGTCGCACGAGGAAGTCGACGGCGGTCCGACCGCGCGTCCGCCAGTCGGGTCGGTTGAATACGATGCCGCACGCGATCAGACCGCGCGCGAGCGCAGCATTCGACGCGGCCAGCACCCGGTCGTCGCCGACGGCGTGCTGGAAGCCACCGCTCGAATTCAGGAACTCGGCCTCGACGAAGTCGATGGTCTGGACCACAGCCTGCAGCACCCACTCGTGAGCGTCGCTGTCCTCAGCGGCGATTCCGGCCAGCACAGAGAGCCAGCGGCCCTGGTCTTCCGCGAGGCGCACCTGGCAGGCCGGCACCGGATCGGCGCAGTGCCGGAATCCGCCCCGTGCTTCATCGAAGCCGCCTCCGTCGATCCGCCGCTGAATCGCCATCCGCGCCCGCCGCTCGGATTCGAGGTCGGCACGACGACGATGTGCGTACAGCCAGAGTCGGACCTGCTCGGGGCCGGCCGGTCCGGCCGCCCCCGTCGTCCGTTCGAGCACGGCATCGAGCACACCTGGGGTGAGGTCGCCTCCCATCGAGCCGACAGCCCCCGGCGATGGCAGGCTCGCTCGACGAAGCACGCGCTCGGCCTCGAGCTCCGCAAGCACCCCGTCACGCTCTCGTCGCCAGCGGCTGAGCCAGGCGCCGATCGCAGCGACGACCGTGTCGGCGGTCGGCTCGGCAAAGCGATCGAGCAGATCGCCGGCCGCGCTGAGTAGTGAGACGGTCACTCCGCCAGGCTCCCCATAGCGGACCGCGATCTCGGGACGCTCATCCGCGTCGACACGGATCGGCGTCAGGTCCGCTGACAGGTGGGCGACGATCCGACGGTCCGCGAAGAGCGTTTCGTCGAGTTCAGCGACGCCAGGGTGCCAGGCCGGCGCGACGAGGAGCAGCCGCAGCTGCTCAGCGGTCGCGTCGTCCTCGAAGAGCTCAGGATCCCAGTCGCGCCACGGAACATCCGTGACCGGGGGGACGGAGGATGCGCCGAAGGGTGCCGAATCCATCATGTCGACCTCGTGACGATCGTACCGAGGTTTGAGCGATCCCGGGGGCGGACTCTCCCTACGGATCGGTTCGGGAGGAGGCTAGCCAGCACGAGGACTCGTGGACCGGCCGTCGCTACTGGTCGAACGAGCCAAAGACCAATCGAGGGCTGCTGCTAGCCCCGCTGGCGGTCCCGAGCAGCGAGAAACAGCATGCCGCCAGCGGCGATCAGCAACAGCGGCCACGCCGCCCGCGCCGCTCCGAAGCCGACGAACCGCAGCAGCGTCAGCTGGTTCGCGAGCAACAACGCACCGAGGCCGACCAGCAGGATCCCGAAGATCAACCCTGGATCCGCACCCCCGCCTTCGCTCCGAGGTACCGCCTCGCCCTCCGGCGACTCGGGCATGAGCAGCCAGAGCACGACGTAGACGATCAGCCAGGTGATGCCCGCGCCGAGGATGAAGAGCAGCGCGAACACCAGACGGACAATCGTCGGGTCGACGCTGAGGTAATCGGCGATGCCACTCGCCACGCCCGCGACCATGCGGTCGCGGCTGCGCCGGAGACGTCGGGCACCCTCGTCGCCGGCCATCAGTCAGACACGCTCTTGCAGCAGGCGCTCGATCTGCTGGTAGTCCTCATCCGAGATCTTGTGCAGGTTGCCGCGGAAGGCCATGCCGAGCTTCTTCGGCCCGAGCTTCCGAGTCTTGTCCAGCAGGTCCGTGATCTCGCGAACGTCGATGTAGTTGCCCTGGTCCGGAATGACGACCGGCTTCGTGTCGATCCGGAACGGGTAGTCCTCGCCGGGTTTGCCCGCAGAGCGGAGGCCGATGTCGGAGGTGTCCTCGAACATCTCGCCGGTGACCTCGACGATCCCGCCGAAGAGGACCTCCTTCGTCAGGTAGTAGACGATGCGGTCGCCGGGCTGCATCTCCCCCGACTGCTTGCGACGCGAGGCCTTGAAGGCCGACACGTCGAAGTTGCGCTCGCGGAGGATTTCGAAGTTGTCGGGGGAGCCGACCTGGATCCACGCCTGCATGGTGGGTCTCCTCTGGTGTCTGTGTTCGTGTCAGTCGTCGCTTACAGAATAGGTCAGCGACGCAAGCCGCAGCGGCCAATCTCCAACTGACACGAAAGAGCCCCGCGACGCGGGGCTCTGATCGATCGATTCACCACTGGGGCTAGCAGGGGCGAGGCGTGCCCTCGTGCCCGTTCGCCTGGAACGAGGAACCACAGGCGCAAGAGGAAACCGCGTTCGGGTTGTAGATCGTGAAGCCGGACTTCATCAGGTCCTCGACGAAGTCGATCTCGGCGCCGGCAATCATTGGCACCGACTCGGCATCGACGACGATCCGTGCGCCACCCTCGGCCTCGATCACGGTGTCCTCGGCATCAGCGGTCTCGGCGATCGCCATGCCGTACTGGAACCCTGAGCAGCCACCACCCACGACGAACACGCGAAGCAGGCCGTCCTCATGGCCCTTGTCGGCCAGCAAGGTGCTCGCCTTGGCGGCAGCGCGCTCGGTGATCGTCACCAGCGGCCCTGTGAAAGTGGGCTGCGGAGCCGGTTCGTCGCCGTTGGTCAAGGTCGCGCCCATACCGGGCAGCAATCCACCTGGCATCGTTACCTCCGTGATCGTGACGCGGCGGGATCGTGACGGTCGCTACGAATGATATTCGGCTGCGGGCAGCGCGTCCACGAACGGAGCCGTTTCGGTGTGAACCCGGAAGGCGCAGAGGAACTCGTGCGGCACATCAACCGCCGGCAACGCCGTCACCGGTACGCCGAGCAGCCGTTCGAGAAGTTCGCGGTCGTGGTCAACTCCATCCGCGCCGGGGGATCCGTGACCGATCCGCGCGCACAGGCCACGCCCCAGCAGCCGCAGCTCGCCCTCCGACACATCGACCTCGAAGTCGAGTCCCTCATCCTCGAGCAGTGTCAGTGCCGAGGCGACCCGATCTTCAACGCTCTCGCCGCTGATCCGCGGCCCATACTCCTGCAGCAATCGTTCACACATCTTGCCGACCACCAGCTCAGCGAGTTCACCGCCATTGCGGCCCGTGGTCTCGTCCGGCGTGAGCGCCACGATCTCCTCGAGTAGCCGGTGCGTGATTCGCACGTAGTGATGGGGGAACAGCTCCCCGCCTTGTTCGGTTAGCGAAAAGATGTGGCGCGGCCGGCCGGTCCCGCCACGGACCTGCGTCACCGAGACGTAGTTGTCGCGCAGCAAGACATCGAGGTGGCGGCGGACCGTCGCGCCCGCGAGGCCGAGCTCGTTGGCGAGGTCGTCGACCGAGGCGCCTTCGGAGCGCCTCAAAATGTTGAGGATCTGCTCCCGCGTGCCTTCGATGCGACTGGTGCCGTTTCGTGTCATGACCATCGAGCGTAGGGCAGCTTTTTCACCTTTTCCAGTGCTAAACCTCCCAAATCGGACACCGATCGAACCAGCGCGCTAATCTCGTCCCATGGCGACAGCGGGCGGGACCGGCCGCCGGGTCTATCTCGATCACGCGGCGACAACGCCGCCCGATCCGCGTGTCGTCGAGGCGATGCTCCCTTACCTGACCGAGTACTGGGCGAACCCATCCTCGATTTATGTCGAGGCGCAGCAGACCCGACGCGCGATCGATGAGGCACGCCAGACAGTTGCTGTGGCCGTCGGAGCCAGCGCCGCCGAGATCGTCTTCACCGCCGGCGGCTCCGAGTCCGACTCGCTCGCCTTGCGCGGGGTGCTTGCGGCCAGCAAGCGGCGCGCCCGCGGCGGAGCCGCATCGGGGAACCCGCCCCACATCATCACCTCCGCCGTCGAGCACCACGCCGTCCTCGATACCGCGGAGCAGCTGGAACGCGACGGCGCCGCCGAGCTCACCGTCCTCGAGGTCGACTGTGAGGGACGCGTCGATCCCGCGACGGCCGCTGCGGCCGTCCGCGACGACACCGTGCTCGTCTCCGTCATGCACGCGAACAACGAAATCGGAGCAGTCAGCGACATCGCGGCGATCGCGCACGCCGTTCACGAGGCAAACCCACGGACGGCCGTCCACACGGACGCCGTCCAGTCGGTGGCTCATCTCGGAGCGAACGTGGACCGCCTCGGCGTCGACTTGATGACGTTCACCGGTCACAAGCTGTACGGGCCGCGTGGTGCCGGCGCACTCTACGTCCGTTCGGGCACCCCGCTCGCCCCGCAGATCCTCGGCGGTAGCCAGGAAGAGCGACGTCGCGCCGGGACCGAGGACACCGCCGCGATCATCGGCTTTGCCAAGGCGCTCTCGATCGCCGCCGATGAGCGCGAGGCCGACCTCACTCACGAGCGCGCCCTGCAGGCACGTCTGATCACCGAACTGCCGCAGCGGATCCCGATGACCGGAATCACCGGCCCGGCGGACCTTGACGAGCGCTTGCCGGGCAACGTCTCCGCACTGATCGGCTTCGTCGAGGGCGAATCGATCCTGCTCGCGCTCGACCTCGCTGGCTTCGCTGCCTCGTCGGGCTCGGCCTGCACGACCGGATCGGTCGAGCCGAGCCATGTCCTCGTCGCGATGGGCGTCCCCGACGAGCTGGCACGCGGCTCGCTCCGCTTCAGCTTCGGACGCGGGAACACCGAGGACGACGTCGACCGGCTGCTCACCGAGCTCCCACCGATCGTCGAACGGCTCCGCGCCCTCTCGCCGATGCCGACGACCGAGGCGCCCGCGGACTGGCAGCCCTGGCTCAGTTCGTGACATTCGCGTTCGAGAGCGGCGGTCCGTTTGCCCCTCAGATCACCCGCTCGCTAGGATTCGAGCGATCGTCCAGCACCGGTCGGGGGAACGCGTGACCACGCAACAGCCAGACATCGCGATCCCGCATCCGCTCCTCGGCGGCCGGGACGAGGTCGGCGTCGACCTTGAAGAAGAGGTCCGCAAGAACGTTCTCGTCACCTCGGTCGACGGGATCCTGAACTGGGCGCGCTCCTCCTCGCTCTGGCCGGCGATGTTCGGCCTCGCCTGCTGCGCGATCGAAATGATCGCCAGCGCCACCTCGCGCTACGACATCGCCCGCTTCGGTTCCGAGGTCTTCCGCGCATCGCCACGCCAGGCCGATTTGATGATCGTCGCCGGCACAGTGACCTGGAAGATGGCGCCGGTCGTCCGCCGCATCTACATGCAGATGTCCGAGCCGCGCTGGGTCATCTCGATGGGCGGCTGCGCGATCATGGGCGGCCCCTTCGCCTACGGATACTCAGTCCTCCCGGGCGTGAACCTCGTAGTCCCCGTCGACGTGTATGTCCCCGGCTGCCCGCCGCGACCTGAGTCGCTGCTGCAAGGCCTGATGATGCTGCAGGACGAAATCCGCGACTTCGACGTAACGAAGCAGCGCCGGCGGCCCGAGCCGGACGGCGACTTCTCCTCGTACCTCCCGGAGGGCGACCCGATCCGCCGCGAGCTCGAGTCGCTCTGGCCGCCGTACCCGGGCCTCGATGACCCGAACCGCACCTCCGGCGGCGTCCCGCTGCACGCGTTCGGCTCCTAGCCCGACGCGCCCTTCCGAGGCGGCACCCGCGCTCGGCACCCCTGACGAATCGACCGGGATGACGGCTGGCGTGCCGGTGGTAGCATTTGGCGCGTCTCGCGCCCGACGGCGCGGGACGGTCACCCAGCCACCCACTGACGAGGAGCACCGCTTGAACATTCGAGACCGCGTCGCCTCGCTGCTGCGCCCCGACCAGGTCGCGCACGCGCACTGCGACATCCCCTGCGGGATCTACCACCCGCACATCGCCCAGCAGGGCGCCGAGAGCGTCGAACGCATGTGCGTCCTGATCGGTGAGCTCGGCTCCCCGAGCGACGCCGCCGGCCACGCCACCCTCTCGCGCTACGTCGCCGAGAAGGAGAAGGCCGCGGAGTTGGTGAAGCACGAGGTCCGTATCCTCTGGGGCGACTACTTCAAGCCGCCGCACCTGGAAATGTTCCCCGACCTCCACACCAAGGTCTGGACCATCATGAAGCTCGCGGGCGCCGCCAGGGGCAGCGTCAGCATCGACGACGCCAAAGCGCTCCGGGCCGCCGTCGACGAGTTCGCTGACATGTTCTGGAAGAGCAAGGAATAGCCTCGCTCCCTCCGAATCGTCCGAACCAATCGAGGCGGCTACGCGTGGCTTTCCGGCCATTCGTAGCCGCCTTGTTGATCGTGCTCGCCGCAATCGCCACGGTCCGGGCGCTTCGAGCCCGCTACTACCGTGTCGAGGTCGCCGGCGACAGCATGCGGCCGGCGCTACATCCCGGTGACTTCCTGATTCTGCGGCGCGGCGCACCATCGTCTGGTCAGATCGAGGCTGGCTCAATCGTGTCCCTGCATGACGCGACCGGCCGTCTGCTTCTCAAGCGGGTGATCGGCTTGCCCGGCGAGTCTCTGCGCGTCGGCAGCACCGTGCTGATCAACCGGCGTCGGATCCTTGAGCCATACGCGCGCGGCGAGACCCCGCAGGCCCAGTTCCGAGGCGCGAATCAGCTTGCTGACGACGAGTACTTCCTGATTGGCGATAACCGAGAGGCCAGCACGGACAGCCGTGATTTCGGCGCGGTCCGCCGCGATCGGATCGAGGGCCTCGCCCTCTTTCGCTACTGGCCGCCGGCCCGCCTCGGACGACTCGCCATTCCCGCGCGAGCGCTGGGCGCCGAGCCGAGCGAACCAGAGCTACCACTGGGGATGATCGGCCCCCGAACGAGCTGATCCGTACTCGATCAGCGACCGGGCATGAGGGCCTTCCCTATCGGAGCGGTCGTCAAGAATCGCCGAGGATTCTGATGCGCTACGTGAACCGCATGGACGCGGGAGGACCGACCGATGAGGTCGACGCTCGATCAGGACCAGGCCGATCTCGTCATTCCGACGCTGGATCAGCTCGTCGAAGAGATCTCCGAGCTGCACCCGCTGCCGGCCGTCGCGACCTCGATCCTCCGACTGACGGAGCACGACCGATTCTCGGCACACGAGCTAGCGAGCGCGATTACGGCCGACCAGGCGCTGACAGCCAAGCTGCTCCGCCTCGCGAACTCCGCCTACTACGGCTTTCCTCGGACGATCGGGACGGTCCGCGACGCGGTCGTGCTGCTGGGCTTCCGCACGGTCCGCTCCACCACGCTGGCCTCCTGTGTGATTGGCACGCTCTCCAGAGCCAATCACCTGAACTACGATGAGTTCTGGCACTTCTCGGTCAGCACCGGAATGCTCGCCGAAATGCTCGCCCGCACCGAGGGTGTCCACCAGGACACCGCCTTCACCGCTGGCGTCCTCCACAACGTCGGGCTGCTCGCGATCGATCAGCAACGACCGGACCTCCTCGGCGCAGCGCTCAGCCGAACGCAGGAGTCCGGGCTGAGCCGGCACGACGCCCAGCGAGAGGTGCTCGGCTTCACCGACGCGCAGCTCGGTGGTGCGCTTGCTGAGGCGTGGGCCTTCCCTGAGGACCTCAGCGTCGCGATCCGCGATCACGCGATGCCGCTCGACACGCTCCCCGATCCGAAGAGCCTGACCGCGTTTGTACTCCGCGCCCGGCTCCTCGTCCGGTCACACGGCGTCGCCGACGGCATCGAATACCCGGAACGCACCGACCTCCCGCCCGAATGGACGGCTCCGCCGCTCTCGGTCACGCTCAAACGATCCGGTGGCATGGAGGGCGTCCTCGACAAAGTCGACGCGTTCCTCGAATCGACCGTCCGCTAGCTCGTTCCGTCCACGACCATCCGCCACCTCGGTCTGCGATCAGCGGTCGACCGTCGACCGGGCGGCGCTCGTCGGGCCGATCACTGACCAGTTGGAGCCGCAGTCGCTACGATCACATCAAACGAGCCGATCGCGCCGGCGATGTACGGCTCGGCCATGACCGCCGATACTCGCCAGAGGCTCACCAACGCGGACAACAGCCGAGTCGTCGGAGCAGCGGCGGCGGCCCGCGACCCCAGGATCGAGTCGTGCTTTTCGATCGGGCTCTTGCGTCTCCGCAGTGCATTCGGTAGAACAGTTAGCAGTCCGGCACCGAGAGTGCTAATTCACGGCCGTGGCTGCCGGTGCCACCCGACAATCAGCGAAGTACTAGGGGAACGATGGCGAAGCAACTGCTCTTTGACGAAGACGCGCGGCAGGCGCTCCGTGATGGCATCGACGCCCTCGCGGACGCCGTGAAGATGACGCTCGGGCCGCGCGGCCGGAACGTCGTCCTCGACAAGAAGTTCGGCGCGCCCACGATTACGAACGACGGCGTGACAATCGCCAAGGACATCGAGCTCAGCAACTCGTTCGAGAACATCGGCGCACAGCTCGCCAAGGAGATCGCCTCCAAGACGAACGACATCGCTGGTGACGGCACGACCACCGCGACGGTCCTCGGTCAGGCGATCGTCCACGAGGGCATGAAGAACGTCGCAGCCGGCGCTGACCCGATGGCGCTCAAGCGCGGCATCGAGGCCGCTCAGCGCGCGATCAGCGAGCAGCTCACCAAGAACTCCACCAAGGTCACGACCAAGGAGCAGATGGCGCAGGTCGCCTCGATCTCCGCGGCATCCGGTGAGATCGGCGACCTGATCGGCTCCGTGATGGAGGCCGCGGGCAAGGACGGCGTCATCACGATCGAGGAGTCGAAGGGCATCGAGACCGAGATCGAGTACGTCGAGGGCATGGCCTTCGACCGCGGCTACATCTCGCCCTACTTCGTCACCAACCCCGAGCGGATGGAAGCGGTCCTCGACGACGCGCACATCTTCATCACCGACCAGAAGCTCTCCTCGGTCAACGACATCCTGCCGTGGCTCGAGAAGCAGCTCCAGGTCTCCAAGAACCTGGTCATCATCGCCGAAGACGTCGACGGTGAAGCCCTCGCCACGCTCGCGGTGAACAAGCTGCGCGGCACGGTGAACGTCGTGGCCGTCAAGGCCCCCGGCTTCGGCGACCGCCGCAAGGAGAACCTCGGCGACATCGCCGCCATCACCGGTGCTGAGCTCATCTCCAAGGAGCTCAACCGCGGCGTCGACACCGCCGAGCCGACCGACCTCGGTTCGGCCCGCCGCGTTGTCGTCACCAAGGACGAGACGACGATCATCGAGGGCAAGGGCACCAAGAAGTCGATCGACGAGCGCACGCGGATGATTCGCGCGCAGCTCGAGAACGCCACTTCGGACTGGGACCGCGAGAAGCTCCAGGAGCGCCTGGGCAAGATCGCCGGCTCGGTTGCCGTCATCAAGGTCGGCGCGGCCACCGAGGTTGAGCTCACTGAGAAGAAGCACCGCGTTGAGGACGCCCTCTCGGCGACCCGCGCCGCGGTTGAGGAAGGCATCGTCCCCGGCGGTGGAGTCGCGTTCCTGAACGCACTGCCGTCGCTCGACAAGGTCGACCTCGCCGGCGACGAGGCCACGGGCGTCCGCATCATGCGTCGCGCGCTCCAGGAGCCGCTGCGCCGGATCACCGCCAACGCTGGTCAGGACGGCTCCGTCATCGTCGAGAAGGTCGGCACCCTCAAGAAGGGTGAAGGCTACGACGCGGCGAAGGACTCGTACGGCAACATGGTCAAGCTGGGCATCATTGACCCCGCAAAGGTGACCAAGGCCGCCCTCGAGAACGCGGTGTCGATTGCGGGCATGGTGCTGACCACCAACTGTCTCGTGACCGACAAGCCGGACAGCGGGTCCCCCAACGCCGGCGCTGGCGCCGCGATGGACATGTACTAGGCCGCAAATCGCGTCCGCATCCCGAAACGGGGCCGGCGCCAAGCCGGCCCCGTTTTCTTTGCATGCGGGCTCCTCCGGAGGGCCCGCGGATGACCCGGCGCTAAGCTAAGTGCCGACCCCCGAGGAGGGCACGTGCGCTACGGCGACAACGGCCTCGCAGTCGACTTCGATCAGATGGCCCAGGCGGTCGACGACGGTGACGTCGTGGTCGTCGGATTCGAGATGACCTCGATGCGGCTCGTGATCGATCTCCGCCCAGACGACCACTCGCCTCCGCTGCTCGAGATCGTGGAGCCCGTTGGCGGTGCGCACGAACGCAACGCCTGGCTGAGCGAACGCCGACCGGGCGTGCCGCTCCCCGAGAAGTTCGTCTACTTCGTTTGGCCGCACAGCATCGAGATGCTTGGTCAATCACCACTCTTCGAGCGCACGCACGCCCGTATCGAGCGCGAGCAAGGCCTCGACGTGGCTGAAGAGATCGGCGAGCTGATCGACGACCTCTCACGGCGCGAGCGGGACGACCTCCGCCAGGCGCTCAGCGGCGGTGACGGCTACGAAACTCTCTGGACCCGCGACGGCATCTGACGGTGGCGACGCTCACGCCCTTCATGCGCGAGCCGTGGGAAGGTAGTGGTTCGCCGTCTCCCACCTCGAGGCGCGCAGCACGGAGGATTGCATGACTCGCCTCGTCGTATACGGCCGCTCCTCGTTCTGCCCTGACATGATGCGCTGGGATCACTGGCTGAAGCGGCACCCGGTCGATCACGTCGCGTTCGACATCGACAGCGACCCCGAGGCGCTCGCCAAGGTGATCGCCTGGACGGGGCACCAGTCGGTCCCGACGCTCGTGATCGCGCCCGACGATAGCTTCGACCCGATCGAGGAGCCCACGGCGCTCCCGGCCGGACGTGGTCCCCGCGCCATCGATCGCGGCACGATGCTGACCGAGCCGAATCCCGGACAGGTCGAGGAGTTCCTCGACCGTCACGACATCACCTACGGCGATGGTTCCGAGGCCGGCGAGAGTAGTGGCGGCGGGCTGCTCAGCAAGCTCTTCAACTAGCCCAAGCTCTTCAACTAGCCCGAGCTCTTCAAGTAGCCAGGGCCACCCGCGGCCAGCGCTTCGCCCATGGCAGTGCCGCCTCAAGTTGCGCACCGAGGGCGAGCAGCTCCTCGTCCGCGCCCGGCCGACCGACCAGCTGAACGCCGACCGGCAGCCCGGCGGGCGATGTCCCGAGCGGAAGCGCGAGGATCGGCTGCCGGGTGAAGCTGAACGGGAAAACGAACGGCCCCGCGTGCTGTGGTCCGTCCTCGAGGCCGAGCGCCCACGCCGGTTGGCGGGTCGTCGGGGTCACGAGCACGTCGTGCTCGTCCCACCACTCGAGCAACGTGCCGGCCTCGGAGGCGATCGCGCTCTCGGCGGCGGCACCGTCGCCCTGCGGTGGGAGTGTCTCGATGCGCTCGTAGTCGCCCGACAGATCACCGTCGCGTAACGACCGTCCGATCGTCCGCTCCAGCCAGCGCAGCTGCACTTCACGGGCCGGGCCGAGCGTCATCGCCAGCGAGGGGAAGATGCGCTGCATGAACCCCGCGAGCGCCGCGGGTGGGGCTTCATCGATCCGATGGCCAAGTCCGCCCAGCGCCACGGCGACGTCCGCAACCACCCTCGCCCCCGACGGATCGACCTCAGCGCGGCCGTCAGGATCGTGATCGAGGAACGCGACGCGCAGCGACGAGTCACGCTCGACTGAGCGCGGACGGTACGCGGTCGCGTCAAAGATGGCGGCGAGATCGCGAACGGACCGCGCAAGCACGAACCCGGACCAGACGTCGCTCGGCTGCTCAGCCGGCACCGCGGTCGGCACGCGCCCGGGCGTCGGTCGCAGCGTGGCGACGCCACAGACGGCGGCCGGGACGCGGAGCGAGCCGGTCGCATCGCTCCCGGTCGCGATCGCCGTGAGACCCGCGGCCACCGCAGCCGCCGACCCGCCGCTCGATCCACCGGCCGTCCGCTCGAGGTCCCACGGGTTTCGCGTCGGGCCGAATGCTGCCGGCTCGGTGGTCAGACCCGAGGACAGCTCCGGCAGGTTCGTCTTCCCGATTGGGACGAACCCCGCATCAAGAAGACGGCGAACCATCTCCGTCGAGGCCGGCGACCGGTAGTCCAGATCCCGCAGGACCGGGGTCCCGATCGTGTAGCGGGTCCCAGCGAGCTCCTCGCCACCGTCCTTCAACAGGATCGGGACCCCTCGGAAGGGGCGGCCAGCGTCCGGCAACTCGGACGCGATCCGCCGTCCCTCCTCGTACAACGGCGTGATCACCGCGTTGATCGCCGGGTTCAGCCCCTCGATGCGGACGATCGCTGCCTCGACGAGTTCAGCCGGCGCAACGATGCCCGAGCGGACGAGATCCGCCTGCCCCATCGCGTCAAGACGCCACCAGTCGCCTGGCACCGCCATCAGCTGATGGTCCACCACGGCTCGTTAACGCCGTCACGGTCGCCACGCCCGATCCACCACGCAATCGCAGCGCCGACCAGCATCATGACCGCCGCGACCAGGAACACCTCGCGGAACGTCGAGACCTCCGCCTCGCGAACCAGCGCGTCGAACTCCGGCGAGTCGAAATCGATCGTGCCCGCCCGTGCGTAGAACCGCCCGAGACCCGAAGACGTCAGCAGTGCCGCCCCGGCCAGCATCCCCGTCACACGGCTCAACGTCAGCCACGAGGCCGCCGTCGCCCGCTCCTCCTCGTCAACGCGCTGCAATACCGCGGCGCTGAGCGGCGCAATCACGAGGCCAAAGCCCAACCCCCCGATCAATAGCGGCACCGTCCGTAGCAGCTCTGAGGGCGTTTCGTCCCAGGCCTGCAACCCGAGGAACCCGACCGCCGCGAGCAGCATCCCCACCGACGCGACCAGCCGGAGCCCCAGGCGACCACCCAGCCATCCGCCTGCCAGCGCTCCGATCGGTACCGCAACGGTGAGCCGCATCAACGTCAGCCCGCCGTCGAGCGCGCTCCCCGCCAGTACGAGGTTCACGAACAGCGGCACCCCGATCAGTACGGCGATCAACCCTCCACCCATCAACACGCTCGTCACGTTCGCCGCCAGGATCGCTCTCGACCGCAACATTGCCGGGCGAACGAGCGGCGTCGGGGCTCGCAGTTCGTGCCACCAGAAGATCAACCCGAGCGCCCCGGCCGCCCCGAGGATCGCCACCGTCGCTGCCAGCGGGCGAGGACCATTAGGGTCATCGACAAGCCCGAAGGTGAGCATCGCCAAGGCCAGCCCCAGCAGCGCCGCCCCGAGCCAGTCGATCCCGTTGTGCTGCCGCCTCGTCCCCGCGAGTCGCCACACCGCGACGAGGATCGGCAGCGACATCGGGACGTTGATCCAGAACACCGCCCGCCAGTCGATCCACTCCGTGATCGCGCCGCCCCAGAGCGGCCCGATCAGCGCCCCCGCTTCGGACGCGGCAGCGATCGCCCCGAGCCCGAGGAGCCGCCGTTCGCGCGGGAGTTCGTCCACCACGATCGCCATCGCGACCGGCACCACGGCGCCGCCGCCCACCGCCTGGATCGCCCGCGAGACGACGATCGCCTCGAAGCCCGGGCCTAACGCAACCAGGGTGCTGCCGAGCATGAACAGCGCGAGCGCGGCGGCGTAGACACGGGCGTGACCGTAGACATCGGCAATTCGGCCGACGATCGGAAGCGCAACGATATAGCCGAGTAGGTACCCGTTGATGATCCAGGACGCCTGGTACAGATCGTCGACGGTGAGCCCGATGTCGCCGATCATCGCCGGCAGCACCGTGACAATCGACGTCTGGTCGTCGGCCGCGACAAAGACGCCGGCGGCAACCGCGATCAGCAGCCAGCGCTGGCGTCGTTCCGTGGACTGGTCAGGCGCGGCCGTCGCCATGGGAGCTCAGCGGCCGTTAGCGCGGCGCCTGGATGTCGAACGACTCATCGAAGTCGGTCAGGCTCAGCTGTCGGACGAGGTCTGAGGGCTCGCCCGAGACGATCCCACCCTCGGCCTCGATTCGATGCACGAGTGGATCCTCGATCCCAATCCACGCCTTGAGGTGAATCGTCTCGCCAGCGCGAGCTCCACCAAACAGCGTCATCAGTTCCGAGGCGACGTCTGCTTCGACGCGGTACGAATCGAAACCGTTCACCGCCTCAGCGCCCGTGACTTCGCCGTTCTCCAGCGATCGCATCAGCCCGGTAACGCCCTCGGCCGGATCGAAGAACGAGGCGACATCGATCGTCTCCTTCTCCCAGCGGCCCGTCAGCGGGTTCGTGATCCACCCCTCGTCCGGCAGGACAATCATCTCGATCTCCGCGTTCAGCGGTCCCGCCTTCGCCTCAACGAGCAGGCGCATCCGGTCGGCCCCCTCGACGTCCCCCTCGGCGCGCACCATCTCAAGGCCGCGAACGATCGACGCCGTCCCGTTCTCGTGATCGAGTTCGAATCGGAATGAGTCGACCGCGTCCATCCGATCAGCCGAGGCCTCGAGCAGCGCGTCTACGTCGACGCCGCTCGTGTCGACATCGAGGTCGCCGCCGCCGCACGCAACGAGCACGAACGCCCCGAGGAATGGGGCGACGGCCGCGACGAGGCTCCGCCTCACCGCACCACCACACCCGGCTCGCCCGCCTCGACGTGACCGATCCGCCAGCAATCACCTGCTTCCGCCTCAATCGAGGCGCGCAGCGATTCGGCGTCGGCGTCGGGAACAGCGATCAGCAGCCCACCGGACGTCTGGGGGTCATAGAGCAGCTGGCCGAGGGCGTCATCGAGGGAGTCGGGCAGCAGCACGCGCTCCCCGAGCTGTTCGCGGTTGCGGCTGCCACCGCCAGTCACTGCGCCCGCCTCCGCGAAGCGGTGCGCGTCGGTCAGCAGCGGCACGTCGTTCGCGTCGATCACCAGTCGCGCGCCACTGTGCATCGCCATCTCCGACGCGTGCCCAACGAGGGCGAAGCCGGTGACGTCGGTCATCGCGTGCACGCCGGCAGCCCGCGCGAGGTGCGAGGCATGCCGGTTCAACGCCAGCATCGAGGTGATCGCGGATTCGAGGCCGGCGTCGGAATCCTCGTAGTCCTGCTGTGCCGCCGTCAGCAGCACTCCGGTCCCAATCGCCTTCGTCAGCAGCAAGGCGTCACCTGGCTGAGCGCCACCCTTGGTGATCACGGCGGAGGGGTGAATCATCCCGGTCACGGACAGGCCGTACTTTGGTTCGGCGTCGAACACGGTGTGACCCCCAGCGATCACGCCGCCGGCCTCGCGCACCTTCTCGGCACCGCCGCGGAAGATCTCGGCGAGGATCTCTGGGTCGAGATCCTCCGGGAAGCCCGCGATGTTCAGGGCGAAGCGAACCTCGCCGCCCATCGCGTAGACATCGGACATCGCGTTCGCCGCGCCGATCGCCCCGTACGTATACGGGTCATCGACGACCGGCGGGAAGAAATCCAGCGTCTGAATCAGGGCGAGATCGTCTGACACGCGGTAAACCGCCGCATCGTCGGCCGCGTCGAGGCCGATCAGCAGGTCAGGGTGGTCGCTCGCGTCGAAGGTGTCCTGCAAGGGGCGCAGCACCTGCGCCAGGGTCCCAAGACCCATCTTGCCGGCTCAACCGGCGCAGGAGGCAAGATCGGTCAGACGGATGATGTCTTCGCGAGTCATCGCAACCTCCTTCCGGGTCAGCAGCACGAACGAGGCGCCCATCGTCGCATCGCGTGAGAAGCGCGGCAATGAGCGCCGTCACGCCCCGCTCGCTACCATCCGGCCATGCCGAAGACCGCCGAAGCCGCAGCGAAGACGCGGCGGCGCCCCCGCAAGAGCGAGTATTGGACCCCGACCGAGTTGATCGCGCTGCTCGACGAGCGCTACGGGCGGGCGCCGCAGCAGGCCTCGCACGCGCCGGTGTTCGAACTGGTGCTCACGCTGCTGTCGCAACACACCTCCGACCACAACTCCGGTCAGGCGATGCATCGGCTGATCGAGGCCTACCCGACATGGGACGAAATCGTCGCCGCGCCGACCTCGGGCGTGGAAGATGCGATCCGCCCCGGCGGCCTCGCCCCGACGAAGTCGAAACGGCTCCAGGCGCTACTTGCCGAGGTCGAAGAACGCGTGCCCGACTGGGAGCTCGACTTCCTCGCGGAGCTGCCGCTCGCCGAGGCGAAGCTCTGGCTCACCTCGCTGCCGGGCGTAGGACCGAAGACCGCAGCCTGCGTGCTGCTGTTCGCCCTCGAGCGACCGGCGCTGCCCGTCGACACGCACGTCGAGCGCGTCGCCAAGCGCCTGGGCCTCGTGCCGAGGAAAATGGCCGCGACCAAGGCGCACGACGCGCTCGAGGCACAGCTCGATCCGGACGAGGTCTACGCCTTCCACGTCGACCTGATCCAGCACGGCCGCCGCACCTGTCACGCCCGCGGACCAAAGTGCGAGGAATGCCCGCTCCTCGAGCGCTGTCCCCGCGTCGGTCTGCCGGCGCTCTAGACGACGCGCGTCGGTCTGCCGGCGCTCTGAGGGGATCGTATTGGTCGTCCGGCTCTCTAGCCGGCTGGCGGGCCGCCGTCGGGCAGCAGCAACTGCATCGGCTGCGCATCGAGCCACCGATCGAACTTGTAGCCCACCTCGCGTTCGATCCCGAGGCGGACAAAGCCGTAGCGCTCGTGCAGCGCGATGCTCGCCCCGTTGCTCGTCTCGATCTGGGCGATCAGCGCCCGCATGCCCTGCGACCGCGCCTGATCAACTAGCGCCTCGAGTAATCGTGCGCCGAGCCCGCGGCGCTGATGTGCCGGATCGATGTAGACGGTGTTCTCTCGCGTGAAGCGATAGCCGGCCTTCGCTCGGTACCACGAGAGGTAGCCGAACCCGGCGACGGCGCCCTCAACCTCGACGACCAGCACCGGCTCCTCAGGCTCCTGCTCCTCAAACCAGCGCGTGCGCGCCTCGAGGCTCCAGGGCTCGTAGTCCCAGGTGGCGACGCCGGTGCGGATCTCCTCGTTGTAGATCGCATTGATCGCCGCGAGGTCGTCACGGCGGGCGGGGCGAATGATCGGCTCGTTCGCGGTCATGAGGCGCCGAGGAATCCCATCAGAACGCGGTTTTGCGCAGGCAACGCGCTGACTATACTCACCGCTCTCATCCGCCCCGCGCCCGTAGAGGACTCTGATGACCGCCGACCCGGCCTCCGGCCTGGACTGGATCGACAACGGCAGCGTCACCACGCCCGCCGGCTTCTCTGCCGGCGGGCTCTATACCGGGGTGAAGACCTACGGCGAGGAGCCGCGCCTCGATCTGGGCGTGCTGCTTTCCGACAGGCCGTGTGAGGTCGCAGGCGTCCTCACGAAGAACGCGGTCTACGGCCCGGCAGTCGCGAGAGCGCGCCGGCTACTCGATGCCGCAGGACCGGCACGCGCCATCACAGCCAATTCGGGATGCTCGAACACAGTCACCGGCCAGCAGGGGATCCGCGACACGGAGCGGCTCGCCCAACTCACCGCAGAGCGTTTCGGCATCGATGCTGACGAGGTCTTCATCGGCTCCACCGGCGTGATCGGCCGGCTGCTGCCCATGCCCCCGATCGAGGCGGGGATCGGCGCGGTGGATCTATCGGCGGACGGTGGACCGGACTTCGCACGTGCGATCCTCACCACCGACCTCCGAACGAAGGAAGCGGCGGTCCGGTTCAAGATCGACGGCGTCCCCTATCACGTTGGTGGCTGCGCCAAGGGTTCCGGGATGATCCACCCGGACATGGCGACGATGTTCGGGTTCATCACCACCGACGCACCCGTCGATCGCGTCTGGTTGCAGGCCGCGCTCGGTCTGATCGCCGACAGCACCTTCAACATGCTCGACATCGACATGGACACGTCGACCAGCGACACCGTGCTGATCCTCGCCAACGGCGCGGCAGGTGGCGACCCGATCGGCCGAGGGCATCCGGCGGCCGGTCCGCTCGCGAGCGCGCTCGAAGCCGTCGCTCGTCACTTGACCCGAGAGCTGGCGCGCGACGGCGAAGGCGCGAACACGCTGATCGAGACGGTCGTGGAAGGCGCGGCCACCTACGAGGACGCGCGAGCCGCCGCGAGGACGGTGGTGTCCTCGCCACTGATCAAGACCATGGTGACCGGACGCGATCCCAACTGGGGTCGGGTGATGATGGCGATCGGACGGTCCGGCGCCGAGGTCGAGCAGGACCGCGTCAGCGTCTGGGTCGGGCCCCACTGTGTACTCGAATCTGGCACCCCAACTGCGGTCGATCTCGAAGCGGTGTCCGCAACGATGGACGCCGACGAGGTCCAGCTACGTGTCGACCTCGCTCTGGGCGAGGAAACCGCGACCGCCTGGGGTTGTGACCTGACAACCGACTACGTGCACATCAACGCCGACTACACGACGTGATGTACCGCCGCCTGGACGAAACGACATGACGGCCGCTCCACCCGGAATCACCGTGATCAAGATCGGCGGGTCGACGCTCGGAGCGGAGGACACGTCGCTCGAGGACGTCGTCGCGCTCGCCGAGGAAGGTCACCGTCCCCTGGTCGTCCACGGCGGCGGCGCGATGATCAGCTCCTGGCTCGACCGGATGAGCATCGAAACCGTCTTCGTCGACGGGCTCCGCGCGACGAACGAGGACGCACTCGACATCGTCGTTGGCGTCCTGCGCGGCGTCGTGAACGCGCGCCTCGTGGCCCAGATCGTCAGCCGCGGCGGTCGGGCAGTCGGCGTGAGCGGGATCGACGGTGGTGCGGTGCGCGCCGAACGCTACGACGACCGGCTCGGTTTCGTTGGCCGTGTCACCGGCGTCGATCCGGACTTTTTCACGGCACTGATCGACGCTGGCGTCATTCCGGTCGTCGCGCCGATCGGCCTCGAGGCTCCCGCACAGCCGCTCAACATCAACGCGGACACCGTCGCCGGCGAACTCGCGCGCGCGCTGCGCGCGGAACGCCTGCTGTTTATGACCGACGTCGACGGCTTGCTCGATGCGACCGGTGAGCTTGTCAGTTCAATCGGCGCGGAAGACGCCGCGGCGCTGCGCGCGGAAGGCGTCCTAACCGGTGGTATGATTCCGAAGGTTGACGCATGCCTCCGCGCCGCGGAGACCGGCACGGAGGCCTTTATCGCGAACGGCACGCTCCCTGGCACGGTTCGGCAACTGTTCACCGATCACCCGCTGGGCACCCGAGTGGGTGTGAACTAGCGCGATGGGTTTCTTCGACGACCGTGACCGCGACCGCGGCGACCTGGGTCCGCCACCCGAGCCATTCCGGATCGGTGGAAACACGCCCGAATTCCGCTCGCCCGTCCCGCTCCGCTGGATAGGGGCGGCCGCCGCGATACTCGTCGGCTTCATCGTCCTCAGCGTCGTCAAGTCGATCTACGTCGACGTGCTCTGGTTCGACTCCGTCGGGTTCGAGAGCGTGTTCCGAAGAGTCCTGGTCGCCCGCGTCTCGCTCTTCTTCATCGGCGCGGCAATCACCGTGGGCGTGATCGGGGCGAACATCTTCCTCGCCCGCCGGCTCGCGCCCAAGGGTCACGAGGAGTCATTCATCGAGGAGGTCGACGTTGTCGCCCTCCGCCGGATCGTCACCGTCGTCTTGATCGCCGGGACGCTCTTCCTGGGCGTCATCTTTGGCTCAGTCGCCGGCGGCTCCTGGGAGACGATCCTCTCCTGGCTGAACGGTGTCGAGTTCGGTCGTGAGGATCCGGCGTTCAACCGCGACATCTCGTTCTACATGTTCGATCTGCCGGCATTCCAGCTCATCCAGGGCTGGTTCCTCGGCCTGCTGATCGTGTCGACGCTCGCGGCGGGCGCGGTCTACGCCCTCTCGCTATCGCTGCAGGGGTTCGAGCTGAACGTCACGCGCGGGATGCGCATCCACCTGTCGATGCTCCTCGGCGTCATCCTGATGCTGATCGCGCTCAGCACGTATCTCGGCATCTTCGAGCTCGTGCTCTCGCCGGGCGGCATCGTCTACGGCGCGACCTACACCGATATCAACGCACGGCTGCCGGTCCGGTACATCCTGATCGCCCTGGCGTTGTTCGCCGGTCTGGCGACCATGGCCAACTCGTTCCTGAGCCAGAACGGGTATCGGCTGCCGCTATTCGCCTTCGGGCTGTGGGCGATCACCGGGTTGATCGGCGGCATCTTCTACCCGAACTTCGTCCAGTCCTTCCAGGTCGACCCGAACGAGCGCGAGCGCGAGGAACAGTTCATCGCGCGCAACATCGAGGCGACACGGTTCGCGTACGGCCTCGGTGACATCGTGGAGAGCGACTTCGCCGCCGAGCAGTCAGTTCAACTCGAGGAACTCGAGGCGAATCCGCAGACCCTCGACAACGTCCGGTTGCTCGACCCACGGCCGTTGCGCGACACGTTCAACCAGGTCCAGGCAATTCGACAGTTCTACCTGTTCAACGACGTGGACGTGGACCGCTATGTCCTCAACGGCGAACTGCGACAGGTCATGCTCTCCCCGCGTGAACTCGACATCAGTCGGGCGCAAGAGCGGAACTGGACCCGCGAGCGGCTGCAGCTGACGCACGGCTTCGGTGCCGTCGTCGCTCCGGTCAACGAGGTGCTGGAGGAAGGGCTCCCTGACTTCATCACCCGCGATATCCCGCCGGTGAGCGAGCAGCTCGAGCTCGGCATCGAAGGTTCGCGGATCTATTTCGGCGAACTGACTGACCACTACGTCATCGTGAACTCGAACGAGGCCGAGTTCGACTACCCCCTCGGCGACGCGAATGCAGAGACGTTCTACGAACCGGATCGCGGGATCCAACTGTCGTCGTTCGCCCGACGGTTCGCCCTGGCGTGGGAACTCGGGGACACGAACCTGCTGATCTCGGGCCAGATCGACGGTGACTCGCGACTGCTCATCAACCGGAACATTCAGCAGCGGATCGACAAGGTCGCGCCGTTCCTGGTCCTCGACCGCGATCCGTACATGGTCGTCCTGGACGGCCAGATTCAGTGGATCCAGTCCGCCTACACCGTCTCCGATCGCTTCCCCTACTCCCAGCAGTCGGCGAGCTCGATCAACTACATCCGCGACAGCGTGAAGATCGTCGTTGACGCGATCACCGGCGATATGACGTTCTACCTCCTGGATCCCGACGACCCGGTCGCCGCGACCTGGGCGAAGATCTTCCCTGACCTGTTCACGGCCGACGAGGAGATGCCCGACGAGATCCGGGAGCACCTGCGCTACCCGCTGGACATGTTCTCGCTGCAGGCACAGCTCTACCTCCGCTATCACATCACCAACCCCGACGTGTTCTTCATCGGTGAGGACGTCTGGAACATCCCCACCGAGCGCTTCCGCCAGCAGGAACAGCCGGTCGAGCCCTACTACGTGCTCATGACGCTCCCCACGGAAGAGGCGGCGGCCGAGGAAGACCTCGAGTTCGCGCTGATCCTCCCGTTCACGCCGCGCAACCGGCAGAACACGGTCGCCTGGCTCGCCGGCGGCTCGGACGGGGAGCAGTACGGCACGCTCCGCGCGTACCGCTTCCCAACCGACGACCTGGTCTTCGGTCCCGCCCAGATCGAGGCCCGCATCGACCAGAACCCGGGCATCTCGCAGCAGATCACGCTCTGGGACCAGGCCGGCTCCGAGGTGATCCGCGGCAACTTGTTGATGATCCCGATCGGCCAGTCGTTCCTCTTCGTCGAACCGATCTACCTCCAGGCTGAGAACTCGCGTCTGCCTGAGCTCGTGCGCGTCGTCGTGGCCAACGGCAATGCGATCGCGATGGAGCCGACCTTTGACCGCGCACTCGACGTCGTCTTTGGTCGGGCGCAATCGAGTCTTCCGGGCGGTGGCGACATCGGCGGCGGCACCACGCCTGACCCAGACCCGACCGCAACACCGGACCCCGGCAGCCAGACGCCCGGTAGCCTCGGCGACCTCCTCGAGGACGCCCGAGATGCCGCCGACGCAGCCGAGGCTGAACTCGATCGCCTCCGTGCACTGCTCGACGCGATCGAGCGTGCCCAGCAGGAGTCCGGCAACTAGCCGGACGTCCTGCACCCCCCGGCACGATCCAGAGGCGACCGCGCTCGGTGAGCGCGGTAGTCTGACCATCCTTCACAACAGCCCGTCATCAGCCTCGATACGAGTGCGCAACACAAGGAGCCACACCGTGGGCGACATCCCCTCCCGAGAAGCGGCGATTCACATGCAGACCGGCCGCCGGCTGCCGATTACGCTCGTCCGCGGCGAGGGCACCCGCGTGTATGACGACGAGGGCACCGAGTACCTGGACTTCATCGCCGGCATCGCCTCGGACACGCTCGGCCACGCCGATCCAGGTCTTGCCGACGTGATTGCCGAACAAGCGCGCACGCTGATCCACATCTCGAACATCTTCTACAGCGTCCCCCAGATTGAGCTGGGCGAGTGGCTCGTCGAGCACTCGTGCCTCGACCGCGTCTTCTTCGCCAATTCCGGCGCCGAAGCAAACGAGGCGGCGATCAAGCTCGCGCGCAAGTGGGGCATCCAGAACCGGGATGGCGCCTACGAGATCATCTCGACCACCGACAGCTTCCACGGCCGCACGATGACAACGGTGGCTGCAACCGGGACCCCCGCGTACCGCGAGCCGTTCGGCCCGCCGACGCCCGGCTTCGTCTTCGTCCCCTACAACGACATGGACGCCCTCCGGGAAGCGACCACCGCTCAGACCGCCGCGATCATGCTGGAGCCAATTCAGGGCGAAGGCGGCGTGAACGTCCCCGACGAGGACTACCTCAAGACAGTCCGCGCCTGGTGCGACGAGCAGGGCATCCTGCTCATCCTCGACGAGATTCAGACCGGCATCGGCCGCACCGGGACGATCTGGGCGTACGAACAGGCCGGCGTCGAGCCGGACATCATGACCTCGGCGAAGGGCATCGCCGGCGGCGTCCCGCTTGGTGCGGTCCTCGCCAAGGAGCACGCCTCGATCTTCGAGCCCGGCGATCACGGCTCGACCTTCGGCGGGAACCCGCTCGCCACCGCCGCTGGCGCGTACGTCGTGCGGCAGCTCACTGAGGGCGGCGTCCTCGAAAACGCGAAGGCGCGAGGCGAACAGCTGAGCCAGCGACTCGCCGGTCTCGTCGACCGCCACCCGCTCGCCATCGGCGAGGACGGCGGCGGGCTGTTGCGCCGCCTCGAACTCGCACAGGACGTCTCGGGCGATATCGTGACCAAGGCACGCGAAAATGGCTTGCTGCTCAACCCGGTGCGTCCCAACCGCGTGCGGTTCATGCCGCCGCTCAACGTGACCGCGGCCGAAATCGATCAGGCCGTTGATATCGTGGAAGCAGCGCTCACCGAGCTCGAATCCAACTAATCCCTTCGGCCCCGCCCGCCGATTGCCTCGATCAGGATCGCCTGACTCAGAATTGAGAGACCCATGGCTGAGAAGATCGTGCTCGCCTACTCCGGCGGCCTCGACACGTCCGTCGCCTGCAAATGGCTGCAGGAGACACACGGATACGAGGTCCACTGCCTCACCGTGGATCTCGGCAACCTGCCCGACATCGAGGGCGCCCGACTGCGCGGAAACGAGGCCGGCGCCGCCGCCGTCGAGTTGATCGACGCGAAGGAGGATTTCCTCAACTACTTCGTGTTCCCGGCCCTCCAGGCGAACGCGCTCTACCAGGGCGAATATCCGCTCGCGACCGCCCTCGGTCGGCCGCTGATCGCCAAGCTGCTCGTCGACAAGGCACGCGCCGTTGGCGCGACCGCGGTCGCCCACGGCTGCACCGGCAAGGGCAACGACCAGGTCCGCCTCGATATCGCGATCGGCACGCTGGCCCCTGACCTCAAGGTGATCGGCACCGCGCGTGAGAACGAAATGAGCCGCGACGCGGCGCTCGCCTACGCCGCCGAGCACAACATCACCGTCCGCCAGACCGCCGAGGCGCCCTATTCGACGGACGAGAACCTCTGGGGCCGCTCGGTCGAGTGCGGCGAGCTCGAGGACCCCTGGGCGGAGCCGCCCCACGACGTTTGGGACTGGACGCGCGACATCGAGGACACCCCGGCTGACCCGGTGACGCTCGAGATCACCTTCGATCAAGGCGTGCCGGTCGCCATCGATGGCGAGCAGCTCGACCCCGTCACGCTCGTCCAGCGACTCTCCAACCTGGGAGCGAAGCACGGCGTCGGCCGCATCGACATGGTCGAGGATCGCGTCGTCGGCATTAAGTCGCGCGAGGTCTACGAGGCGCCGGCCGCCGTCATCCTCATCGCCGCACACAAGCAACTCGAGCAGCTCACGCTCTCCAAGGCCCAGCACCGAATGAAGGCACGCGTCGCCGACGAGTACGCCGATCTCGTCTACGGCGGCCACTGGTTCAGCGCCCACCACCGCGACCTCGCGGCGTACGTCCAGTCGTCGCAGCAGGACGTCAATGGCACGGTCCGCATCCAGCTCCACCACGGCAACATCCGCACGCTCGGCAAGCAGGCCGAACGGAGCCTCTACAGCAAGGAACTGGCGACCTACGGCGACGACGACCTGTTCGACCAGAAGGCCGCGCAGGGCTTCATCAAGCTCCACGGCCTCGCCGTCCAGGTCCAGGCGCACCGACAGCTGCTGCAGGACAAGCGCGACCCGCTGCACCTCGCCGCGCCCCCGCGCGACGACGACTAGCACCGAGGCGGGCGCGATGCATCGCATCGTCCTCGCCGACAACCTCGAGGTGCTGCGCGCCCTGCCCGACGGCGCGGTCAACCTGATCTACCTCGACCCGCCGTTCAACACCGGCAAGTTGCAGCGGCGGACGACGCTGCGCTCCGAGCGCGTCGACGACGACAGTTCCGAGGACGGCGACCGCACTGGCTTCGGCGGACACCGTTACCGCACCACCGAGTTGGGCTCACGCGCGTTCGAGGACGCCTTCGACGATTTCCTCGGCTTCCTCGAACCGCGGCTAATCGAGTGCCATCGCGTGCTGGCCGACGACGGGTCGCTGTTCCTACACCTCGATCCGCGGGAATCGCACTACGCGAAGGTGCTGCTCGACGGCCTGTTCGGACGCGAGAGCTTCCTCAACGAAATCGTCTGGTCGTACGACTACGGCGGTCGCTCAAAACGACGCTGGCCCGCCAAGCACGACACGATCCTCTGGTACGCGAAGGATCCGGCACGCTACACGTTCAACTACGACGCGATCGACCGCATCCCCTACATGGCACCGAACCTCGTGACCGAGGAGAAGGCGGCGCGGGGCAAGGTACCGACCGACGTCTGGTGGCAGACGATCGTGCCCACCTCAGGATCGGAGCGCACCGGCTACCCGACCCAAAAGCCGCTCGCGATCCTCGAGCGAATCGTCCGTGTGCACTCGAACCCCGGCGACCTGGTCGCCGACTTCTTCGCTGGTTCCGGGACCACGGGCGAGGCAGCCGCCCGCAACAACCGGAGGTTCCTGTTGGTCGACGAGCACAGCGAGGCGATCGACGTCATGCGCGCCCGCCTCGCCGGATGGCGGCCTGAGATCACGCTCGAAGCCGAGTAACGATCCCGACTGACGAGTTGAGTGCCGATCGCCGATCATCAACCCATGCCGATCGACAACAGCTGGTACGACGACCTCGGCGACGATTGGTGGGACCCGCGCGGACCGGTCGCGGCGCTCCACGACTTCAACGAGGCTCGTACGGGCTATGCAGTCGGCGTGATCCGAGGCGCCTGGCCGGAGCTGCCACGCCCGCGCGTCCTCGACGTCGGCTCCGGCGGCGGCCTGTTCAGCGCCAGCCTCGCAGCGGCCGAATTCGATGTCGTTGGCCTGGATGCGTCCGTTCCGTCGGTGAGAGCGGCCCGGAGACACACGACCCGACCAGGTGCTGCTGGCAACCCGGCGTACATCGCCGGAAACGTCATGCTCCTCCCCTTTCCAGATCAGAGCTTCGACGCCGCTGTCTGCTCCGAGGTCCTGGAACACGTCGCCGCACCTGAGCTCCTGGTGAGCGAGGTCGCACGTGTACTGCGCCCCGGCGGCGTGTTCTGCTTCGACACGCCGAATCGAACGTGGTTCGCACGGATCGGCCTGATCTCGATCGCAGAGAACATTGGCTGGGCGCCGCGCGGCACACACGACTACAGCCACTTCCTGACGCCAGCAGAGATCAGGAAACACGCATCCGCTGCCGCCCTCCAGATCCGAGATCTACGTGGGTTCTCGCTTCGGCGGAATCCACTCGGGGCGATGTACGGATACCTGCGGCGTCGTGAGATCGGTGGCTTCCGCCTGACCACAGACCTGCGGTTCGTGATCACCGGCTACGCCGAGAAGCCGCTCCCGGCGGAGCTCGAGATCGTCGCGGAGACGCCGATAGCCGTCGGACAGGACGCGCGCTAGCCTCCGTCGGCGGAGGACGCGATGAGCAACGACTCGACCGGACAGAGTGGCGAACCGCCGATCAAGCTGTGGGGCGGGCGCTTCAGCGGCGACACGAACGCGCTCGTCGATGCCTTCAACGCCTCGATCGACTTCGACCGCCGCCTCTACCGCGAAGACATCGCCGGCTCGATCGCGCACGCCCGGATGCTCGCCAGCCGCGAGATCATCAGCCTCGAGGATCGCGACGCGATCGTCGCCGGCCTCGAGGCCATCCGCGACGAGATCGATGCCGACGAGTTCGAGTTCCGGATCGATCGCGAGGACATCCACCTCAACATCGAGGCAGCGCTGATCGAGCGCATCGGTGACGCCGGTCGCCGTCTGCACACCGGCCGCTCGAGGAACGACCAGGTCGCCACCGACACGCGCCTGTTTGCCCGTGCCGCCTGCGACCAAATCCTGATCGAGCTCCGCCAAATGCGAGGTGCCCTCCTCGAGCTCGCGAGCCGCGAGGCCGAGACGGTCATGCCGGGCTACACGCATCTCCAGCGCGCGCAGCCGATCCTGCTCGCGCACCACCTGCTCGCCTACGAAGCGATGCTCACCCGCGATGCCGAGCGGTTCGCGCAGGCGCGCAGCCGCGTCAACGTGTCGCCGCTCGGCGCCGGCGCACTCGCCGGTGTCACCTACCCGATCGATCGCGAGATGACTGCGGCCGAACTCGGCTTCGAGGCGATCGCGACGAACAGCCTCGACGCCGTGTCCGACCGTGACTTCGCCGTCGATATCCACTCCGCCGCCGCGCTGGCGATGGTGCACCTGTCGCGACTGTCCGAGGAGATCATCCTCTGGGTCTCGGCGGAATTCCGTTTCGCCACGCTGGACGATGCCTTCGCCACGGGGTCGAGCATCATGCCGCAGAAGAAGAATGCCGACGTCGCCGAGCTCACCCGCGGCAAGAGCGCGCGCGTGATCGGCAACCTGATGCAGTCGCTCGCTCTCCTGAAGAGCCAGCCGCTGGCGTACAACAAAGACAATCAGGAAGACAAGGAACCGCTCTTCGACACCGTCGACACGCTCCTCATCTCGCTGCGTGTGATGAGCGCCATGCTGCCAACGATGACCTTCAACGCCCGTGACACCGCCGAAGCGGCCACCGCCGACTTCGCGCTGGCGACCGACTACGCCGACTACCTGGCGAAGCGAAACATCCCCTTCCGTGATGCACACGAGGCGATCGGCTCGCTCGTCGCGCGCTGCGAGAGCGAAGGCCGCACGCTCGAAGAACTCAGCCTCGAGGAACTTCAGGCCGCGCACCCGGCGTTCGAGGCGGACGCGCTGGAGATCAGCCTCGAATCCGCGCTCGCCGCTCGCGACGTCCCTGGTGGCACGGCGCCCGCGGCCGTCGAGGCCGCCCGCGCGGCCGCCCAGGCACGCCTCGATACCGAGTCAGGCTCGTGAGTCGCACGATCCGGATCGCCCCCTCGATCCTCACGGCCGACTTCGGTCACCTCGCCGACCAGGTCAACGCCGCCGAGGCTGCCGGCGTCGACCTGATGCACCTCGACGTGATGGACGGCCACTTCGTCCCGCCGTTCAGCTTCGGCACCGAGGTCGTCGCCGCCGTCCGTGCCGCAACCTCGCTCCCGATCGAAGTGCACCTGATGGTCGAACGCCCCGCTGAGCATTTCGAGGGACTCGCCCAGGCTGGCGCCGAAACGCAGATCTTTCACTACGAAGCGGCCGGCAACCTCGACGAGTCGCGCACGCTGATCGAGCAGATCAGGGCGCTCAACTGCGCCCCCGGCCTCGCCGTCAATCCCGAAACCGCTCTCGACGAGTTCGAGGCGCTGATCCCCGACCTGGCGCAGGTCACGGTGATGACCATCCGCCCCGGCTGGGGCGGCCAGAGCCTGCGCGAAGACCTGTTGCCGAAAGTCACCGCCGTCCGCGCCGCAGCGGATAACGCGGGCCTCGATGCCTTCGTGATCGAGATCGACGGCGGTGTGAAGGCGCACAACATCAGTCAGTGCGTGAACGCCGGCGCCGACCTGCTCGTGGCCGGTTCCGCGGTGTTCAACGCCGACCAGACGCCGGCCGAAGCCGTGGCCGAGCTGCGAGCGGCGCTCGCGTAGTCCATGCCCGGAGCGCGTGGTCAGAGGCGATTGGCTCATGCTAGAGTCCCGACAAGCAACTGGCAGGGACGCCGCAACATCGAGGATGGGTATGAAGTACACCAAACCGATTGCCGAGCGTCGTAGGCTCACGGGCCTGATGGTCACGGTCTCTCACTGTCGGCAGCAGCCCACGCACGATCTATGCATCGAGAACTAACCTCGGCGCACGGCTAGCCGCAACGGCCACCCCTCGGGTGGCCGTTCTGATCTCATCGCGCTTTCGCTTGAAGGCGTAGCCCCACCACGAGGCCAGCTTGAGGGGTTGTCTTTCGCCGTGGGAGCTAGATCCACTCGTCCTCAGCAGTCAGCTCCCCGCGCTCGCCATCCCCAGTGTTCACCGTCCCCGCCGGCTCCAGCATCAAGAACTCACACTCGGCATCGGCGAGCGGCGCATGCTCCACACCCCGAGGCACCACGAAGAACTCCCCGGCTCCGATCACCGCGTCGTTCATCCCCCGGACGCGCACCGTCAGCGACCCGCGCACCACGAGGAAGAACTCGTCCGTCTCCTCATGCACATGCCACGGGAAGTCACCCTGACCCTTCGCGATCTTCAGATGCAGGTCGTTGACCTGCCCCACAATCCGAGGCGACCAGTGATCGTCAAACAGCGCCAGCTTCTCCGCCAGGTTCACCACCACATCGGGAGCAGCCATCGCGATCCTCCTCGGAAACGACAAACGCCCGGCGGGTGCCGGGCGTTCACTGACTGGAATCGGAAGGCGCTCCTAGTAAGGAACGCCCTTCTCCTGCATCCGCTTCATCTCAGTCCGGAGATACTGCGTGTCAACGCGAACGCGCTTCCATTTACCGTCGACAAACATGCGCTTCACTTGCACGTTCGCCTTGAACTGCCGGCTCGTCTTCGGCGCCTTGCGCGCCCAGGCACCGGAGTGCTTGTGCCGGATGCGGCGGCCGAACGCGGTCTTCTTCTTCCCAAGGCGAGGGAGTCCGGACATCGTCTGCTCCAGGGTCGGTGTGTTCAGGCCCGTCAAGGACGTCCGAAAAGCCTAGCAACGCCCCGCGTGCGAGTCCATGCGGGATCTCGAACGTCACCCGGTAGGATTCCAGCATGAACACCAGCCGGCTCCTCGCCACGCTCATGCTCACCTCCGATCCACAGATCGGCCTCTACCGGGCGGCAGTCCGACAGGCCCAGGTGAAACGCGGCCAGCTCGAGCAGACCGGAGCCGTGGACCCGGCATTCGAGGACCTGCCTGACATCGATGGCTACGAACGCGAACTGCTGCTCATCGACGAGCTGATCGCGGCGGCGAACGCGCTCCGCCCCGACGCCGTCATCGTGTGCGGTGACATGCTCCAAGACTGGGACAGCGACGAGCAGACTCGCCTCATGCTCGAAGCAGCTGCCGGCCTCGACGATGGCATTCCGATCCACTGGGTGGCCGGCAATCACGACATCGCGCCAGACACGTACCGCCCGACCGCGGAAGCGCTTGCCCGTTACCGTGACTCCTTCGGCGCCGATCGTTATGTAGCCGATGTCGGCTCGGTGCGACTGATCGTGATGAACAGCACCGCCGTGCACAGCGACGCGCTCCCCGCTGAGCGAGCGGCCAACCTCGAGTTCCTCGAAGCGGAGCTCGCGGCAGCGACGACCGCGGATCAACAGCCAATCGTCTGCTCGCACCACCCCTGGTTCCTCCGCGACGTCGACGCCGTCCCCCCAGATCCGGTGACCGCGATGGAGATACCACCCGGGCCGCGGCGCCAGCTCCTCGAGATCGCCGAAGCGGGCGGACTGCGGACGCTGCTGACCGGCCACCTGCATCAGCACCTGACGAGGACGGCCGGGGACCTGCTCCAGATCACCACGAGCGCGATCGGTCTCCCATTCGCGCGCAACCCGTCTGGCTACCAGCTGGTCCGGGTCTACGCAGACCATGTCGAACACGAGGCCCACGACCTCCCCTCGGGACCTCGGCTGCACGACGAGGCACGGCGGATCTGGGCGGCGCGCCAGCATCCCGTGGCGTAGTCGCCTCCGGAACGGTCGCCGATGAGCGGATCGCGTCGCGCAAGCCCGGTAAGATGGGCATCTCCCCATCACGAGGACCGCATGACGGACGTTTCGCAAATCGGCCGCGATGAGCGCTGACCTCCAACAGCTCGGCGCCGTACTCACGCGCGAGTTCGAGGCCGGTGCCGCTGACGCACTGATCGAGGGTGGTCTCGACGAACTGCTGCGCCTGCAAGCGCGCGACGAGCAGCCGAACTCGCCATTGCTGCGGATGGTCGCGGCGCTGCCGCCTGCCGGATACCGCTCGCTGGAGGCTGAGGACCGCCGCGTCTGGCTCCGCCGCGCGCTGGCGACGATTCGTCGTGAAGATGCGCTGACCGGCACCGCTCAGCCGACACGCGGCAGCAACGGATCTGGCGCGAAAGGGTCAGGCGGCGGCCCAGCCAAGCCGAAGAGGAAGGCGAAGGCCGCTCCGAAGAAACGGGCTTCAACCAAGAAGGCCCCGCCCAAGCGCGCCGCCGACGTGGCGGTGACGCAGACGCCGTCGGGGAGCCGCCAGCTCGGCCTCGAACTGCCGATCGCGAATGCGGGCACGCGGCTCGGCAAAGCCAACCTGACCCGCCTCGAGAAGCTCGGGATCAACACGGTCGCCGATGCGCTGCGCCACTTCCCACACCGCCATCAGGACTTCACGAAGACCGTCCCGATCACCCACCTCGAGATCGACACTGAGCAGACGATCCGTGGCGTCGTCGACCGTGCGCGCGAGATTCGGATGGGACGCGGCGGCCGTATGCGCTCGACGGAGGCGACGATCAGCGACGAGTCGGGCGCTTCCATCCGCGTCACCTGGTTCAACCAGCCATTCATCGCCAAGTCGTTGCCTGCGGGTACGCCGATCGCACTCGCCGGCCGCGTCTCGGTCTTCCGAGGACACCCGACCTTCCAGAACCCGGAATTCGAGCGCATCGAGCTGAACGCCGACGGGACGCACACCGGGCGGCTCGTGCCGGTTTACCCGCTCACCTCGGGCCTGCCCCAGCGCAGCCTCCGAGGCGTCATCGCGGGCCTCCTCGAGCGCTACGGCGACCGCCTCGAGGACGCACTACCGGCCAGCATCCGCGAGCGTCACGGTCTGCTCGGCTACGCCGAGGCCGTCCGTCAGATCCACTACCCGGAGAGTCAGGAACAACTCGCCGAGGCGCGCCGCCGGCTCGCCTTCGACGAGCTGCTCGCCATCCAGGTCGGCGTGCAAACGCGGAAGCGGGAGTGGCAGACCAGCGGCGACGCGCCGCTCGTGGACGACTACAGCCTCGCCGACGGCTTCCTCGGAACGTTGCCGTTCACCCTCACCGCCGCGCAGGAGCGGGTCCTACGTGAGGTCCGCGGCGATATGGCCCGCACGATCCCGATGTCGCGACTCCTTGAGGGCGACGTCGGCTCCGGCAAGACCGTCGTCGCACTCGCGGCGATGCTCGACCTCGTCGACGACGGCTACCAGTCCGTGCTGATGGCGCCGACCGAGGTGCTCGCGGAGCAACACTTCCGCACGCTCTGTCAGCTGCTCTCCGGAGAACCCGAGCCACCGCTGAACGGCATGGTCCAGATCGGCAGCCGCTCATTCCGCATCGTCCTGTTGACCGGGTCGACGAAGGCGAAGCAGCGTCGCGATGCGCTCGATGCCATCGAGCACGGCGGCGCGCAGATCATCGTGGGAACACACGCGCTGATCCAGGAGAGCGTGAAGTACCACCGCCTCGGCCTCGCCGTCGTCGACGAGCAGCACCGCTTCGGCGTGATGCAGCGAGGCGAGCTGCGCAAGCGCGGAGTCACCGCGGATGGCGAATCGCATACGCCCCACCTCCTGGTGATGTCCGCCACGCCGATCCCGAGGTCGCTCGCCTTGACCGTCTTCGGCGACCTCGACCTTTCAGTGATCGACGAGATGCCGCCCGGACGCACGCCGATCGAGACGAAGTGGCTCACGCCGATCGAGCGCGCGACCGCGTTCGGCCATGTGCGGCGGGAGATCGAGGCCGGCCGCCAGGCCTTTGTCATCTGCCCGCTCGTCGAGGACTCGGCGGCGGTCGAGTCGCGCGCCGCGACCGAGGAATACGAGCGGCTGAGGAACGAGGAGTATCCCGATCTCCACGACCGAATCGCCCTGCTGCACGGACGGATGTCCTCGAAGGACAAGGACCTCGTGATGCGCGCCTTCGCGGCGCACGAGACCGACATCCTCGTCTCCACGGCAGTCGTCGAGGTCGGCATCGATATCCAGAACGCCACGATGATGCTGATCGAGGGCGCCGACCGCTTCGGCCTCGCCCAGATGCACCAGTTCCGCGGACGCGTCGGCCGCGGCGAGCACGCCTCGTACTGCTACCTCCTCTCGGACGACCCGTCCGAGGACGCCCAGGAGCGCCTCTCCGTCATGGAGAACACCACCGACGGCTTCGCGCTCGCGCAGGCCGACCTCGAACTGCGCGGCCCCGGCGACCTGTACGGCACCGCCCAGAGCGGAGTACCGACGCTACGCGTTGCCTCGCTCCTGGACGCGCCGCTGATCGATGCCACCCGGAAGGAAGCCGAGGAGCTAATCGCGACCGATCCAGATCTCAAGGCGCCGGAACACCAGGCCCTGCGCTACGCGATCGCCGAGCGCGCCGAGAACCTCGTCGCTGAGCAGCACTAGCCCGGCGCGGAGCGTGTTCGTGGAGATCACCGGTAGGCTCGCCTGATGCCCAACGAACGTCGCATCGCCCGCATTCGCGAGGTGCTCGAACGTCGGCAGAACGACCTCTCGGTGGTCGTCGAGAACGTCTGGGACCCGCACAACGCCTCCGCGATCGTGCGCAGCGCCGACGGCTTCGCCGCCGGCGCCGTCCACCTGCTCTACACGATCGAGACCGCACCCGAGCTCTCCCGCGGCGTCTCCGCGTACACCGACAAGTGGACGACCATCGAGCGTCACGATGCGACCGCCGATCTCGTCGAGACGCTCCGTGACCGCGGGCAGCGCATCCTTGTGACGCACGTCGATGACACCGCCCGCGACTACCTCGAGGTGGACTGGACGCAGCCGGCCGCACTGGTCCTCGGCAACGAGCAACGCGGATGCTCCGAGGAGCTGCTGGACGCCTCGGACGAGCGGATCCAGATCCCAATGCTCGGCTTCGCCCAGTCCTTCAACGTCTCGGTCGCTGCCGCCGTGATCCTCGCGGAGGTCGCGCGCCAACGCCGGGCGGCTGGGCTCCTCAAGCCGTCATGGAGCGACGCGAAACAGCGCCTCCTCGACTATTGGATCGCGCGTGAAGAAGCTCGGGAACAACGCCGGCCGCCACCCGAAGCGCCCTAGGGGCCGATCAGCACCCCGGTCCTGCTTCTGCTAGCTCACCGTTGGTGGGGAAGCCTCAGGCTTCGTCGCGTGCGCGCCGAGCCTCCTGGTAGCTCGACACGTCGTGACTGAGCACGATCAGGTCGTGTTTGCGACCACCGCGATCCTGGACCTCTCGCACCAATCGTGCTTCCTGTTCGAACCCCAGCCGATAGAAGACGCCGATCGCGACCTCTTGGTCCGGAGTCATCTGCGCAACCATCTTCTCGACGCCGAGGTCCACGGCTGCGAGGAATGCGTGATTGGTTAGCGCCCGACCCAGACCCTGGCCACGTCGCCCCGGGGCCGTCAGCACCCGCAACTCCGCGACGTGCCGTCGCCACGGCGGCGAACTGCGCGACACCGAGGCGTAGCCGACGATCTGCCCATCATCCGTGGCGACGAGCGTCGTACTGCCGCCAGATGCGATATCGGAGAGCCAGCCGTCGATCTCCTCCGGGCGGGTGATGTCTCGGCGCAGGAACAGCAAGTCGTGATCGGGTAGAGAGCGCGCGAACGAGAGCATTCGGTCCCGGTCGCCCGCGACCATCGGACGGACTTCCACGTGAGAACCGTCAACGAGCGGGATTGCTTCATTGCCAGTGGTCGTCACGGATCAGACTCCTCCGCCGTCAGATCTGACTCAGCGCCGGCGCGTCATCTCCAGGGACCGTGAACATCAACTCGCACGGCTTGGCCCCGATCTGACGCCCGCCTCTCTCCGCTAGATAGGCCCGATTGTCAGGGCGGTCAACATTGATCTCGTGTGCACAATCGATGACGAGCGTTCCAATGCGCCGAACCAGCGCCCCATGCGACCCCTGCCGCGCTACGCTCGCTGACGGAGGCGAAGCCAATGTCAGAGCCGCGCGACGACGATCTCGAGGATCAGCCACGACGACGGCGTCCGCTCGTCGTCCGCTTGCTGGGCGGTTTCGTTGTCCTCAATCTGCTGTTTGCCCTCGTCTCAGTCGGAATCGCCCTCTACATCAAGTTCACTCACCCGTCTGTCGGTGACGAGGAAAGTGACGAGGTCGACCTCGTAACGATCTTCGACGGTGTCGAGTTGAAGAGCCGGGCCGCCGCGTTCCGAGGTGGTTCGTGGATCACCATGTTCGGCGGCGGTGAACTCGATCTCCGCGAGGCGACGCTCGACCCGAGCGGCGCGACGTTGCGCGTCAACGCCATCATGGGCGGCGGCGATGTGCAGGTGCCGGACGGGTGGAACGTCGAGCTCGCCTCGAAGGCGATCATGGGCGGCGTGGGCGCACACCGTCCGTCGGCGACCGAAGACCCGTACGCGCCGACACTCCGTATCGAGGCACGCGCGATCATGGGTGGTTTCGGCGTGACGAGTGGGGACTAGCCCGCCTCGCTCGCGTTTTGGCCTCGCGATACACTCGCCGCGAAACCAACAACCTTGAGTTAGAACGGCGCAGCCTGCGGTCTGCGGCTCGCGCGACGTTCCGAGGTACACACGAGGTCCGCACGTGATTCGCGACGAGATTCGAACACTCGTGGAGCAGGCGCTGGTCGCCGCCCAGGCCGCGGGTGACATCCCGCAGTTCGCCGCTCCCGAAGTCACCGTCGAGCACCCGCAGCGCCCTGAGCATGGCGACTTTTCCGCCAACCTCCCGCTGCGCATCCAGGGTCTCGCCAAGATGAAGGCGATCGAGGTCGCCGAGGCGCTGCGCCCGCACGTCCCCCAGCATGAGGCCGTCTCGAACGTGACGGTCGCCCCACCCGGCTTCCTCAACCTCTACCTCGACGCTGGCTGGGTCACGCGGCAGATCGCGCCGATCATCGCCGCCGGCGCCGACTATGCCGCGACGGACCAGTTCGCCGGCAAGCGCGCCCAGCTCGAGTACGTCTCCGCGAACCCGACCGGACCGATTCACGTCGGCAATGGGCGAGGTGCCGCGATTGGCTCGACGCTCGCGAACGTGATGCGCACCGTCGGCTACGACGTCGAGCAGGAGTACTACGTCAACGATGCTGGTACTCAGGTCGCAATCTTCGGCCGCACGCTGTACGCCCGCTACCAGCAGCTCTTCGATCGCGACGTCGAGATCCCGGAGAACGGCTACCCCGGCGACTACATGGTGACGCTCGCCGAAGCCGTGAAGGAGGCCCACGGCGACGCCTTCCTTCGCCCCGAGGGTGAGGATGGCGACGCGGAGTTGGGCCAGATCGGCATCGACCTCCAGATCGCGAGCATCCGCCAGGATCTCTCCGGCATGGGCGTCGACTACGACAGCTGGTTCTCAGAACGCTCACTGATGTCCGAGGGCGGCCCATACGACGGTGTCCTGCAACTGCTCCGCGACCAGGGCTACGTCGCTGAACGCGACGGGGCGGTCTGGTTCACCTCGACCGAGGTCGGAGAGTCGAAGGACAACGTGCTGATCCGTTCCGACGGACAGCCGACCTACTACGCCACCGACATCGCCTACCACTACGACAAGTTCGTCACCCGCGGCTTCGACCGCGTGATCGACATCTGGGGCGCCGATCACCAGGGACACGTCTCGCGCGTCAAAGCAGGCGTCGGCGCCGTGGGCGGTGACCCTGATGCGCTCGACATCCTGTTGTACCAACTCGTCACGCTAAAACGAGGTGGCGAAGTCGTGATGCTGTCGAAGCGCGCCGGCGAGATCGTCACGCTGCGCGACGTCATCGAGGAGGTCGGTGCGGACGCGACACGCTTCTTCTTCCTCAGCCCATCGGGAAATCAGGCGATGGACTTCGACCTCGATCTCGCGAAGAAGCAGTCCGACGAGAATCCCGTCTACTACGTGCAGTACGCACACGCCCGAATCGCCGGCATCATCACGAAGGCTCGCGAGGAGGATCGCTCCGCGGACGGGGCGGACGCTTCGTTGCTGACACATGATGCTGAGCAGGCGCTCGTCCGGAAGCTCCTCTTGCTCCCGGAAGTCCTCGAAACCGTGGTCGAGGACCTCGCCCCGCACCACCTCGCGCACTACGCACAGGAGTTGGCGCAGTCGTTCCACACCTTCTACACCCAGTGTCGCGTGATCAGTGAGGACGAGGCGCTGACCAGCGCCCGCCTGCTCCTGCTCGAGGCAGCACGGGTCGCCCTCGCACGCACACTCACGCTGATGGGCATCTCGACGCCCGACCAGATGTAGTCGAGGCGGAACCGATGGCTGACAGCAAACCGCGCATCATGACGGGGATCCGGCCCACGGGTTCCCTTCACCTCGGCCACTACGGGGGCGCCCTCGAGAACTGGCGGAAACTCCAGTATGAGTACGAAGCGTTTTTTCTCATCGCCGACTACCAGGTGTCGGACTATGCCGATCAAGTCGATGACGTCCGTGGCTGGGTCATGGAAGTCGCGATGGACTGGCTCGCCGTCGGTCTCGACCCTGAGATCTCGAACTTCGGGATCGAGAGTCTCGTCCCAGAGCACGCCGAACTCACGACCTGGCTGAGCTGGTGGGTGCCGCTCGGTCGCCTGCAACGGAACCCGACGCTCAAGGCCGAGATGGACGACATCGGCGAATCGGTGCCGGTCGCCTTCTTCACCTACCCGGTGATGCAGACCGCGAACATCCTCATGCCCCGCTCGCACCTCGTGCCAGTCGGCGAAGACCAGCTCCCGCACATCGAGATGACGCGTGAGGTCGCCCGGCGCTTCAACCGCCTCTTCGGCGACGGTGAAGAGATCTTCCCGGTGCCGAAAGGCCTCGTCGGTCGGGTGCCGCGGTTAGTCGGAATCGATGGTCCCGACACGAAGATGAGTAAGTCCAAGGACAACGCGATCTGGCTCAAGGACGACTCGGAGACCGTCATCGCCAAGGTCCGCTCGATGTACACCGACCCGACGCGCCTCCGCGCGACCGACCCCGGTCATGTCGAGGGCAACCCGGTCTTCATGTATCACGACGCCTTCAACCCCGATGAGGACGAGGTCAACGACCTGAAGGAGCGCTACCGTGCTGGCACGGTCGGCGACGTCGAGGTGAAGACGAAGCTCGCTGCCGCCCTCAACACGATGATGGAGCCGTGGCGCGAACACCGCGCTCACTTCGAGGCGCACCCTGAGCTCGTCCGCGAGGCGCTCGCCGCCGGCACCGAGCGCTACCGCGCCTCTGCCCAGGCGACGATGGAGCGCGTCCGTCACGCCCTGAAGCTCGACTACCTCGGCTAACCCGGCGCCCCACGAACGCCTGCGGATCGGTACGATCGAGAACCGACTCGCGTGATCACGAGGTGACCCTGTGCCCTCCGCCAGCCACTTCGACAACGTCGCCGAGATCTACGATCGCATCCGGCCGCTCTACCCTGAGCGGCTGTACTGGGACCTGTTCAACTACATCGGCGTCGACCGCGAAGACCCGAGTGCACTCGCCACAGTTGAGATCGGACCTGGCACCGGACAGGCGACCGGCGCGCTGTTGAAGCGAGGCGCGACCGTAGCCGCCGTCGAACCCGGCCCGCACCTCGCCACATTCCTCCGCGGGAAGTTCCCGGATCAACCGCGACTCGTCGTCATCAACGAACGCTTCGAGGATGCGCCCCTGCCCGAAGGCATCGCTGATCTCGTCTTCGCCGCGACCTCGTTCCACTGGGTCGACCCGGAAGCCCGCTACGAGAAGGTCGTCAAGACCCTGCGACCCGGTGGCGTCCTCGCGATCGTGCACCCGCACCAGATCGCCTCGGACGTCGATCGTGGCTATTTCGCCGCCTCGCAGCCGATCTACGGGCGCTACTTCGGTCAGCATGACACCCCGGTGCTGCCCGACGAGGAGGTCACCCCGACGGAGATCAGCGAGATCATCGACACCCAGGCGTTCGAGGCAGTCGAGCTGTTCCGCTACCGCTTCGATCAGCGCTACGCGACGTCGGAATACACCGACCTCGTGCGGTCGTACTCCGGAACCGAGCAGATGCCGAACGCCGACCGCGAGCCATTCATCGCCGCCCTCGCGGCGCTGATCGACACTGAGTTCGACGGCTATGTCGTTCGCCCGCTCGTACTGACGCTGGCGCTCGGGCGGAAACGCAGCGAGTAGTATCCGCCCCGCGCCGTATCATGCGCCGCAGCGAAGGGGCGCACGATGAGCGGCACCGGACTGATCTTCCACGAGCATTTTCTGCTGCATGACACCGGGATGGCGGTCGTCGGGAGTCCGGCCGAGCCGTATCCGTACCTCGAGCCAGAAGCGCACGTGGAGCATCCGCGTCGCGTCGGCCGCATCAAGGAGCTGCTGGACCACACACGGCTCACCGAGCGATTGCAGCCCGTTGGCTTTGAACCGGCGTCGCTTGAGGACGTCGCGCTGTTTCATACGCCTGAGCACATTCAGAACGTGCTCACCCTGAGTGCACGCGACGGCCGCGGAGACGCTGGGCAGGGGGCGCCGCTATCGCGGGGCTCGTTCGAGGTGGCACTCCTCGCCGTCGGCGGCGCCTGTGCAGCAGTCGACGCGGTCCTCGATCGCTCGGTCGACAACAGCTACGCCCTGATCCGCCCGCCCGGACATCATGCCGTCGCCCACCAGGGGATGGGGTTCTGCCTCTTCGGCAACGTCGCGATCGCAGTCAAGCGCGCCCTGGCGCGCGGCACCGCCGAGCGCGTCATGGTCCTCGACTGGGACGTCCACCACGGCAACGGAACCCAGGAGGCCTTCTACGACGATGACCGCGTACTGATGGTCTCGCTGCACCAGGATGGGCTCTACCCGGAGAACTCCGGGCTCGTCGATGACGCGGGCGGGGAGGCGGCGGCCGGCAGCACGGTGAACGTGCCGCTGCCCGCCGGCACCGGCGACGCGGGCTACATGGAGACTCTCGAGCGCGTCATCTTCCCGATCGCCCGTCAGTTCGCACCAGACCTGATCGTCGTGTCGAACGGCCTCGACGCAAGTCGCTCCGATCCGCTCGGACGGATGGTGATCACCGCCGGCGGCTACCGGCGAATGACCCGGGCGACGATGAACCTCGCCGACGAACTCTGCGACGGCAAGCTGGCCGTGATCCACGAGGGCGGCTACAGCCAGAGCTACGCCCCCGTCTGTGGACTCGCCATCATCGAGGAGCTGCTCGGCATCGACAGCGGCGTCGCCGACAACCTTGGCGGCCAGGCACGCGCCGACCGCCTCCGCCCGTCATTTGAGGTCGGCCTCGATGTCGAGCGGGCCCTCGCCGAGGTGGTCGCGACGCAAAGCGCCTACTGGCAGCTCGAGCCGGTGTCGTAGAACAGACTCCGCGGTTCCAGCGAGAGCGAAGTGAATCGCGAACGCGGGAAGCGGGTGTAGGCCCCGACAGACGTACCGGGTGGGTGGGCGGGATCTACCAACTCCGCAAGCAACGCCGAGGGCAACCCGGTGAGACCTCACCGAGCCGCGCACGCCTCCCGTCTCCGGGTCAGCATCCTCATCTCCTGCCACGCCGACCGCATGGATCAGGGAAGGCCGCCCGATGGGCGGCCTTCTGGTCTTGACGATCGAGATGCGCGCTAGCGAGCGCCGATCTCCGTGAAATCGCGATGATCGGGACCGACATAGATCTGCTTCGGGCGGAAGATCCGATTCCCGGACTCCCACTGTTCCTGCATGTTCACCATCCAACCCGACGTTCGCGATGCCGCGAATAGCGGGGTGAAGAAGTCGATCGGGATCCCGATCGCCTCGAACACGCAGCCAGAGAACAGATCGACGTTCGGGAACAGCCCGCGGTCGCCGAGGCGATCGGTCGCAACCTTCTCCACCGTCAACGCGATCGAGTAGTGGTCCGCGGCCGCTGTCCCATCCTCGATCACCTCCGCCGCGAGGCGCTGAATCACCTTCGAGCGCGGATCCTTGACGTGATAGACGCGGTGACCGAAGCCGGGGATCTTGAACTTGTCGTCCAACAGCCGGGAGATCTCCTCCTCGGCTTTCGCCGGGTCGCCGATCTGCTGGAACAACCGCAGCGAACCCTCGTTCGCCCCGCCGTGCGCGGGGCCCGACAGCGCGCCGATCGAGGCCGACACGACTGCTTCCGGCTCCGCCTTCGTTGAGGCGACCACACGAGACGTGAATGTCGAGGCGTTCCCCGCCGAATGGTCGGCCTGAAGAATCAGTAGCGCATTCATGATGCGCACCTGCAGCTCGGATGGCTCGTCGCCGGTAATCATGCGCACCAGCATCGCCGCGTGTGATTCACCGGCTCGTGGCCCGTCGTACGGGCGCCCGTCGACCGCCTGTGCCGTCACGCCGACCAGGTGCCCGACCTTCGCGATCAGGCTCTGGCCGCGCTCAACGACCGTGTCAGCCTTCCGTTCGAAGTCGTTATCGGTGGGACCAAGCGTCGCCACGGCGGCCTGGAGCGCGAACATCGGGTGGGTGCCCTGCGCAGCGAGCCGCGCCACCTCGATCTGGTGGTCGGTGAGCGTGCGCTCCCGCTCAAACAAAACCCGCATCTCATCGATGCGGGTCGGGTTGGGAAGCTCTCCGTCGTACAGGAGGGCTACGATCTCTTCGAAGGTCCCGTCGGGACCCGTCAGATCCTCGATCGAATAGCCGCGATAGGTCAGTCGTCCGACTTCGCCCTCGACGAGCGACACGGCCGACTCAGCGATCGGGACTCCCTCAAGACCCGGGCTGAAGCTTGGCGTTTCCAGAGTCATCGACTCCCCCACTCTGCGCTCTCACGGCCGCTGACGGCGCGGAGCTCTCGGTGATCGTTGCAAGTCGGCGGGCGGGTCGCAGCACATCGTGCGCGCCCTCACCTGCGCTACGGATTATAGTCGACCGCCCCTCACGACTCAGTGACTTACGTCGCCAACTGTCAGAGCAATCCGGCCCCAGCGGATCAGCTCGATGGCATCATTCGGCAGCATTCAGCCGATTTCAAGAGCATGCTAGGGATCTGGTTGGGGAACACCAACCGCGTCCGTGATGAAGTCGTGAAGTAGGTCGTGGACCTCGTCAGCTGTTTCCCGCAGGCCGTGCCCCGCGCCTTCCAGGATCTCGAGCCGCTTCGGATCGCCGGCGCGCTCGAAGATGTCCTGAGACGCCGCCTGATCGAGGATGTCATCGTTCGAACCGTGGATCAGCAGCAGCGGCTTGCCAAGCTGTTCGACGGTCTGCGTACCAAATCGCTGCGACGACATCGCGACGACTGCGGAGATCAGTTCATTCAGCTCGCCAGCCTTGATCGCCACCGCTCCGCCAAATGAATGCCCCACGACGACCGCTTCGGTCGCCCCGATCCCCTTGAGGAAAGAAGCGCCGGCGAGTGCGTCAACCACACACTCCTCGAACTCCCCCGGCTCCCGGTACTCGACCCGTAGCGAGGTGACACCGGCCGTGACCAGCTCCTCGCCGATCCGTTCGTAGACCTCGTTCGCCGGGCCGCGCACGCCGCCTCCGGCACCACCAAGGAAGATGACGCAGCCGGTGCGTCCCTCGCAGGGTCGGAGGTGAGTGGTGATCTCGCCACGCGTCGTGTTGAGGACCACGGTCATTTCGCCGGGGACGTCCCCGGGCACCGTGCGGACTCCAAGAATCGAGAGCGTGAGGTCCGAAGGATCGCCGTCGCCCGACGCGGACGCGCCATTTCCGCTCTCACCGTTGCTGGTCATCGGCGCAGCCTAGCAGACCGCTGCCGGCCGTCTGTTCGGTTCAGCCGAGCACGGGTGGCGCCTGCCGATGCCAATCGGTCTCAGCCTGGAACGCGTGCGTCGCACGTAGCAACGTCGCCTCGTCGAACGGCCGCGCGATCAGGTGCAGTCCCACCGGGAGGCCCTGGTCGAATCCGCACGGTGTGCTGATCGCCGGATTGCCGGCGATGTTCACCGGCAGCGTGTACAGGTCGTTCAGGTACATCGCGTACGGATCGTCCATCTTCTCCCCGAGGCCGAATGCCACGGTCGGAGCGGTTGGCGTCAGCAGCAGATCGTGATCGCTGAGCGCCGCCTCAAACTCGCGGCGGATCAACGTCCGCACTTTCTGGGCCTTCAGGTAGTAAGCGTCGTAATAGCCCGCCGAGAGCGCGTACGTCCCGATCATGATCCGGCGCTTCACCTCGTCGCCGAAGCCACGCCCGCGCGTCTGAGCCATCTCGTCGTCGACCGATTCGCCATCAGTGACGCTGAAGCCGTACTTCACCCCGTCGTAGCGGGCGAGATTGGCCGAGGCTTCCGAGGGGGCGATCAGGTAGTAGACGGGAAGCGCCGCCGGCGACGTCGGCAGCTCGACGGTCCGGTCGATCACCGCACCGCCGGCCTCGAAGACCGCGATCGCCGTCTCGACCGCCTCGCGCACCCCGTCATCGAGGCCCTCCGCGAAGAATTGGGACGGGACGCCGACGCGTAGGCCCTCGAAGCCACGGGCGAATCCCTCGGCGTAGTCGGGCACGGGCTCCGGCGCCGTCGTCGAATCGAGCGGATCGAGGCCTGCGATCACCTCGAGGAAGTCCGCAACGTCCTGTGCGTCACGCCCGAACGGGCCGACCTGCTCCAGCGATGAGGCGAACGCCACGACGCCGTAACGGCTGACCCGCCCGTAGGTCGGCTTCAGCCCCACCACCCCGCACAACGCGGCCGGCTGACGGATTGAGCCACCGGTGTCAGTGCCGAGGGACAACGGGACACCTCGCGCAGCCACCGTCGCCGCCGACCCACCCGAAGAACCGCCGGGAACACGGCTGGTGTCCCACGGATTGAGTACGGCGCCGAACGCGGAGTGCTCGTTGGACGATCCCATCGCGAACTCGTCGAGGTTCGTCTTGCCGATCACGACGGCGCCCGCCTGTTGCAGACGATCGACCACCGTGCAGTCGAACACCGGCCGGTAGCCCTCGAGCATCCGCGACCCCGCGGAGGTCGGAATGCCCTTCGTCGACATGAGGTCTTTCACTCCGACCGGGATCCCCGTGAGCGGCCCAGCATCGCCCGCGGCGATTCGGGCGTCGGCCGCCTCCGCCTGGGATAGCGCCAGCTCCTCGGTCAGGGTGATGTAGGCGTTCAGCTGGTGCTGAGCGCGCACACGGGCGAGCGTCGCCTCCGCCAGCTGACGGGAGCTGTACTCCCCCGCTCGCAGCGCCGCAGCGTGTTCGTGGGCCGTGCGACCAAGGTCGATCGAGGAGTCCGTCGTCACCGGTTAATCCAGGACCGCGCGCACGCGGAAGTAGCCGTCGTCGCGCCTCGGCGCGCCGTCCAGCGCCGCGTCTCGTTCGATCGGCGCGCCGGCTTCGTCGGCGCGTTCGACATTCGTCAGGTCAAAGCTCTGCGCCGTCGGCGGCACATCGTCCGTATCGATCTCGCTGAGTACTCCGAAGTGATCGAGGATCGACGAGAGCTGTTCGCGCATCCGCTCCACCTCGGCGTCGGACACCGCGATGCGCGCCAGGAAGGCGATCCGCCTCACTTCGTCAGTCGACAGCGCCATCACAGCCTCCGAGATCGAGATCGGTCGGGAACTACGAGACGAGCGTGGACGTTGGTCCCGTAGATATGCGTCATCCCAGTAGATATCCGCGGCGAATGGTGGCCTACTATATGGAGGCTTCGCCCACCACACCACAGCCCTCACCCCCAGTCGAATCAAGCTGAGACCCTGCGTTTACCGGCGCGCGTCACGGCGCGAAACGATGATTCGACTCGGCGTGGGAGCGACACGTACGATCGATGGCGTGCTCCGCGCTGGCGGGCAAGGGGCACCCCTCTCTCGTCGCTGCTGGCGACGGGTCGAGGGATCAGGGTCGTCGTAGCTGACGACGGCCGAAGGAGTTGCGAGTTCGTGACGAACGCGCCCGGCATGAGCGTCGATCGCATCGACGCGCCCGCCTCCACATCCCGGCTGGATGACCAGCCGGACGCCGCCCGGCTCGGCAACCCGAGCTTCGTCTGGCGGTTCGGCCAGGAACGTCGTCTCGCGATGATCGAACGTTATGTCAGCCTCGAAGAGCGCCGCGCGCTCGACCTGGGATGTGGCGTCGGCGAATACGTCCGCGCGTTCGCTCGGCAGGGCGCAGATAGCGTCGGCCTCGACGTCGATCCGCCGCGGCTCGCCGAGGCGCGGCAACGTTCCGCTGACGGCGGCTGGAGCCGGACCGAGTTCCTCGCTGGCGCCGGCGAGGCGCTTCCCTTCCCCGACCGTTCCCTCGACGTGGTCGTCCTCAACGAGGTGATCGAGCACGTCGATGACGACCGCGCGACACTTCGTGAAGTGGCGCGCGTGCTGACCGACGACGGTCGCTGCGTGCTCTTCGCGCCGAACCGGCTCTACCCGTTCGAGACACACGGGGTCTACCTCCGCGGCCGCTACGTCTTTGGCAACATCCCACTCGTGAACTGGCTGCCGCGCGCGTTGCGTGACCGCCTCGTGCCTCACGCGCGGGTCTACGGCCACGGAGATTGGGCGAAGCTGATCGCCGGCGGCGAGCTCGAGATCGTCGATCAGGGCTACGTCTTCGCCGGTTACGACAATATCGCCGCCCGCTGGCCCCGCATCGCCCGCGTCGTTCGAGGCGTCTCCTACTGGGCCGAAGGCAACGTCCTCGGCCGCTTCGGCCTCTCCCACCTCGTCATCCTGCGCCGCCGTCCCGACCTTGCACGAGCGAGCTGGGTACCCGCATGAGTCGGAAACGACACAGCGCCATGCGTCGCCGTGTCCGCGCGCGCGCCGAACTGCAGGCTGGCACCAAGAACAAAGGGAAGGTCCGCTCGCGGCTGCTCGTGATCCTCGGTGGAATATTCCTCGTACTCGCGCTGACCGGCGGTGCCGTTGCCGGCGGCACCGCAATCTACGGCTTCAACCGTTACAACGAGGTCGCCGACACCGTCGTCCCGCCCGAGGAACTGATCGCAGCCCTCCCGAGCGGCGGCGCACGCGTCTACGATCGCAACGGTGAACTGCTCTACGAGTTTGTCGACGAGTTCACGGGCCTCCGCCGCCCAGTACCGATCGGGCAGATCTCTGACTCGTTGATCCTCGCGACGGTCTCCGTCGAGGACCCATCCTTCTACGACAACAACGGCCTGAACACGCGCGGCCTCGCCCGCGCCGCCATCGAAAACCTCACCCCGTATGGCGGCGACTTCCTCGAGGGCTCCGGTGGCTCCTCGATCACCCAGCAGCTGGCCAAGAACGTCTACATCCCGCTCGAAGAGCGCGCTGAGCGATCGATCGACCGCAAGATCCGCGAGACCGTGATCGCTCTCGAGCTGACCAAGCAGTACGAGAAAGACCAGATCCTGAGCTGGTACCTCAACTCGATTTCGTACGGCGGCATCTACACCGGCGTCGAGGCCGCCTCGCAGGGCTACTTCGACAAGGCGGCCTCCGAGCTCACGCTCTCCGAGGCCGCGCTGCTCGCCGGGATCCCCCAGTCGCCAGCGCTCTACTACCCCTTCGACCACATCGACCCGATCACCGGTCAGCTCGCGATCGGCAGCCCGCCCCGCATCCGCCAGAGCCAGGTGCTCGACCTGATGGTGCAGAACGACGGGATCACGCCGGCCGAGGCCGAGGTCGCGCGATCCACCGCCATCAACTTCAAGCCCAACCGCTTCGACATCAAAGCGCCGCACTTCGTGCTCGGCCGCGTTGCCGAGGAGATCCGCGCGCGCTTCGGTGACAAGGCGCTCGTCGGCGACGGCCTCGAGGTCATCACCTCCATCGACATGAACCTCCAGCGCGAGGCCGAGCGGCTCCTCGAGGACGAGATCCAGCTCGTCACCCAGGCGTCGAACGCCCAGAACGGCGCCTTCGTCGCGATGGACGTCGCGACGGGGCAGATCCTCACCTACGTCGGCAGCCGCGACTATTTCCGCGAGGACATCGAGGGCCGGAACGACAACGCCGTCGCGCCCAACTCACCCGGCTCAACGTTGAAGCCGTTCACCTTTATGACCGCGTTCATGCAGGGCTGGGGTACCGGCACCGGCATCATCGATGCGCCGTACACCATCATCGACCCCGGCACGGGGGGCGAATTCTCGCCGCGTGACCCGATCGGCACCTTCCAGGGGCCGATGACCGCCGCCAGCGCGCTCGGAAACTCGCTGAACATCACGGCCGTGAAGGCGATCGAGTTCGCCGGAGTAGGCAACACAATCAGCGTGCTCAAGCAGCTCGGCCACACGGCGCTCGACAACCCGGCGGGCTACGGCCCCGCGCTTACGGTTGGGGGCGGCGAGATCACGTTGTTGGACCAGGTGATCTCGTACGGCGTGCTCGCGGCGGAAGGCGTCATGCGCGGCCAGGAGATCGTCGTCACTGAGGTCGACCCCGGTGAACGCACCCTGGAGCCGATCGCGATCCTCGAGGTGACCAACGCCGAAGGCGAGGTCCTGTACCAGTACGAGGCGCCCGAGGAACGACGCGTCGTGGCCGCCGAGTTCCCATCCTTGGTGACCTCGATCCTCTCGAACGGCGAGAACCAGTGCATCACCTACGGCGTCTGCCACGCGCTGGCCCTGCCCGACGGTCGCCCGTCGGCCGCGAAAACCGGCACCAGCGAGCCGTTCGAGAACTCTCGTGAGATCGGCGAAACCTGGACGCTCGGCTACACGCCGTATCTCGTCGGCGGCAGTTGGATCGGCAACGCCGACAACTCCCCGCTGGTCAACATCAGCTCTGCCGGCGCGTCGACCCGCCTCTGGAAGAACTACATGGTCTTCGCTTCGCAGCAGATGGAGCTGCCCGCGACGCCGTTCGGGACCGCGCCCGGCGTCGTCGAACGCGAAGTCTGCTGGCCGTCCGGCAAGCTCCCGTCAGACATCTGCCCGCAGATCAACCGCTACACCTCGCTCTTCGGCGAATCCGTCCTGCCTCGGAGCGAGGAAGACCTCGCCGACTTCGAGGACGACTGGTGGCAGACCGTCCAGATCGACACCCGCACCGGCCTGTTGGCACAGGACACCACCCCGGCGACCTTTGTCGCCGAGGAGGTCCGCCTCGTCCTCCCGGAAGAGGAGATCGAGGACTGGGGCGACGGTCTGCAGACATGGGCCGCCTCCAACGGGATCGTCAGCCTCCTCGCGCCGTCAGAGGAGCTGAGCACTGGACCACTGCCGGTCCTCGTCACCAACCCGCGCCCAAACGAGCAGATCCAGGGCAGCTACCCCATCCGAGGCGCCGCGCGATCTGAAGACTTCATCCGCTATGTCGTCGAATGGGGCCGCGGTCCGGCACCCGATAGCTGGGTCCAGATCACGAACTCCACGAGGCAGCTCACGGCCGGCCCGCTGGCGATCTGGGACACCACGTTCATCCCCAACGGCGAATACACGATCCGCGTGCTCCTCGAGGACGCGAAGCTCGGCGTGCGTCAGTACCGCGTTCCGGTGATCGTCAACAACGGCGACAACGGCGTCCAGGACGACCTCGCACCAGTGGTTCAAATCCACAGCCCGATCGCCGAGGCTGCCATCGTCGGGTCTGTTCAAGTCATCGGCACCGCTGGTTCATTCGACCTTCAGGACTTCGTCGTGGAGTTCGGTTCGGGTCTCAACCCAACCGAATGGACGCCGATCGAGCGGCGCACCACGAGCGTGGCGAACAGCCGCCTCGCGACGTGGGACACCACCGGCGTCGAAGACGGGATCTACTCAATTCGCGTAACCGTGCGCGACTCGATCTTCGGTGAAGCGCAGGCCAAGATCTTCGTGATCGTCCGCAACGAAGAGGACTAGACGACGGCGGCCGGACCGCGGTCCGAGTTCGAGGCGAAACCGGTCACGCATCAGGTCGTTGCCGAGATGCCCGGCCTCGTGCTGAGCTAGACGGCGATGCGCTCGCTCGATCCGCCCTACGGCCTGATCCCGGAATCACCGGATCAGCTCACGCCCAGCTGGCTCGCGGCGATCTTCACTCGTCACGGCTTCAGCGCCGCCATCGAGTCGATCGACTTCCGGCCGATCGAGGGCAACCCGCTGACCTCGCAGATGCTGCGCGTTGTCCCGCGCGTGCAGGATGAGACGACGGGGTTCGCTCCACCGCTGATCTGGAAGCGCTCGCTCGATGATCCCGAGGCGCGCCGCTCCTTCCGCCGCGGTTACGCCGCCGAGGTCGCCTTCTACCGTGAGCAGGCCCCGCTCCTGGACGTCGCCATCCCACGCTGCTTCGCCGCCGCCCACGACGACGACAGCAGCGCACACCTGCTCCTCCTCGAGGAGATCCACGGGACCCGAGGCGACCACATCGAGGGCGTGTCGCCGGAACAGGCGGAGGCAGTGCTGCGCGAACTCGCACACCTCCATGCCGCTCGCTGGAATCACTCAAGTCAGCGCCGGCCAGCGTCAGACTTCATCCGCCTCGAGGCCCTGGTCGCGCACTGGGAACCGAGAAGCACACCGTTCCTTGCCGAGCACGTCGATGACCGCAGCGCCGAGCGCACGCAGCGCTACATGGGCGACGTGGCATCGTTGTTCTCGAGGCTCTCGGCCGGACCGCAGACCCTGACCCACGGGGACGTGCACCCGGCGAACGTCGTGTTCCCCGATCGAACGGGCGGGCGTCCGGTGCTGGTCGACTGGCAGGGCAGCCGCATCGACGCCCCGATGCGCGATATCGCGCGATTCCTCGTCCTCGGCCTCGCCACCGAGGATCGACGAACGCACGAGGAGGCGCTGCTCGCCGGGTACCGCGCCCGCCTCGAGGAACACGGGATTGACTACGGCTCGGCCAACGCCGCCCGCGACTATCAAGCAGCCTTGAAGCTCCAGTGGGGCTGGGCGGTCATCTTCTTCCGCCCCGAGCCGATCTGGGATCGGGACACTCGCGCCGCAATGCCGGCGCTGGCCCGCCGGGCAGCGGCCGCGTTCGACGACGCAGGGGAGTTCTCGCACCAATCGTGACTCGCCTGTAACGAATCAGCGAAATCCCCACTTGATCGTGAGCCCGCGCAGGCAGACAGTGGCCAGCGCAGGGGAGATTGTTAAGAATGTCACAAGACGTTCGTGCCCGCGCCGTCGGCGCAGCGCATAAGCAAGCGGCCTCGAAGCACGTGCCGGTAGTCCACTGTGGCGACCGACCCGGCGATCTGCGCGTGAAGGTGGAACGACGACGTTCCAGAGGGCGCCTGGAACAGGCCTCCCTCCGCGTCCGCGCCATCGTCAGTCGCGTGAAGACCCGCTAACACGAGGCTCCCGGTCGACCTCCCGTCGGCCAAGCCCGCCCCCCACCCGCTCGACGCAGGCGGCACTGCCGCACACTCGCGTTATCCGGCCTCAGCCCCGACCACCAACGCCTCGACCTCTGCTCGTGACCCGGCGCTGCGGATCACCTCGAGGAACTCCGCCAGCGAGTCGCTCCGTTCGCGCAACGCGAAGATCTGCGGGCCCAGCGGATCGGTCGCATCCGCGCGAGCGGCGTAGGTGCCGAACCACGCAAAGTGCGCCTGGTTCAACCGGCGCAGGCAGAAGCCGCCATCACAGAGCTGCTGCCGCACTTCTTCCATCCGTGCCTCGGCGCGCTCGATCTCGCCGTCAGCGAGCAGGTCGTCGACCTCAAGGCGCAGCGCACGAAGCACCTCGTTCCGGTCGGGCGCCGGGGCCTCGGTCTCCGGCGCGGTGGTCGGTTCTGGCGTCGCGGTCGGTTCGGGCGTCGGGGCCGGCGCGAGCCTCGTCGGATCGCCCCACCGTTCCAGAATGATCTCGGCCACTTCGTCACCGACAACGTCCGCGACCGTCTCGTTGATCGTCTGCAGGTCCGTCGAGCCGAAGTAGTTCCGACCGAGCGTGTAGAACGCCAGGTAGTGGTGCACCCACTCGTGCGCCGAAGTCTCCAACGTCCGCCGGTAGCTCCGACCTGCGGCGACAACGGCGGGATAGGTCGCGACGCCGCCAGTACCGACGACCAGTGCGGAGAGCGCGTCATCCTCCTCTGTGCGCCGCTCGATCGCGTCAAAGTCGTCTTGCGTAAGGTCCGGCCGCAGCAGATCGCTCGAGATCCGCTCGATCCGCTCGCGAGGCGAAATGACGAGGACGCGCGGCGAACTCGCCAGCTCAACGTCGACCGGCGGGAACACAGACGAGGGCAGCGGGAAGCGTCCATCGATCGCGAGATCGGCGAGCACGGCGTCGATCCGACCTTCGATCACCGCCTCGACGGTGTTCTCCAGTTCGCGACCCTCTCGCGTATCCAGATCGTCAAGCGCGAAATACCGCCGAATCGCCTCGTCATCGTCAGGCTCGTCGCGGAGCGGGGCGCCCAGCGCATAGAGCCACTTGTTGACCACGGTGGTCCGCTCCCAGCGCACCACATCGAAGGCGTCGCCGGCCTGGGCGTCGCGAACCGCGAAGACACCGAGCGTGAACAGCAGCGCACCGACGAAGGCGGCGGGAACCACGAAACGGCGCCAGCGGCTCGGGTTCCCCATCCATCCACCGTACGGTGATCGTCACCGATCCGTCGGACTGGGGCGCGGTCGGCGTGACCGCTATGATCGTCGGAATGGCGCACCCTGGAGCCTCCGCACTCAACACATCGCACCCAGCTCCTGGCGCCGAGGCTGACACTCGTCCGCCCGCGCGGAGGCCGGTCCGATTCGCTGCCGTCGCCGACGATCTCGGGCGGCTGCTCGTCGGCAGCATCGCGACATTTCTCGTCGCGCTCGCCTTCTTGTTCTGGCGCACCTCGTGGGGCGCCGTCGATGCGACCGCTTCCGACACGGCGATCGCGACCGCCTTGCTGCTGGCGCCCGCTCCCACTTGGCTGGCCTGGATGCTGGCCGGAGCAATCGAGGATTCAGCGACCCCCGGACAGCGTCGCCGCGGGATCGGCGTACAGTTCGCTTCCCCGCGACGCCGGGCGCGGCTGATCCGATTCGCGATCCATCCGCTCAGCGCGCCGGGCTGGCTCTGGCTCGCAGCGATCGCCTACCTGCTCGCTCTCGGCCCGCTGAGTTGGCTGCTGACCTTCGTCGCCGCCGCCGTCACGGTCACCGGACTCGGATCGACGATCTTGCTGGCGCTCGGACGGCGCTCCCTGCACGATCTAGTACTGGGCAGCAGCGTCAGCGAAGTCGAGGCACCGGCATGACCACTCCGCCTGACCACGGGCGCGCGCCCGAGCCTCCAGCACCCGTTATCACCGATTCCGGCAGCTACGGTCGGCTGCCGCCGGCGCCCGCGCAGGACGTGTCGCGGTTCGAGAGCCGGACCGTGGGCGCCCGCTCCGGAGTCACGCTGCTTGCCGGCGTCGGGTTCGCGGTGATCGCCGCACTCTGGCTGTCTGCTTTGTCTGCGAGTCAGGCCACAACCCCGACCGTCGCGTTGCCAATCCAGGAACGAGGCGTCGCGATACTCACCTCGATCGACGACCTGCTCGAACTCCACGCAGAGGAGATTGCCTCGGCGGCGCCCACCGAGAGTGGCGGCGTGGCGGTCCCCGGGTTTCTCGTCCCCGGCGTCGAGCTCACGGTCGGCGAGGCGCAAAGCGGCGACCTCGATCTCATGCGCGCGGGCCTGCTCGCTCGCTCCGGGGTCGCGATCTACGCGGAGGGCGTCGTCGCGCTCCAGCCGCCTGACGGGCTCCCCATCGAGACCACCACCTTCTCCACGCCCGGCGGCACTCGCCGCGTCATGAACCTGCTCGGCCAGACGAACCACGACCGTGCCGAACGCTTCGTCCAGCCACTTGCGGTCGTCGCGATCATCCTCGCGGCGGTCGTCCTGCTCCTCGGGAACGGCTTCTCGAGGTTCACCGCGCTCGGTCTCGCGATGATCGGTGCTGCGGTTGTCGTCTTCCTCGGCGCGCTCGTACTGAAGTTCGGGATCGCCTTCATCGGTTCGGATGGGACGGCGGTCGCGGATGAGTTCTCACGCCTCGTGGACACCGCCGCGTGGACGCCCGCTCGCAACGCGATCGTCTTTGGCGCCGCCGGCGTCGCATTGCTCGTCCCGGCCTCGCTGCTGAACTGGTTCTTCGACCGATCGGTCGTCCGTTCCGCCCCTGTGATCGACAGCCCGCCCGCCTCATAGCGCCACCAGCTCACCGGACGAGCGTTGACGGTGGCTCTCCCCGGTCGATAGCGTCGATCCAGGTCAGTTCGAGGCGTCGCACCGACGGCGCCCGACCTGCACAACCAGAGGTGAATGCCATGCTCCGCAGCCCGAGAGATTTCTTCCAGCCGCTGGCCATCGGCGCTCCCGAACCGCTCCGCGAAATCCCGGTCACACCGAGCCGAATGATCCACTTCCTCAACGCTGCGAACGCGAGGATGGTCAGCAAGGTCCCGGACATGCTCCAGCAGGTCGACGTCCTGCTCGGCAATCTCGAGGACGCCATCCCGACGGACCAGAAGGTCGACGCCCGCCGCGGCTTCATCGAAGTCGTCAAGAACAACGACTTTGGCACGACCGGCTGCTGGACCCGCGTGAACAGCCTCGACAGCCCCTGGTTCCTCGACGATCTGTCCGAGTTCGTCGCCGAGATCGGTGACCGCCTCGACGTCATCATGATCCCGAAGGTCCTCGGCCCTCAGGACATCGCCTTCGTCGACCGCCTGCTCGCACAGCTCGAGGCGAAGCACGGCATCGCGAAGCCGTTGATGGTCCACGCGATCCTCGAGACCGGCGGCGGCGTCGCCCAGGTCGAGGAGATCGCGATCGCCAGTCCACGGCTGCAGGGGATGAGCCTCGGCCCCGCCGATCTGGCGGCATCGCGACGCATGAAGACGACACGCGTCGGCGGTGGCCACCCCGGCTACATCGTCCGGGCCGACCCGAGCGCCGACGATCCCGAGGCAGACCGCTCGGCAACCCAGCAGGATCTCTGGCACTACACGATGTCGAAGATGGTCGACGCCTGCGTCAACGCCGGCGCGCTCCCGTACTACGGCCCCTTCGGTGACATCAGCGACCCGCTCGGCTGTGAGGCCCAGTTCCGCGCGGCCTTCCTCCTCGGCTGCGTCGGTGCCTGGTCGCTGCACCCCGGCCAGATCGAGGTGGCGCGCCGGGTCTTCAGCCCCGAGGTCGATGAAGTGAAGATGGCGATGAAGATCCTCGAGGCGATCCCCGACGGCTCAGGGGTCGCGATGGTCGACGGCAAGATGCAGGACGATGCGACCTGGAAGCAGGCGCAGGTGATGGTGAATTACGCCCGCCTGATCGCTGAGCGCGACCCGGAACTCGCCGGCGCCTACGGCATCGAGTAGCCGCCGCCGATGCGTTAGTTCGCCGGCTGCGGCTCAGACTCCACGCGCGCTGGAGCCGGATCAGGAACGGACTCCACGTCCGAGGTGATCAGCACCAACAAGCTCGGCAGCACCGCGAGCGTCGCGACGAGTGCCATCACAATCATCACCGCGGTCAGCAGCCCGTACGCCGCGAACAGCGGCATCGGCGCGAACGCTAGGATCCCGAATCCGATCGCCGAGCTGAGGGCCGAGGCAACCAGAGCCAGGCCCGTCCCCTCACTGGCGACCCGCACCGCCTGCTCGCGGCCGCCGTACCGAGCCAGTTCCTCGCGGTAGCGAACGATGAAGTGAATCGCGAAGTCGATGCCGATGCCGACCGAGACTGCCGCGATGGTCGCCGTCACGAGGTTGATCGCAAAGCCGGCCGTGAACATGAAGGCGTAGAGCCAGGCCACGACCATCGCGATCGGAACGATGCTCGCCAGGCCGTACCGCACGGAGCGCAGAAACAAGCCCGCCACCACCAGGCAGAGCACCATCGCGATCGGGAGTGAGACCTGCAGCGCGCGGTTCGTCGCGTCGAGCGAGGCCTCCCGCTCGAACGGGCTCCCGGTGATCTGGACGAAACTACCGCCGAGGTCCCCCGACAACGCCGCAACGATCGGCTCGAGCGCTTCTCGCGCGTTTGCGACAGACTGCTGTGCGCGGCTGTCGACCAACCCCAGTCTGAGCACGGTGGCGGGCGTCGGTCCGTCAATACTGACCACCGTGCGCACGTCGTCCGGCGTGAGCAGGAGGCGCTCGGTATCAAGCGGCACGCCCACGCTGCGAGCGACGCCGAGCAGCGCCACGACTTGCTCACGCGTGTCGGGGATGCCGTCAGCATCTTGATCGGCGATCACCACGCCGGTCTCCGCCGCAACGATCTGCGACATCACCGGCGACAGCCAGCTCGCATCGAGCACCTCGAAGACGCCGCCATCGACCGTGATCAGCCCGTCGTCGCCGCGCGCGAGCACAGCACTATCAAGCTCGCGGATCTCGTCCAGGCGTGCCGACAGCGCCGCCAGCGCACTCGGATCGGTGAGGTCGCCCTCGACGTAGATGATCGCGGGCTCGCCCCCACGATCACCCACGTGCACGTCGAGTTGATCGAGGCCGACCACAAAGTCGGTGTCGGAGCTGAAGAAGTCCTCGACGTCGAACTCGGCCGGGACCTGCACGGCGTAAACCGCCGCGACGACGGTCACCACCGCCGCGATGCCGAGCACCGGCACCGGTCGCCGCGCGAGTCCGGCGACGATCCGCCCGATCGGCGCCGCGAACGCGCTACTGCCGGCGGCCTGATCGATCGCGCCGAGGACCGGGCCGTCTTGCCGCCGCGCCCAGGCAAACGGGATCGCCAGCGTCGCGAGCGCCGTCACCGCCGCCATCACCACCCCGAGCCACGGGAGGATGAACACGAGCAGCAGCACCGAGGCCATCGCCATCCCCGCAGCCCCGAAGCCACCCGCGACCCGACCCACGACAGCACGGCGGCCCGCCCCGGGCGCCGGGACCCGCTCTTCGATCCAGGCGACGACCAGCGGCGCGACCACGCCGAGCAGCACGAATGCCGAGGCGAGAGCGATTGCCGCCCCAATACCGAACTGTTGGATCGATTCGATCCCGGAGGTCACGTTGGCGAGGAACGCAACGGCATCGGAGGTCAGCGCCAGCACGAGGGCGCCGATCACGGCGGTCAGGCCGCCGATCACGGCCGGTCCAGCCTGACGCCCCTCCGCGCGTTCCTCGCGATAACGCCCGATCGCATGGAAGGCGAAGTCCACGCCGAAGCTGACCATCGCAACCGGCACGATCAGCGAGAGCACCAGGTCGTCCTCGAGGCCGATCAGGTTGGAGATGCCTTTCAGCCAGACGATCAAGATCAGGAACGCGACGCCAACCGTCGCCAGGACCCAGTAGCTGCGGAAGATCAGGCCGACCAGGACAAGCGCGGCAAGAATCGTGAATCCGATGAAGGGGCCGGCGACCGCACCCTGCTCTGCCGCGGTCAGGTTGACATCGATCGCGACCCCATCGATCCGGAATGCGGGCGCCTCGGATCGGAGCAGGTCACGGACCTCGCGATCGAACTCTTCCACATCGGTGTCGCCGCCCAGGCTCACCGAAAGGTTGCCGAAGCCCAGGACCTCGTTGTCCGACAGGACGGGGAAGGTCACCGCCGGGATAATCCACTCGCCCGTCGCCGAGCGCGCCGACGCGGCGGAAAGGCCCAGCAGCTCTGAACGCTCGCCGTAGCGGTCGATGAGCGCGGCGCCGGCAGCCTTCACCTCGGCGTCAGTCGCGCCCGCGATTCCGGCGACGCCGCCGTCGCGCAACTCCGCATCAACGAGATCAGCGAGGGTGAGCACCCCAACCGCGTCGACCGCGGCCTCTGCCTCGAAGTAGGAGAGCAACGTTGGTCCGAGCGTCACGTCGGCCCGGAGCGCGGCGGATGCTGCCAAGAGCTCCGCCAGCGGCTCAGCTCGCAGCAGGTCGCCCTCTTCGTGCGCGGCGATGGTGAACATCGGGTGGACAGAGGAGACGAACGCCTCATCGATCCGGTCGCGGGCCGTGAACACATCACCACTGGGCTCGGTCGAAGCCGAACGGGTCGGCGCCATGGCGAGGAACGGCACGATCAGCGCCGCTGTCAGCGCAATGATGACGCCGATCACCAGCCCCGGCCTGGCATGCAGCCGCGCAAAACGATCGGCGGAAGCCGCGGGGGAGTCGGGATCCGGAGAGCGGCGCTCGGTCATGGATTCCTCGAATCGCGGGATCGTCGCTACTAGACAATGTCAGGTTTCCACTGTCAAGATGACGGTAGGTGCTGTATCTGGACAATGTCAAGCGACGGAGTATCAACCGATGAGCCAGCCCGCAGTCCCAACCGCCCACCCCTACCACCACGGCGATCTGCCAGCCTCGTTGCGAGCCGTCGCGGCGGATCTGGTCGCCGAGCGTGGCGCCAGCAACTTCAGCCTCCGCGAGGTAGCGAGGCGCGCGGGCGTCTCCCACGCCGCTCCGGCTCATCACTTCGGCAACGCGAGGGGCCTCCTGACCTCGCTCGCCGCCGAGGGCTTCGAGGCGCTTGCCGATCAGCTCGAGGCAGCTGTCGCGGGAGTCGACGACGCGGCGACACGGCTCCAACGTTGCGGGCTGGCGTACGTGCGCGCGGCATCGACACGCCCCGGGCACTACGCGGTGATGATGGACCAGGCCCTGCTCGACGAGGATGACGAGCAGTGCCTCATGTCCAGCATGCGGGCGTACGCGGCCCTCCAGGCGACGATCGAAGCGATCAGAGCTCAGCTCAACCCGGCACTCGACGTGGAGTCAGCGGCGACGTTGGCCTGGGCCTCGATGCACGGTCTCGTGGAACTGGGCCCCAAGCTGCAGCGAGTAGCCGATCTCACAGATGCGGAAGCGGTTCCCGTCGAAGACCTGGTCGCCCGATTCACACCGCTGCTGATCGACGGGTTCAGAGCGCGCTAGCGCCTGCTCAGCTCATCTGCCCCAGGTACGCGAACAGCTTCCCCTGCTGTTCGTCGGGCAACGGCCAGTCGGTCCGTAGCGTGGCCTCAGCGAAACCGGCCGTCTCGACGAGGAGACCGACTTCGCCGTCCGTGTACGCGACCGTCGTGTCGGCATGGAGGACGACGCTGTCTGACTCCCGATCGACCACGATCCAGCGGCGCATCGCGAGCGAGCGTGGTTCGTCCCAGAACGCCTCCTCAAGGAGGTCGTGGGGCTTCGGCGAGAACAGTCCGCTCTCGACTGCCTGCGCCCGTGCCGGTGCGTCGCCGATGCTCCGCACCGCCTCGAAGGTGGACGCCTCGAGGAGCAGCCGTCCGCCTGGCACGAGCGCCGCTGCCGCCCGTGCCAGGATCGCCGCCGCCTGCTCGCGTCGGAAGACGTTGATCTCACCAAACAAAAACATCACGAGGTCGAACGGTGCGGCCGAACCAGCGCCCGTGTCGGCGCGGTACGCCGTCTCTCGAATATCGCCGAGCTGGTAGTCGATCTCGAGCCCGGCTGCGGTTGCCTGGTCTCTCGCGTACTGGATCGAGGCGGGTGAGAAGTCGATCCCACGTACCGTGTGACCGAGCCGGGCCAGCCGGCTCGCATAGAGGCCGGGCCCACAGCCCAGATCAAGAATCCTCGCGGGCTCACCGCTCAGCACCTCGTCGTGAATCCAGGCGACCTGGGCCTCCACGGTCGTCGTCCGGCGGCTCGCCGCGTCGTGGGTCTGGGACAGGTGCTCCGCGAGCATCCGCTCGCTGAATCCCGGCTCGTCCCAGGGAATCTTCTCGCCTTCGGCCCACGGCTCCGGGGGCATCGGCCTCGTGAGGATCGAGTCGAGATCCGCCATCAATTGATCGCGAACGGGCGCGTCGGGCCCACGATCACTGACTCGACCTCCATCGTGTCGGTGCTGATCACATAGGTCTGCCGGTCCGCGCTGTTGATCGCGAAGATGTACCCGTCACCACCGATCAGCTCGAGGCTGCCCGTACCCGCCTCGCCAACGTCGATCGAGGCCGTGATCTCGTTCGTCACGGGATCGATGCGGTGTAGTTGAGCACCGGAGAAGCTGGGGCCGCTCGCGTCTGATACCCAGATCGCCCCGTCGTACTCGATGATCGAGGCCAGCGTGTCGCCGATCTCGATGGTCGCCACGATCTCGCCGGTCTCCGAATCGATCCGAGCAACGGCATCGCCATCCTTGCCCTCGAACGCGAACTGATCGCCTCCCGCCCAGATCGCACCGGCACCGACTGATATCTGCTTCACGACGAGGCCGACGTCGAAGGTGCCGGTGACCGTTCCGCTGCCGGCGTCGATTCGGGAGATCGCCGACGCCGATTCCGGATTCCCGCCGATCACCCAGACACCCTCATCACCAGCAGCCAGCCCGCCAATCGTCGCGCCGGCGGGCGGCTCGATGTTGAACACCAGGTCGCCAGAGCTCCGATCGACGCCGAGGACCACCGCGTCGCTGAAGATGAAGCCGGCTTGGACCCACAGCAACCCTCCCGCGAAGCCGTAGTCAGTCACCGGCTGCGCCGAGCCAAACTCAAGGTCCCGATCGATCTCACCCGATTCCGGATCGATCGCGATCAGGTGACCGGGTCCGAGCGAGGCCCAGATCAGACCGTCCACGAGCCGAACCAGTTGGGGCGATTCACCCGGGGCCAGCCCAAGGGCGTTCGCGCCGATCACTTCACGCGCTTCACCGGATTCCGTCGCAATGCGCGAGAGGCCCGAGGCAGTCACGGTCAGATACGAGAGCTCGCCTGAACCGGCCGGTTCCGAGGAGCCACCGCCTGACTGGCCCGGGGAGTCGCGGTCACCCGCGCCGTCCGAGCGCTCATCAATGTCCGATCCGCACCCGACGAGTGCCAGCGTGATCAGGACCGGCGCCAATCCAACCAACACGCGCTGCATCGCGCCTCCCTGCGAACCTCACACCTCGACGACTGAGTCTGAGCCTTCCCAGACAGGCGTTCAACGGATAGCGCGTGCCTCGTAGCCGTCGCTCGTGGCACACTGCCCGCCGGAACAGGGATTCCGGGGATGCGCTCCCGGGCTCCAGCTGCCGCCGAGGGCCGATCGGCAAAGGGGGACGCGCGTGCGGTTCTATGAGTACGAAGCAAAACAGGTGCTCGCTGGCTACGGCGTTGCCCTCCCGAAGCGCGAGTTCGCAACCACCGCCGACGCGGCGGCCGAAGCGACCTCAACGCTCGGCGGTCCGGTCGTCATCAAGTCGCAGGTACTGAGCGGTGGCCGCATGAAGGCCGGCGGCGTCAAATTCGCCGACACGCCCGAGGAAGCGCGCGACCACGCCGCGCAGATCCTCGATCTGACGATCAACGGCCTTGAGCCGGTCGGTGTCCTCGTCGAGGAGAAACGCTCGGTCGATCAGGAATTCTTCGCCGCCGTCACCTACGACGGCCGGGCCAAGCGCCCCGTCATCATCTTCAGTGACATGGGCGGCATCGATATCGAAGAGGTCGCGGAGCAGTACCCCGAGCACCTCTCACGCACCCACTTCTCGGCCAGCCGTCCCTTCTCCGACTACACGGCGAAGGTCGCCGTCGCGGCGGTCGGCGTGACCGGCCGCGACCTCACGCAGCTTTCGAGGATCGTCGCCGGTCTGGCGCGTCTCTTCCTCGAGCGCGACATGACGCTGGCCGAGATCAACCCGATCGGCAAGCTCGACGACGGCTCGATCATCGCCCTCGACTGCCACCTCGACATGGAGTCGGAGGCGCGAAATACGCACCGCACGCTGCTCCAGGAGATCGGCGTGCCGGACGAGGACAATCGCCAGGCACGGCCGCCGACGCAATTCGAGATCGATGCCGCGAACGTGGATGCCGCCGACACCCGCGGCGTCGCGGGCAACCTCACCCAGTTCGACGGCAACCTTGGGCTGATCATCGGCGCCGGTGGCGGCTCGCTGACGCTCTTCGATGCAGTCCGCGCCGCCGGCGGCTCGCCCGCCAACTACTGCGAGATCGGCGGGAACCCGTCCGTTTCCAAGGCAGCCGCGCTCACCAAACTGATCTGCGAGCAGCCTCAGGTCGACAAGATCGCCGTGATGATGAACGTCGTCTCCAACACTCGGGTCGACATCGTCGCCCGCGGCGTGATCAAGGGCGTGATTGAGGCCGGCTTCGACCCAGCGGAGAAGATCGCGATCTTCCGCATCCCCGGGTCGTGGGAGGGAGAGGGCTTCGCCCTCCTCGAGAAGTATGGGGTCGAGTACGTCGACCGCTCGGTATCGATGCATGAGGCGGCCGGCCGCGCCGTCGCGAAGATGGAGGCCTAACGATGTCGATCCTGGTCGACGAGAACACGACCTTCATCATCCAGGGCATCACCGGTCGCGAGGCCGTCACGATGGCCCGCGAGGTGCTCGACTACGGCTCGAAGCTCCTCGGCGGCGTGACACCGGGCCGCAAGGGCCGTGACGTGCATGGCGTGCCCGTCGAGGACACCGTCCGCGCCTTCACCGAGCGTGAGCGCGTGGACGCCTCGGTCGTATCGGTGCCACCGGCCTTCGCCGCGGACGCCGTCAACGAGGCGATCGAGGCCGGCATCAAGCTGATCGTGGTCGTCACCGAACGCATCCCGCGCAAACAGGTCGCGCAGTTCGTTGAGTACGCCCAGCAAGAGGACGTCCGCATCATCGGCCCGAACTGCCTCGGTGTGATCTCGCCTGGCAAAGCGAAGGTCGGGGGCGTAGGTGGCGCCGTCGATTCATGCCGCCGCGCGTTCGTCCCCGGATCGATTGGCGTCATGTCGCGTTCCGGGGGCATGACGGTCGAGATCGCCAACTCCCTGTCCGAGGCAGGCCTCGGAGTTTCAACGGCGGTCAGCATCGGCGGCGATGCGATCATCGGCTCGACCTACGCCGAGTTGATGCCGTTGTTCGACGCGGATGAGCAGACCAAGGGCATCGCCATCTACAGCGAGCCCGGTGGCCGCGCCGAGTACGAGCTCGCCGATTACATGTCCGAAAGCGGCAGCAAACTCCCGGTCGTCGCATTCATGGCCGGCCGCTTCATGGACGAGATGCCCGGCATGCGCTTCGGCCACGCCGGCACGATCGTCGAGGGCAAGGCCGACACCACCGCCGAGAAGATCGCCAACCTCGAGGCGATTGGCATCTCCGTCGCCGAACGCATCGAGGACATTCCACGCTTACTCACCGAACGGATCGGGGGCTAACGGTGGCCGCGATGTTCATCCGCGTCGATATCGCCGACTCCGTCCAGGAAGATCCCGCCGTCTGCAAACAGCTCGTCGAGGTCTGCCCCGTCGACATCTTCGAGCTGGACGACAGCGGGAAAGTCCGCACCGTCGAGAGCAACCTCGATGAGTGCACGCTCTGCGACCTCTGCATCGACGCGACCCAGCCCGGTCAGATCGACGTGGTCAAGCTCTACCGGCAGTAGCGTTTGTCGGCCGACACCCCCATTGCTTGCATCGGGTAGGCGGCTCACGTCAGAGATGCCGTTAACACTTTGACAGCATCTGACGCGTCGTAAGTCCCTAGTCTTCCGCCCGTGCGCTCCCACCGCGTATGTGGAGGGGACTGGATGAACATCGACAAGAGGTGGCGCTTCGGCGTCACCGGGGTGCTAGTGGCGTTCGCGCTACTGGCTATTCCGAGTGCGCTCAGCGCACAGACACCGGCAACGATCGAACTCGGCAACAACTCAGAACTCGGCGATGTCCTCGTCGCCGGCAGCAACGGACTGACGCTCTATCTCTTCACGCCGGATGAGCCGGGCGTCAGCAACTGCAACGGCGGTTGCGCCGTCGCATGGCCGCCACTCACCGTGCCCGACGGCGATACGCCGAACCTCGGTGCAGGCGTCAGCGGCAGCGTCTCCCTGATTACCCGAGACGATGGATCACAACAGGTCGCGCTGGACGACCAGCCGCTCTACTTCTACCAGGACGACAGCGTTGCTGGTGATGCGAACGGCCAGGCAGTCAACGACGTGTGGTGGGTGCTCGATGCCACTGGAACCCAGATCGGTGGGCCGACCCCCGAGTTGATCGACGCGACGCCAACGGTGCAGCTCGGTGGCAACGCAACGCTCGGCGAGTTCCTGATCGCCGGCAACGGCCTCACGCTCTACATCTTCACGCCGGACGAGTCGGGGGTGAGCAACTGCAACGGTGGCTGCGCGGTCGCGTGGCCGCCGCTCTCCGTCGAGGATGGCGAGACGCCCCTCGCGGGCGCTGGCGTCAGCGGCGAACTGTCGTTGATCACGCGCGACGACGGGTCACAGCAGGTCGCACTAGATGGCGCCGCCCTCTACTTCTACCAGGACGATGCGGTCGCTGGTGAAGCGAATGGCCAGGACGTCAATGACGTCTGGTTCGTGGTCGACGCGAACGGCGTAATCGTCAACACGCCGGCCTCGCCCGAAACGGCGCCGGCCGATCCGCCGGCCGCTGCGCCCGCCGGAAACGCGGGCCTCGGTGGTAGCGAGGGCACCTCGAGTCTGGTGATCGTGCTACTGGCGATCGCAACGTTCGGCCTCGTGGTCGGTGGGCGCACGCTGGTGCGCACCCGCTAGTTCGAGGGCAACTGAGCGGCCGACGGCCCCGCGACGACGATCGCGGGGCCGTCGGTCCGCTTCGACACTGTTCGCCAACCTGAGCCTTTATTGCCGGTGATTTCGCCCGATGCTACCTTCAGGCGGAACTCGACCACGAAAGGCTTTCCTCCGTGGCCTACAGCATTATTGAGACTTGCATCGGCTGCACCGCGTGCACAAAAAAGTGCCCGGTGGAGGCGATCACCGGCATCCGCAACGAGCTCCACGTCATTGACGAGGAACTCTGCATCGATTGCGGCGCCTGCGGCGCGGTCTGCCCGCCCGAGTCGATCCTCGACGAGATCGGCGACCAGGCACGGACCTTCCCCCGCCGCGAGCTGCCGCTAGCCAAGGTCGCCGAGCAGAACTGCATCGGCTCGGGCTGCGAACTCTGCATCAACATCTGCCCGTTCGACGCGCTCTCGCTGTCGGACGCACCGAACTCCCACGACTTCTATGGCATGGCGCAGGTCGACGACAAAAAGTGCGTCGGCTGCCGCCTCTGCGAACAGGCCTGCGGCTGGAACGCGATCTACATCGACCCGCCGCGCGAGCTGCTGAAGAAGGACATGTACCCAATCGAGATCCTCACCCCGAAGAAGGGCAAGGGACTCCAGAAGGCCCGCGCCAACGCCTAAGATTCGCCGCGCGCGGCTGATGATGACCCCGCCTCGGCGGGGTCGTTTGTTGCCCGAACATTTCGAAGAGAACGGACCGCCGACGTGCCGACGATCGACCTCCGCTGGCGCCGGCTCCGACCCAACGCCCGCCTGCCGGAACGCCAGACCGAACTCGCCAGTGGCTACGACCTGCACGCCTGCATCGAGGGCGGCCCGCTGGTCCTCGGCACAATGCCAACGCGCGTTCCGACCGGCGTGGCGATCGCCGCTCCGCCGGGCACCGACGTGCAGGTCCGGCCTCGCTCTGGCCTGTTCGTCCGCGGGGTGATCGGCACGATCGGTACGCTCGACGCTGACTACCGCGGCGAGATCTTTGTGACGCTCTACTGTCTGCCTGACCTCGGGAGCTTCGAGGTCAACGATGGCGATCGGATCGGCCAGCTGATCGTGAGCCAGCTCGTTGACGCCCGTTGGATCGAGGTCGACGAACTCGACGAGACGGCGCGGGGCGACGGCGGCCACGGCTCGACCGGGCTCCGCTAGTCCGTCGCGATTTCCGACACCGCACCGCGAGTTGCGTGCGATCGAGCCCGCCCGGGCGCGAGGTCGGCAAGAACCTTGACCCGCTAGTTCTCGAACGTCTGTAGACAAAGCGAGAGCGGGCCGTGAGGCCCGCTCTCTTCCATCATCTGCCGTGCGGCGGGGGTATTTGTCGGCAAGATGGTGGCATGACTGCTGCGGCCTCCTGGGCCGCGGGATTACGCCGGTGCGGCCTCCGCGTCAGCTTCCGCCTGCGCGTCCGAAAAGACGTAGTGGTAGAGCAAGGCTGCGGCAACGGCGCCGACGATTGGGCCGATCCAGTAGACGAGGTGGTCGTCCCAGGTCGAATCCATCAGCGCAGGGCCGAACGCACGAGCGGGGTTCATCGCGGCGCCGGTGAATCGACCACCAGCAAGAATGTCCATCGTCAAGACGAGTCCGATGCCGAACCCACCGATACTCGGTCCGCGCTTGTCCAGCGCCGTCCCGAAGACCGCGAGCATCAGGAACGCAGTCAGGATGATCTCGATGCCGACGCCCTGCGCGAAGGTCACGCCGCCGAGAACCGGAGTCCCCAGCGCAACGTTATCTCTCAAGGTGTCCGGGAAGAGCACGACGAGCGCCAACGCACCGAGGACGGCACCGATCAGTTGAGCGATGATGTAGGCGATGGTGGTTGGAGTATCCATTCGCCGCGTCACCCACAACCCGAGCGTCAATGCCGGGTTGAAGAGAGCTCCGGAGATATGGCCGAGCGCCGACACGAGCAGTGCAATCGCCAGCCCATGCGCGAGCGCGACCGCAACAATGTCCTGACCCGACGCGATGATCGAACCGGCACCGATGAAGATCAGCGCGAACGTGCCCACGATCTCGGCGACCAGTTTGCGAGGATCAACGACGTCGGACATCTGCTACCCCGGCAATGCAGCGGCACCAACCGGTCCCTCCGCAGTGGCGATACAAGCATCGTTCGGCTAAAAAGTCAACACACATGAACAATTCTTTGAAGCAGTTATCCACAGTCCGATTCGCGGCGGGCCTGCTCACCGTGGCGCTGATTCTCGTCGGCTGTGGCGGCGGTGACTCGGACGTCCGTATCCGCGCGATCGCTGGCGGCACCGAGGCGACACCGGACCCCGCAGACACGCCTGCGCCGGATGCCACGCCAGACGGAACGACGGAACCTGAGCCCGTCGAGCTCCCCTTCGCCCCGGCGAACCGGGTCGGCGGCGGGCTGCTGGTCGCGGAGTACCTCGCGGGCGGACTTGCCGATATTGAGGGCTGCCTGCCCGAGCTCGTCCGCGACTGGGAGCTGGAGCCGGTCGACGGCCTGCGCTGTGCGTCCGCCGATCTCGATGCGGACGGTCGCGACGAGCTGGTCTATGCCGTCAGCGTCCCCGGTGAGCCAGCCGCACCGGGTGATGTCTGGTTCTTCGACGATGCCGAAGCTGGCTACCGCCTGTTCACCTCGGCCCGAGCGCTCGCCAACGAGATCCTTGCTGGCGTCAACATCGAGGCCGTCGTCGACCTCACCGGCGACGGAGCACCGGAGGCTGTGATCTCCGCGCAGACCTGCGACGGCGAGCGCTGCACCGTCGGATTCGTGATCGCGAGCGCCCATCGAGGATTCGCCGTCGAAGACCTCGCACCGAGCGAGCTCGTGGCGAACTCCACCGAAGGCCTCAGCTTCGAGGACGGCAGCGACGATCAGCTCACCGATCTTCTGATCCGACGCGACGCGGACACTGATGACCCCGCGGCCGGACCCCAGCGCGCAACGACCCTGATCACATCATGGTCGGGCCTCCGCTTCCGGATCGACGAGGAACCCGATGAACCAGAGTTCCTGATTCACCTCGTCGCCGACGCCGACGAGGCCTATCGATCAGGCGACCTGGAGCTCGCGGCGGATCTCTACGTGCAGGCGGCCGCCGACGTGTCACTCCGCGACTGGAAAGCGGAACAGGGTCAGCGAGCCGGACGGTTCGAACTCCAGCCGTACTCGCTCTTCCGGGCGGCACTCGCGGCGCAACGGCAGGGCGATCCGGAAACCACGTTCCAGCTGCTGGGTCGCGCCTTCACCGAGCACTCCGACTCGCTGCACGGCCTCGCAGCAGGCATCTATCTGCAGGCACTCGAGGATGGGAACGCCGCCAGCACGGCCTGCACAGCCAGCGAGTCCTACCTCGGCCGGCTCGCCTCGGTCCACGCGAACACGTGGGACTACGGGTTCACAAACCCGGACCACGAGATCAGCGGGCTCTGCCGCTAGGATTGGCCGGACGGTCGCGTAGGCAGCGGCGCGAAGACGAGCAAGCCGGCGGCGCTCAGCAGGCACAACGTAAACACAACGAATGGCAGATCGTACGACCCCGCCTGCCCAACCCACAGGCCCGTGAGGAACGGTCCGGCCGCGTTCAGCACCATCTGCACCGGCTGGAAGGATCCTCGGATCACGCCGAGCGACATCCGGCCGAAGTAGTCCGCATAGATCGCCTGGTTCATGGCGACCGTCGATCCAAAGAAGAGGCCGTAGCCCACGGCGTAGACCAGGGCCCGCTCGAAGCTGTCGGTCTGGAGCAGCAGCAGCGGGCCGATCGACTGGCCGAGCAGAGACACGACCATCGTCCAGCGGGCGGTAAAGCGCCCAGCAAAGAAGCCCCCGATCAAGCCGCCGCCCGCTCCGAAGACCGAAAACACCGTGACGATCGAGGCGGCCGCCGGGCCGCTCAAGCCCTGATCGCGCAGGTAGGGAATCTGATGGAAGTTCACCGAACCACCGGTGAGCATGAGCAAGCCGACCGCGATCCCGATGAACCAGTACGCCCGCGTCGCCACCGCCTCCCGGAGCGTGAAGTCCCGCTCATCGAACGTCGCCGGAGAGCGGCCATCCGCATCCATCCGCGGCGCTGGATCGCCGTCTGGTCGCAGCCCAATGTCCTCCGGTCGGCGACGGATCAGCAGCGCCGGCGGGATCACGCCCAGCACCAGCGCAACCGCACCCAGCGCCCACCAGCCGGCGCGCCAGTCGCCCGCCATCGAGATCACGACGGCCGCGTAGACCGGCAACAAGGCCATCCCGACCCGTTGCGAGACGGTGACCACCCCGATCACCATCGGCCGCTTCCGCACGAACCAGTTCGACACGACCACGAAGCCGACATTGCTGACCGCGCTCATCGAGAGCCCGCGACCGATCGCGTAGAAGAGGTAGAGCTGCCAGAGACTGTTGAGACCGGACAGGAACCCCAACGCGATCGCCATCCCCAGTCCCGCGCCGGCCATCACCCAGCGTCCGCCGTACTGATCGACGACCCAGCCCATGAGCGGTGACAGCACGGCTGCGGTCAGACTGCCGATCGTGATCGCCGCCGCGATCGACGCCCGAGACCAGCCGAATTCCTCCTCGAGCTCGGGTGCAAACAGGCCCAGGATCGGGTTGAAGAACACGACGGCGGTGAAGTTCGTAAGGCAGACGGTGCCGACGACCGTCCATCCGTAGAACCAGCGCGAAGAGCGAGGATCGGCGCCTAGTTCCGAGCCGCCTACGTCGGCTGACGCCCCGGTTCCACCGTCCGTGAGGTCAGCGTCGACGGCGTCAAGGTCGCGATCGGAGGGCGACGACGGCGGTCGGCTGGTCAGGGGAACTCCTGGAGTGCGACGGGTGGTCACGACCTCCCGCCGGCGCGGGTGCCGAGTCTACGGCGTGTTGACCACTGCCCCAACCGACACCTACGGTCGGTACGCCTCGCCCCCCGCAGCACGAGGACACTGCACATGTTCGGACGCGCCCGGAACCTGATCTTGATCGTGCTCGCCGCCGGAGCCGGTGCTCTCATCGGGCGTTGGGTCGCCGAGGCACGTGCCCGCGTCGATGCTGGCGACGACCCGCTCGCGGTCGACCTCAACGACCTTCGGGTGCGGCCGCAGGACTTCATCCCCGGGATCGTCACCGCGTTCCGTGCCAGCGAGCCGCCCTGGTCATGGCTTCACTTGCCGGGCTGGCTCCTCGCATTCGGCACCAACTTTGCCACGGCGGCAGTCGGCGGAGACCTCGACCGGCTGCGCCAGATGGCCGAAGACCGGGTGATGGGCGCGATGGGACTCGAGCCCGAGGTCGAGATCGAAATCGAGGACATCACCCCGGACAGCGCCACCTCAGGCGATGCGACCTCGACACCGTTCCAGACCTCACCGCCACCACCACCCAGCGCGCCACCCGAGCCCGCGGCGCCCGCCTCCGAAGCAGCCGGCGAAGCGCCGTCGGTCTGGACCAGCGAAAACGCGACGCCGCCGGCCGCAAATGGGAACGGCAAGGCGCCCGAGGCCGGCACCCCGGGATTCACGCCGCTGCGGGACTAGCGACGTCGCGTGGACGAACGCGAATTCACGCGCGCGGAGGCAGAAGCCACCCTCGAAACGATCCGCGCGGACGTCGAGGCGATGCGTGAAGCGCAACGCGACCTCCGAGCGGTCAAGGCGGACTTGAACGCGGTCAACCGACTCCACCTCAACAACGGTCACCTCGGCGACGCACATCAGCGCTCGCTACGACGCCGTCAGCGGCGCCTCGGTGAAGAGATGAGCCGGCTGATCTCGACGATTCACGGCACCGGTGCGGTGATCAAAGGGATCGACGACGGGCTCGTTGATTTCCCGGGTGAGATCGACGACGTACGTGGCTACTGGTGCTGGAAGTCAGGCGAGGACGCCATCGCCTGGTGGCACCCGCGCGGCACCGGATTCGCGGACCGACGACCGCTGCCCGACGACGCACGCTGACCAGCCGCCCCGAAGCCGAATTTCCTCCGGATTCGCAACATCCCTTTGCTATTCTGCTGAGGCCATCGGAGGGCAGCCGTGACGCTCGTCATCCTCCTCGTGATCTCATACCTCCTCGGAGCGATCCCGACGTCGTACATCGTGGTGCACCGGATCACGGGACGTGACATTCGCGATCTGGGCTCAGGCAACCCCGGAATGATGAACGTCTGGGACAGCGTCGGGCTCCCGGCGGCACTCGTGGTTGGCTTCGGTGACATCGGTAAAGGCATGGCCGCGGTCTCGCTGGCGCTCGTCACCGACGTGCATGAGGCCGCCCCCCTCCTCGCCGGCCTCGTGGCGATCATCGGCCACGATTACTCCATCTTCCTCATGCTCGACGGCGGCAACGGTATGGCCACCGCGGTTGGGGCGATCACCGCCCTCGCCCCCCTCGCAGCGACGCCTGCCATCGCCATCGCAATCGCGATCGGGCTGGTCACGGGATCACGTCGCCTCGGTGGCATCGTCGGCCTGATGTTGGTCCCGGCGCTGGCCTACGTCGGGCCCGCCGACACCCAGGTGGTCGCGAGCGTCGTGCTCTTGATGACGCTGACTGCCTTGAAAATCATCAGCTTCGAGGGCTTCACGCCAGCTCGATCGAGGCTCGACCGTTGACCACGATCGACTCGATTCGCGACCGCCTGGCGCGTATCACCACGGGGCCGACGGATGAAGTGCCGCTCGCCCGCACCGCACTGCTGATCGCTCAGAGCGAGTACCCGGACGTCGACATTGATGAGTACGAACGCCAGCTCCAGTCGATCGCCGAAACCCTCGAAGGCGAGCTGGAGGGAAAGCGGGACGCCCACTCCCCGCTCCGCGTCCCGCTCACCGTCAACCGCCTCCTCTACCGCGAGCTCGGGTTTCGAGGGAACGACACTGCCTACGACGACCCGCGCAACCTCTACCTGAACCACGTCCTCGACGAGCGCAGCGGCATCCCGGTCACGATGGCGATCGTCTACACCGAGGTCTGCCAGCGCGCTGGGCTCGATGTCCGACCGGTCGGGCTGCCTGGTCACGTGATCTGTCGCTACCAGCCACCCGGTACCGAGGATGAGCAGGACAGCATCCTGCTGGACGTCTTCAACTACGGCCGCGTACTCAGCGAGCGAGACTGCCGCGTGCTCGTGCGCAACATCTACGGCACCGACGAGCCGTTCCGCGACCACTACCTCACGACGATGACCCCGCGGCAGGTCGTGCAGCGGCTGCTGCACAACCTGAAGGTCGGCTACCTCCGGCGCGGCGACGAAGAGCGCGCGGCGCGCATCATCGATCTGACGTTGACTCTCTTCCCATGGGACCTCGACGAGATTCGCGATCGCGGCATGCTGCGCGAGCGCCTCGGCGACGTCTCGCTCGCGCTCGAGGACCTCGAGCGCTACGTCGCCTTCCGTCCCGGCGCGCGCGACATCCAAACCGTCACCGAGACCGTGCGCTCACTCAGGCGGCACTCGGACGACGGCTCCGAGGCCGACGAGCCAACTGCGGATTCCACGACCTGATCGGCCTCGCCGCCGCCCCGGCATCATCCTCAGGAGATTCGATGTCCGTCCTCCGCGTCCTCCATGGCGCCGGTAATCTGCGGGACCTCCTGCCGCGCGCCAGGCATCCCGCGGTCGATGCGATCGAGGCCGACATCTGGGTCCGCGGTGATCGTCTCGTCGCCCACCACGATCGACCACTCGGACCGCTCCCGTTCACGATCGGCCGCGGTGGGATCCACCGGGAACCGACTGACCCCGTCCACCTCGACGAGATTCTCGAGGCCGTCGGCGATCTCGATCCGCACACACAGCTCGTCCTCGATCTGCGGTCCTGGGTCGCTGACCCGGCGCCGGATCTCGCTCGTGAACTGCTCGAACTGCCCCGCCGGAGCCACGTCACCGTGAGCTGTGAGGCCTGGCCGATCGCCGATCGCCTCCGCGCCTGGATCCCCGAGCTGCGTGTCTCCTACTCGATCCGCTTCGAGCCCCAGCTCCGCCGCTATATGCACGAGGCCAACACGACGGACACCGACACGCGGCCGATCGCGATCCGCCACAGTCTCCTTCACTCGGCTGAAGAGGTCCGAGCGATCAAGCGACACGCGGGCATCATCGCCGCGTGGACCGTTGATGATGTGGATCGCGCGCTCGAGCTCGCTGAGTGGGGCGTCGACGCGATCGTGAGCAACGACATCACCGTGCTGAACGCGATCTAAGGCCGATGCCAGACCTACCCGCGGACGCGCCGCCGCTCGATGACTTCGCACTCGCCCGCAGCGAGACGCCGCTGGCGCCGATCATCCGAGCGGAGATCGAGGCCGCCGGCGGACGGATCACCTTCGCCCACTTCATGGCCTTGGCCCTCGGGCACCCGGAGCATGGCTACTACTGCCGTGCCGACCTCGCCTGGGGCCGCGACGGCGACTACGAGACCTCCCCCGAGGTGCACCCGATCTTCGGCTACCTGTGGGCGCGTCAGATCGAGGAGTGCTGGGAGCGCCTCGATCGCCCCCCGGTCTTTGACCTCGTCGAGGTCGGCGCTGGGTCCGGCGCCTTCAGCGGGGCGATGCTGACCTGGCTGCGAGACCGCGCGCCGGAATGCTTCGCCGCCACCCGTGCCACCCTGCTCGACGGCCACCCGCGCCGCATCAGCGACCAGCGACGCGCTCTCGAGATCAGGAACGTCGAGGCACGCCACCGATTGCTCGACGATTGGCTCGCCGACGACGAACCGGTGATCGGCGTCGTGATCAGCAACGAGTTCTTCGACGCTCTCCCCGTCCATCTCGTCGAGCGACGCGACGGCACGCTCCTCGAGTGGCACGTCGCGCTCGAGGACGGCAGTTTCACGCTCGTCCTCGGCGAGGCGAGCAGGTCGGACCTCGACGCGTACTTCGTTGAACTCGGGCTAGCGCCCGGCGAGGCGGCGCGCGCCGAGGTGAATCTGGCGGCTCGCGACGTGATGCGACAAATCGCCGAGCGTGTCGAACGTGGTTATGTCCTCTCAGTCGATTACGGCCACGAAGCAAAGGACCTGTACGCGAGTTGGCGCCGGATGGGCACGCTGATGGCGTTCCGCGACCACAGCCCGCAACCCGACCCGCTCGCGAGCCCGGGCCTCCTCGACCTCACCGCGCACGTCGACTTCACGAGCCTGGCCGCCGCAGCGACAAGCGCGGGTTTCGAGGCGGCACCGACTGTGTCGCAGGCAGAGGCCCTGACCGTCCTCGGTCTCCCCGAAGCAATGCAGGCCGCAGAGGCCCGTGCTCACGAAGATGTCGCACGCTTCGCAGCCGAACGCAACGCTGCCTCGACGTTGATCGACCTTGAAGGGCTCGGGCGGATTCGCGTACTCGCCCTCGCGAAGGGGGCGGCGCTCGACGGACTGCGTTGCCTGCGCTCGATCGCCGAGGCATACGGCTAGCACCCGCTGCGCGCGTGAGAAGATGGGCACATGGTGAACGAAGCAGTCCACTACTCGGACACGGTCATCGAACACTTCAACAATCCGCGGAACGCGGGCGAGATGGCCGACGCCAGCGTCGACTACTTCGTGACCAATCCGATCTCCGGCGATTCGATCCGGCTCTACCTCAGAATCGATGACGATCGGATCGACCGCGCCTCCTTCCTCACCACCGGTGGTCCGGCCTCCATCGCGACCGCCTCCATGGCAACCGAGCTGGTCACCGGCCGCACGCTCGACGAGGCGACAGCGATCACCCGCCAGGAGCTCGTCGACGCGGTCGGCGGACTGCCTGCCTCAAAGGTCCAGTGCTCGGTGATTGCCGCTGCCGCGATCCGCAACGCGGTCGCCAAGTGGCGGCGTGAACAACGCGACGGCTCTGAGGGGTCGGCGTGACCCGCGCCCGAGGCTGGTCGACGTGATCGCAGCGATCCTGCTCGCTGCGGGCGAGTCACGACGCATGGGCTCGCCGAAGGCGCTCCTCCCGTGGGGCGGCCAAACGCTACTCGCGTGGGAAATCGAACAGCTCCTCGCCTCTTCGGTCGACGAGATCGTCGTCGTGCTAGGCGCACGCTCCGAGGAGGTCCGACGTTCACTCGGCGAGGCTTCGCAGCATTGCGTGTTCAACCAGCGTTGGGCGCACGGCCGCTCGACCTCACTGGCGAAAGGCGCAGACGCGCTACTCCGAGGTGGCAGCGAGGTTCCCGAGGCGACAGTGATCCAGAACGTCGACCAGCCAACACGACCGGACATCATCGATGCGCTAGTGGAACGGCTCCGCTCCGATCGTCTGGACGCCGTCCAGCCTCAGCGCGACGGGCATGGTGGGCATCCCGTCGTCGTCTCCGGAACGGTGCTGCCGCTCCTCCTCGGCGCCGACGAGGCAACGTTCGGGCTGCGCGGCGTGCTCCAGCAGCACCCGGCCACGAAAGTCCCGATGGAGGACGAACCGGTCGTCTCGCTCGACCTCGATACGCCGGATACCGTCTCGCCCGCGCGCGCACTCCTCGGGGTACCCGAGCGCTAGCGCTCGTCCGCTAGCGTTCCGCGCACCGGTCCGACTTCTCGCTACACTGCCGCCATCGAACGAGGTTTGGAGACGACATGCCAAAAGCCGTCGAAGGCGACTACGACATCGAGGCCGTCCGCGCCGAGTGGATCGGCAAGAAGACCCCCCGCTCGCACGGGCGCTATCCCGTCGAATACGACCCGATCCGCCGCCACTGCCACATGGTCGAGGACGAGAACCCGCTCTTCCTCGACCCGAGCTTCGCCAAGGACACCCCGCACGGAGGCGTGATCGCGCCGCCCGTGCTCGCCGGGTACTTCGCTGGCGACGGCGCCTGGCCGCCAACAGGCGGACCGACCCAGGGCAAGCGAAGCAGTAGCGAGGAGATCGAGCCCGAGGGCAGCATCATCGGCGACGTCCCCACCCGCGGTGAGCGCCTGATCAACATGAACGTCGCCTGGGAGTACTTCGCACCGGTCCGGATCGGTGATGAACTCTCGTCGGAGACCGTGCTCGCCGACATCTTCGAGAAGTCGATCCGCCTCGATCCGAAGGCCGTCTGGATCGTCACCGCGCGCCGCATCTTCAACCAGAACGACGAACTCGTCGCCACCAACACGAACACGCTGCTCACCCACCGACGACCGGACGTCGTCGCCGCCGAGGCCGAAGGGAACTAGCCATGACCACGCAGATTGCCCAGCGCACCTGGGAAGACGTCAACGAGGGCGACGAGCTCGACGGCTTCGTCATGGAGCTGACCGACACCAAGATGGTCGAGCAGGTCTCCGGCTCGCAGGACTTCTACCCGGTTCACCACGACACCGGGTTCGCCCGGGAAGCCGGCCACCCGGAGATCTTCTACAACACCGGCTTCACCCAGGCGACGCTGTCCCGACTGCTCACCGACTGGGTGGGCATCGACGGCTGGGTGAGGAAGATGTCCTTCCAGATGCGGAAGATGAACATCCCGAACGACAAGATCCACGCCAAGGGCGTCGTTACCGGCAAGTCCGAGGGCGACGGCGGGATGGGCGAGGTCACCCTCGACATCTGGCTCGAGAACGATCGCGTCGGCATCACCACCCCCGCCGAAGCGACGGTGCTCCTCCCGCACCGCGACTAACGCGTGATCGACGACCGGCTGGCAGCCGCCAGCCGGTCGAGCGGCCCGACGAGGGCGACCGAAGCCTCGGTCAGCCGGTAACGACTGACCGGCGGGTATCCGTCGTCCACCTCGCGCTCAACGAGTCCCGAGGCGACCAACCGCTTCAGCGCCAGCGACAGCGCGCGAGGCGTCACGCCATCAAGGCCCTCGCGCAGCTCCCCGAACCGATCCGCCCCGTCCGCCAACCCCCTGACGATCGGCAGCGTCCACTTCCGGTACGCCTCGTTGTCGCCCCCGACCTCGCGCACCGCATCCGCCAACTCGAGGCAAGCCGAGCTCAGCGCGCGCCCTCGGTCCGTCAGGAGGTATTCCGGGCGGAGCGGGTGACCGTAGCCCGGGTTCCGCGCGGCAAGGCCGAGCGCGATCAACGCGTCGAGGGCTTCACGTACCGCTGACCGGCCCGCGCCGAGCGCCTGAACGAGCGTGACGAACTTCGCCCCGTCGAGCCGTTCTAGCTCGGCGAGCACCGGGATCATCCAGCGGTGCCGTACCAACAACGTCCAATCCACGGCAGCCCCTCGATTGCATCGTTTCTATTGTTAGTATACTTTCCGTCGGACTGAATGCGAGGGGGATGAATGGCCGGCATCGACTACAACCACGAAGTGAACTGCGGCCTGAGCGTGTCCAACGTGAATGACGCGCTCGCGTGGTACTCCAACGTCCTCGGCTTCGAGCTGAGCGAGCGGATGGATCAGATCGGGTTCGCCGTGCTGAAGACGCCCGTCCCGGGCGTTGTCCTCGGAATCTCAGAGACCGAGGACGGCGGCGGGAAAGAAGGCGGCGTCACGATGACCTGGGGCGTCAACGACCTCGAAGCCGCCAAAGCCACGATCGAGGCGCATGGCGTCCGTACCGACGGCGACATCCGCGAGATTCCCGGCGTCGTCCGAATTCTCGGCTTCTACGATCCAGACGGGAACCATCACCAGTTCTGGGCCGAACCGAACGACTAGCAGGCCGCCCCACGGACGTACTCGGCGTAGCGGGGCGACCTCGGTACCCTCGGCCGCCTCACCAGGGAGGCCGCACCATGCCCACGCTGCACGTCGTCAACGTCTTCACCGCGCTCGACGGCTCCGAGGGCAACCCGCTCGGCGTCTTCCTCGAGGGCTCCGCTATTCCCGAGGCCGATCGACAGGCCGTGGCCACCGACCTCAACTACAGCGAGACCGTGTTCGTCGACGACGCAGCCAGCGGCCGGCTGCAGATCTACACGCCAACCCACCAGCTCCCGTTCGCTGGCCACCCACTCGTCGGCACCTCGTGGCTGATGCGCCGCGAGGAGGCCGCCGTGGCCACGCTGCGGCCGCCCGCAGGCGAGGTGCCAACCTGGGTCGAAGGGGAGCAGACCTGGATCCGTGGCCGCGCCGAGTGGAGCCCGGACTTCGTCTTCGTCCAACTCGACTCAGCGGACGAAGTAGCCGCGCTGACCGCGGCCCCCGGCGACGCCACCGACGGCTACTACTGGGCGTGGGAGGACGAGTCCATCGGCCGGGTTCGCTCGCGGAACTTCATTCCGTCGCTCGGAGTGCCAGAGGACCCGGCGACCGGATCAGCGGCGGTCAGCCTCGCCGCGCGGTTAGACAGAGCGCTGCTCATCACCCAGGGAAACGGGTGCGTCCTCGAGGCCCGCCTCGGGCCTGACGGCACCTCCGAGGTGGGCGGCCGGACCGTACTGTCCGAGGTCCGCCCGTACTAGCTGTTCGTCCTAGCCGATCGTCGCCTTTGCGAACGCCTCGACCTCGCGCAGCGGATCTTCGCCACCGACGTTGTAGATCAGCTCGGTAACGCCCAGCGCGCCCTGAGCCTCGACTCGTTCCCGGATCGCCTCGCGCTCACCCACCCAGCCGTTCCAATCCGGCTGACCATCCCGCGCATCGACGAGGATCCGGTCGCGATCGGTGAGGTGCGTGCAGTGGCCTTCGTGGATCGCAAGATGGTGCTGGCCCTCGGGGCGGTCCGCCGCGACCTGAGCGAGGTATTCGTCGCCGCCGGCCCAGGCCCGAACGGCCTCGGGACCGCCGGACTCCCACTGGCTGTGCGCCTGGACCACCCACCACGGCCCGGCCGCGTCGACCGCGCGGTCGGAGAATTGCGACTCGCCTTCGTCGAGGACAGTTCCGTGGACCATGCGCACGAACTGATCCCAGCTCCCGTCGTTGTTCCCGAAGGTCATCACGCCGTCGGCCAGCCCGTGCGCGACGGCCTGCCCCTTTGGCCCGAACGCCGAGAGCACGATCTCGACGTCGATCGGGCGCGCGTCAGCCATCGCCGGGTGGTGGATCATCTGACACTGCTCGCCCTCAATCTCCACGACCTCGCCAGCGAGCAGCGCCTTGAGCTGGGCGAGGTAGCGCTCGACGTACGCCCAGGTCAGCGGCTTCTGCCCGAGAACGCGCCGGCCAGTGAACCCGGTGCCGAACGCACAGCTCAGTCGCCCCGGCGCCATTCGGTCGATCGTCGCGATCGCCGAGGCCGTCGTCATCACGTGCCGCAAACTCGGGATCAGCACCGCCGTCCCAAGGCCAATCCGGCTCGTCCGCTCGGCGACGAGCCCCATCGTGATCCAGACGTCCTCCCAGATCGCCGCGGAGTCATAGAGCCAGAACCGGTGGTACCCCAGCTCTTCAGCCAGATCGGCAGCCTCAAGGGCGTGCGGTCCCGGCGGGAATCCGATCGAAATCTTCGGGCTGGACATCTCATCCTCCAGTAGCGAGCGTCTGACCGGCGTCGGCCAGCGGATGCTACTGGAGCGTCAGACGGTCGCGGCGTACCGCTCGACCGCAGTCGCGAGCTGATGACCGAACACTGCTTGCATGTCTGGCGACGCGTCGGCGACGATCTGCTCCAGCGGCGTCCCCGCCGCGCACGACGCGGCTAGCTCTTCTGCGAGGGCAGCCTGCCGCCCGATGAATGCGCGGTCGACCAGCGGATCATGCCCCGACGCGAACGTCGCCTCCGGCACCGCCTCGAGGCCGCGCAGCGTCGGGCCCCACTCCGCCGGAAACGCGTCCTCGCAGAACAGCGGCTCGCCGATCATGTCGCCGGCGAAGCAGACCCCCGCCTCCTCCACGCCGATCGCGATGTCGTTGTCGGTATGCGCACGTCCGAAGTAGTCGAGGCGCAACGTCACGCCACCGAGGTGGAGCTTCATCCGCTCCTCGAAGGTGACGTCCGGCGGATCGACCACCACCGTCTGCATCCGCTCCTTCGCGGCGGGCATCCATTTCCCCATCATCTCGCGATGGGTCTCGCCCGCATCTCCGACGAGCCACGCCCGGGCGCGCTCGTGTCCGACGATCGCCGCCGGCCGAAACAGCCAGTTCCCGAAGGTGTGGTCACCATGGTGGTGCGTATTCACCACGTAGCGAATCGGCAGTTCGGTCAGCGACGCGACCGCATCGAGGAGAATCCGCGCGTCGTCCTCGAACGTGCACGTATCGACGACGGCGACCGCATCGTCTCCAACCACGATCCCGGAGTGCGCGGACTGTCCGCTCGCGTGCTCGACGCGAAATACTCGATCGGCGATCTCACTCAGACCATCAATGCTCATACGTGCTCCTCGGTCTGCAGGGGACCGCCGGAGCGGTCGATCGGCGCGGAGGGGACATCGTCCCAGCCCTCAGGTAGTTCGCCGGGCACAAAACCGGGCTCGGGACGCCAATCAGTCCAGCCTTCGGCGAACGGCGCTTCGCGGTTCTCGATTAGTTCCGCGACGTACTCACCTTCAGCGCGAACGAGCGCTGCGAACTCGGCCGTATCAACGCCGTGCTCAACACGAGCTACCGCTTCGTCCTCGTCTTTCCACCGCCACTCGAGGTCCTCGGTCGCCACGATGTCGAGGGTGTGATCGCGAGTATCGAGCCCGATCGCCGTTCGCATCGGCGGCGCCTCGAGGTTCACGTACCACCAGGCGAAGTTCCAACTGTCCTGCTGCCAGGCAGCCCAGACCTGGAACGCCCGCCCCGGGAAAAAGAACCGCAACATGCTGTTCTGCCAGACGAGCGGCTCCCGCTGGCGAAGCGGCTTCCGCGGCTGCTCGGCCCGTGCGGCAACCAGGTCGGCCCGCCCGTCCGAAGGCAGATGTGGGTAGCCGAGATACTCCGTCCCGTGCGCGAAGAAGAGGACAACACGGTCGCCACTGTCCTCAACACAGGTCATCGGATACCCGGAAGCGATCACCTCGTGATCCCGCGCTTGATAGCGGACGACCACCGTCTCGCCGGGCTCCCAGCGCCGTTCGTCGCCGCTCATCGCGCGATCTCCCCATAGGCCCACACGCGCCGAGGCCAGAGTCGAACCGGCTCGGTCTCCCATTCCGGCGGCAGCGAGGGCGTCCCCCACTTCGGGTCGGGCGTCCAATCGGCCCAGCCGTCGCTGAACGGCGAGCCACGACGCTCGATCCGCTCGACGACTCGCTCGCCCTCGGCACGGACGAATTCCGCGAACTCGGCCGGAAACAAGCCCTGCGCGACCCGTTCGGCCAGCTCGTCCTCGTCTTTCCACTCCCAATGCAGGTCGGGCTTCACCACGATGTCGAGGGTGTGGTCGTTCGTATCGAATCCGATCTCCGTGCGGCGGAACGGCTCCTCCATGTTCACGTAATAGGCGGTATGCCTCCGCTCACCGTCCTCGTGCTCCCAGAACACCCAGATTGAGTGGTGCTCACCCGGGTACATCAATCGCAGCACGTCGCGCCGCCACTCGGTGTCTCGCAGCTCGACGACGTGGCCGCGGTCCTTCAGCTCGGGGGCTGGTCGGCGAACGAAACGCTTATAAGTCGCCCCCTTCGGGATGTAGAGGGCCAGCAGATCTTCGCGATCCTCGACGACCGTGAACGGCCACGACATGCCCGGGCGTCCGTCGCGCGTCACATAGCGCAAGACCGCCGTTTCGCCGGCGCTCCAGCGCCGATCCGAGGGCGGCGGCCCGTCTGCTGCCGAGGGTCGGTCGCCGTCTGTCATGCTCACTCCGATGGCCGTGCGCGAGCGCCGATCTTACTCACTCTCGACCACCTCGGCCCCGACGAATGCTTGTGCTAGCATTCACGCAATTCGGCCCGGTACTACCGGGACGATCGAGGCGAATCCCAGTACCGAGCAGCGCCGATCGCGCGCTCGCGCTGCGTATTGAGAGCGGGCGGCATGGCCTACGGCATGGGCGTCGCGAAGGGCATGCTGCTCACCCTGCAGCACGTCTTCAAGCCTCCGATCACCGTGAATTACCCCGAACAGCAGCGCGAAGTCCCAGTCCGCGCACGCACGAATCTGCTCTGGTTCGAAGAGCGTTGCACCGGCTGCTCCACCTGTGCGCAGGCCTGCCCCGACGGCTGCATCCTCGTCGAAACCTCGCCACGCGAGGACGGCACGCTCGAGATCGAGCGCTACGAAATCGACTTCCGCATCTGCATGTACTGCGGACTCTGCACTGAGGCCTGCCCGTATCAGGCCATCCAGGCTGGCGGTCGCTACAACGACGCCGTCTACGTCTTCGAGAACATGTACCGCGATCGCGACGCGCTCACCGCCGAGGCTCAGACCTACCTCGGGGGTCACGACGGCCGCTACCCGAACGGGCAGACCCAGGACGAGAACCCGCTGATCACGGCGCTGCCGACCGCGCGCTCGCGCGTCGATACCGCCGGTTCGGGTGGTCCGCTCGGCCCGCAGAAGCTGGCCCAGCGCAAGCGCGGCGAACGTTAAGGCGAACACAAGGCGAGGGCTAGCCGAACTCGATTCGGCCGGTTGGCTCACGGCAGGGAGATACCCGTGGCGATGATCACGCTCAACGGCGAGTCGGTGGAGGTCGAAGAGGGCCTGCCGCTGGTCGAGGTGATCAAGGGCCAGGGCGTCACGATCACCAACCTCTGCTACATCGACGGCCTCGAGCCGTACGCGGGCTGCCGCACCTGCCTCGTCGAGATCGAGGGCGCCCGACCGACCTCGATGCAGCTCGCCTGCACCTCGAAAACCGCCGACGGCATGGTCGTCGACACCGAGACCGACGCCGTCAAGCACCAGCGCCAGGGTGTGATGTCGCTCATCCTCGCGAACCACCCGGACCGCTGCCTCACCTGCCACCGCCGCGTGCACTGCATGCCCGGCGACATCTGCCTCCGCGACGACGTGGTCACCCACCGCTGCCTGACCTGCTCCAAGAACTACCGCTGCGAACTCCAGACCAGCTGCGAAATCGTCGACATGGGCGACTTCGCCGAGCCGTGGGTCGGGGAGTCGCGCTCGTACTACGAGACACCGCCGCCTGAGCCGGACCGCGGCAACCCCTTCCTCGAGTTCGACCCGCAGATGTGCATCATCTGCACCCGCTGCGTTCGCGCCTGCGACGAGCTCCGTCACACGGGCGCGCTCACGCTCTCGGGCAAGGGCCACACGACGATGATCGCCTTCGGCACCGGCGGTCAGATCCACGAATCCGACTGCGACTTCTGCGGCGCCTGCATCGACGTCTGCCCGACCGCGACGCTGATGGAGAAGCCCAACAAGTGGCGAGGCCTCGCCGAAGACTGGACCAACTCCGCCTGCAACGGCTGCTCGGTCGGCTGCACACTCACCTACGGCACCACGAACGACCAGCCGGTCATCGTCCGCCCTGACCGCATCAACCCCGTCAGCCGCGACCAGATCTGCGTCCGCGGCCGCTTCGGCTACACCGAGGTCAACGACCGCGAACGCCTGACCCGCTCACTCGTGCGCACCGGCGACCGCCTGCTGCCCGCAAGCCCCGAGGACGCCCTCGCGCGAGCGACCGACGCGATCAAGGCCGTGAAGGACTCCGCCGGCGCCGGCGCGATCGCAGTCCTCGGGTCTCCGCTCGCTACGACCGAGGAGGCCTACCTGCTCGCCCGTCTCGCGCGCGAGACGATCGGCACAGAGCACGTGGACTTCTCGCATGGCCCCCTACACCGCGCCGTCACCAGCGCGATGAGTGCCGCCTTCGGCACCGACCGCCTCCCGGCCGACCTCACCGACATCGAAAGCGCCGGCACGATCGTGGTCCTCGGCGGCGACATCGAGGAATCACATCAGGTCGTCTCCTTGCGGGTGAAGGACGCCGTCACCAAGGGCGGTGCGAAGCTGATCCTGATCTCCAGCCGCTGGTCCGAACTCGTCCCGTTCGCCGAGGCGTGGCTGCGGCCGACGCCCGGCTCGGAAGCGGCTGCCGCACAGGCACTCGCCGAGGGCCTCACCTCGAGTCCATCCGACGTACCGGGCGTCGCCCCGGAAACTGTTGCCGCGGCCGTCTCGACGCTCCGCGCGGCGAAGGATGCCGCCGAGCATGAGACCGCCATCATCCTCGCCCCAACCGCGGCGCACGGCGCAGCACGCGCGGGCGCCGAGGCGACCGCCGCTGCCAACGTCGCAATCGCGGTGCACGCGTCGAACGCCGCGCAGCACCTCCACTACCTCCCGACCGACGCCAACGTGCTCGGCATCGCCGACGCGGGGATCGCACCCGGCGAACGAGGACTCGACTTCACCTCGATCATCGAGGGCGCGCGTGACGGTTCGATCAAGGCGATCGTCCTACACGACGACAACCCGCTGCTCAACGCACCCGGCACCGCCGACATCGAGGCGGCACTCGGCAACCTCGAGGCGCTGATCGTCATCGACTCGCTCCGCTCCACCGCCGCCCAGTACGCGACCGTCCTGCTCGCCGAACTGCCGTTCCACGCGAAGGACGGCACCCTCACCAGCGCCGACCGACGAATCATCCGCCAGCGACCTGCGGCCACTGCTCAGCGTGACGAACGCGACGGCGTGGCGATCCTCACGGCGCTGAGCGAGGCGCTGGGTGGCTCGCTCAGCTACGACAGTGCAGCGGATGTGATGCGCGACGTCGCCTCGAGCGTGGCGGGCTACGTGCCGTATGGCGAACTTGACCGCTCACCCGGACAGGTACGCGCGCTGCCGACCTCCCAGTCGCTGACCGCACACGCACAGCCGCTGAACGCTCCATCGAGCACCACCACGGACGGGCTCACGATCATCACTGGTCGCTCGCTCTTCACCTCGTGGGCCGGTGCCTCGACTCACTCGGATGAGGCCGACAAGCTCCACCGCGAGGAGACCGCGCTGGTGCACCCGCAGGACGCCGAGGCACTCGGCGCGCGCGACGGCGATCAGGCGACCCTCAGCAACGGGGACGCCGAGCTGCGTATCCGGATTCAGCTCGACGACGGGCTCGCGCCCGGCTCCGTCTACGTGCCGCACTACTACGACGGTGGCGCGCTGATGCGGCTGCTGCCGCTGAACGCCGACGCCGGTGCCGTCGGTCTGACTCTGCGAGCGCTCCAGCCCGCATAGCGCCGGCCGGTTGATCGGCCGCGAGCGGCCACGTTGCGCCAGCAAACCCTTGCTACGCTTTTGGCATGAGTGAGATCCGATCCGCCGAGCTGGGCGCGCTCGACGAACGCTGGATGATGCTCGCCGTCGCGCGCGACGTCGACACCGCCGAAGCGTGGCAGGACGCCCTCGATCAGGCCGACATCGCGTCCGAGATCCGGCTCGAGGATGCGGTGATCACTGGCCGGTCGAGCGCAACGACGTACGCGAACGCGCCGAGCGGCGACCAGCTCTTCTCGTACGGCCTCTGGCTCGCTGCGACCGAACGCGAGCGAGCGGCCCAGGTACTGATCGACGCCGGCTGGGATGGCCTCTATGGCCAGTCGCAGCACCAGGGGCGCCGCCCCGCCATGTCAGCCGGTTACGTCCTCCGCGGCACGCTCGTCGCGCTCGTGGCCGCCACGATCTTCATCTCCGTCCTGCTGCGGGCTGGTGGCGGATGACCGAGCGCCTCAGACTCTTTCTGTTGAACACCGTCCTCTTCCCCCGGATGGAGCTCCCGCTGCACGTGTTCGAGGAGCGTTACAAGCGGCTGGTCACCCAATGCCTCGCCGACGACGCTCCCTTCGGCGTCCTCTTGATCGAGGAAGGCAACGAGGTCGGGGACCCTGACGCCCAGGGATACCGCGTCGGCTGTTCGACGCGCATCGAAAATGCCGCACCGGTGGAGGGCGGCCGGCTGATGATCCTGACGCGTGGCGAACGCCGATATCGCGTCCTTGAGATCCACCACGATCAGCCGTACCGGACGGCGACCGTCGAGTATCCGGTCGACGAGATCAGCGATGTCCCCGTCAGCCTGTTCGATCGCGCCGCCGAGGGTTACCGCCAGATCGCCACGCTACGCGCGATGACCGAGGGCGGATTCACGCGCTCAGTGAACGTCCCGCCAGCCCCGGGCGTCCTCGCCGATCGCATCGCAACGGCCGCCGCTGGCATGGTCGAGACCGCCGATCTCCAGCACGTACTCGAAGCGTTCGATGTCCGTCGGCGTCTCGAACTGGCCGTCGATCTGCTGGATGCGATCGTCGAAGGCCACCACGAACAGGCCCAGACCGCCGTCGCCGAGCGCTACGGCGGGATCGAGCGGCTCAACTAGCCCGATTCTGCTGGGCGTGCGAACCACGCTGCCATGGTCCGCGTTCGCTGCCCGATCCCCCGGATCCGACCGAAGATCTAACGATCACCGCGTGCGTATCACGCGGCGTAGAGTCGTGCGACGTGCCAACGAGGTGCCATGGCGGGACCAGCCTTCCCAGCGGCGACGGACGAACGCGGCAACGCCTCGGGCTGGCTGATCGTGCGCGAAGACAGCGTGATCGTGGCCGCCGATGAGCGCGCGATGACCCTCGTCGGCGCCGGCTCGATCGCGACGGTGGTCGGCCGCTCGTGGCCATCACTCGTCGCTGCCAGCGACGCCGCGCTGCTCGCGATGGCCGTCGCCGCGTTCGAACGCGGTGAGGCCTGGTCCGGCGCGCTCGCCTTCCAGTTCGACGTGGACCCGATCACGCTCGCGGTGTCGTTGGTACCCCGTGTCCCCGGTCGTGGCGAGGTCGCGGTGATTCACCTCGCGCCCGCCGAAGCGACCGATGATCCGTCTCATCGCGCCCCCGGCACGGCTGACGAGCCACGCGATCTCGAGGTCCTCGTCGACACGATCGAGGCGAGCACCGAGCTACGCGATCCCGAGGCGATCGCGCGCTCCGTCCTGCAAGCGATCAAGCCGGCGATCCGCTTCGAGTGGGGAGTCGTGCTGCGGCTCTTCCACCAGGATCACCTCGGGACGCCGCCAACCGCAGAGGCGGTCGCCACCTATCCGACCGGCCTGGCGGGTGTCGACGCCGGTGCCGCCTGGACGCCGATCGATCGCGCCGAGCGTTCGCTACTCCAGACGGGCGAGCCGTCGCTCGATGGGCGCCTGACCCGGAGCGAGGATGAGCAATCGCCGCTCCGACGGCTGCCCGCGTTCGGCATGCGGTCGCGTCTCCTGGTACCGCTCTTCGCGCCCGCCGGTGCCGGCGTCAACGGCGCAGTCGCGCTGTACAGCCGCCAGCCTGTTGCGTTCGGCCCGGCCGACGGAATCCGGCTGGAACGCTTGGTCCGCCGACTGGGCCACCTCGTCGGTCCGGCGGTCGAGCTGGCAGCATCCGCGACCGAGGACACCGGAACACCCGAGGACCCACCGGCCACGCACCCGCCGACCCTCGAAACGGCTGACGGCCGATTCGATCGCTTAGCCGATTTCGCCGCCGGCGTCGCACACGAGCTCAACAACCCGCTCGCCGCGGTCCTCGGCTACGCCCAGCTCCTGCCACAACTCGAGGAGGCTGACCGCGCCTCCGCGCTGGAAGCGATCGAGGCCGAGACGATGCGGGCGAGCGAAGTCGCCCGCGACCTGCTGGCGTTCGCGCGACAGCAGCCGCCGGCCCGGCGCGACGTGCGCCTCGAAAGCGTCGTCGGTCGGGTGCTGGATGTCCTCCGCCACGACCTCGAACGCGCGGGCGTCGCGGTGGTGACCGACTACGCGCTCTTGCCGCCGCTGAGCGCCGACGAACCGCAGCTCGAACAGGCGACCCTTCACCTGCTCCGCAACGCCCTCGAAGCGATGCCACAGGGTGGCACGTTGCGACTCGCCACGAAGGCGACATCGCGCGGACAGCGGTTCGAGGTCAGCGACAGCGGACCAGGTGTTGCCGCCGAAGTCGCAGACCACATCTTCGAACCCTTCGTCACCACGCACGAAGACAGCGAGCACCGGGGCATGGGCCTCGCAATCGTGTACGGCATCGCCGGCGCGCACGGCGGGCAACTAGCCTTCAAGAATCTTGATGGCGGCGGTGCCCAGTTCTCCCTCGAACTGCCGTAGTCACCGGATTGATCTGACATCGAGCCGGCGCGAGCGTGTTCGTATCAGTAATTCGCGTGGTAGCGTCGCGCGAACTGCTGGCGCTCCCCGCCGAAGGACTCACCTACGTGCGACTGACGACACTCACGCGCCGGGCGGCATTCGCCGTCGGCATCTTCCTGGCGACCAGCGGACTGCTCGCGGCCTGCGGCGGCGGCGGAGGGGACGGCAGCGACGAGGGCTACGCCAAGTCGATCTGCGAAGCGAACGACGTGCTGGACGAAGTCCTCGGGGCGGCGATCGCGGCAGCCTTCAGCGGCGACGATGATGAAGACGCCACCGACGAGGTCGTCGCCGCATTCGAGAAGTGGCTGGACGCCCTCGATGACGCGAATCCTCCGTCCGATGTGGCGGACTATCACAACGGGCTCGTCGACGGGATTAGCGAGGCGATCGACGCGATGAAGAACGGCGATGCCGACTTTGAGTCAGCGTTCGATCAGATCGTAGAACCCGAAGAGCCGTCTCAGGCGATCCAGGATCGGATCGGCGCGGCGGCTACGGATGTGCCAGCCTGCGAAGGGGTCGAACTCTTCAGCTAGCCGCGGACAGCCCGCGGGTGGCCGACCGCGGCCGCTACGCCAGTAGTGCCGTGATAGCTCGGTCGAGATCCGAGAGATCGGGCAGCGCGACATCGGCACCCGCCGCGGCGAGTTCGTCCTGCGACCAGGCCCCCGTGGCGACGCCGACAGCCACCGCGCCGATCGCCGCGGCGCCGGTCATGTCGTGCTCCGAGTCACCGATCACGACGAGGCGTTCGCCTGGTTCCCAGCCGAGCGCCTCGACGCCTTCGCGCAGCATGTCCGGGCGATTGTCGTGACGGTCGCCGAAGCCGCCGGTCTCGAAGTAACCGTCCAGCTCGATGTGCCCGAGCTTCACGAACGCCGTCTCGCGCCAGTTCCCGGTACCGAGGCCGAGCACAACCTCGTCGCGCGCGGCCAGTGCCTCGAGCAGCGCGACCACGCCCGGTAGCGCGGTTGGGTTCCGCTGGCTCATCTCCTCGCGCAGCAGCCGCGGGTAGTCATCGCGAAACGCCCTCATCAGCGTGCTCTCCGCGACACCACTCCGCTCAGCGACGGCGCGGATGATCCAGAGGTCGGTGCGGCCCTGGTAGTTCAGCTCGTCGAACGCCCCGGCAGCGCCCGGCACCTGCTCGAACGCACGGCTCATCGCCGCGCCGCCCGAGCTGTTGCTCGCCATCAGCGTCTGGTCAAGGTCGAAGAGCAGGTGAGTCCGGCTCATCGCGACGACCCGAAAGGAGTACCGGTAACCGCCCGAGGAACCGCTATGTCTCCATCGGGAAGCCGGCGGCGGCCCAGTCGTCGTGACCGCCCTCGACATTGAAGAGGTCAGTGCGGCCGAGCGAGGCCGCGAACTCGGCGGCGACCGCTGAGCGCTGACCCGATTTGCAGATGAACAGGATCGGCTGGTCGGTGGAGAGATCATCGCCACGCGCGAGGGTCGCCATGTGGGAGATATTGAGTGAGCCGGGTACGTGTCCGTCAGCGTGCTCGTGCATCTCCCGCGAGTCGATGACCTGGACGCCGCCAGCGTCGATCATCTCTTTCGCCTCGTGCACGTCGATCCGCGTAAACGGCTCGCCCTCATTCTTGACTGCCACGGTCGTATCCTCCGGATCGAGCACATCAGGTGCCGCGTCGGCGGCTCCCCTGAATCCCGTGTTTGTTGGGTGAATCGGTCAGCAATGTCAGTCGTTTCGAGCATACCAGAGCACCTAACGGCGCCAGCCTCCGACGCGGACCGAGGCGCCCTCACGCTCGGCATCGATCTGCGGAGCGGTCCGCGCTACCCAACGGGCCTCGCCGTCCTCGATCGATCGAACCGCCTCCAACGCCTCGAGGTCGCGCGCACCGACGAGGATCTCCTCGAAGCGATCATGGCGACGCGGCCCGCGCTCATTGCGATCGACGCGCCGCTCGGCCTGCCTGAGGGGCGCTGCTGCACGGACCCGACCTGTGAATGCGCGCAGCACGGGATCATGCGGGAGGTCGACCGCGTGTGCGCCGCCGCCGGCTACCGGCCATTCCCCACCCTGCTCCCGTCCATGGTGAAACTGACCGAGCGAGGGATCCGCCTCCACGCCACGCTCACCGCCGCCGGCTTCGACGTGATCGAGGTCTACCCCGGCATGGCACAGGACATCCTGGGGATCCCGCGCAAAGGTCAGGGCGTCGCCGCCCTCCGAAGAGGCCTCAAGCGGATCGGCATCCTCGGCATCCCGCGCCGCCGCCGGGTCAGCCACGACGAGCTGGACGCGATCACCTGCGCGCTGGTCGCGCAGTTCCATCTGGCAGGCGTCACCGAAACGATGGGCCCCGGAGTCCCGGTGCCGCTCGTGCTCCCACGAAGGAGCGGATCGTGAACCGCTGGAGACATTGGGCGCATCAGGCGCGGCTACAATCGTGGACGTGAACCCACGCCCGCCCGCGCCGTACCGACGATGAACAGTCAACGCGCCACTCCGCCAGGCTGGAACTCGAGGACGCGTGTCTCGCTGCGAGACGGCCCCACTGCGCACCGCTCCGAACCGCACGATTGCGCTCCACCTCGAAATCGGGACACTGCGGACGAGGGCAAGCTGGCCGAACGCACCCGGGTCGCTACGCTGGCCCCGATCGAAGCCGAACAGCCCGAGCACCTCATGAACCTGGAAGCCTGGGAGCATCGCCGCCCGTGAACGAGAAGCGCGACCTCAGCCAGCTCCACGGCCGCCTCTGGCTCGCCGAGGCGCTCTGGAAACTCGGTTCAATCCAGTTCGGAGATTTCACGCTCGGTCGGACCGTGCGGAACTCACCGGTCTACGTGAACGCCAAGTTGCTGATCTCCCGCCCGGCCGATCTCCAGCGGACCGCGCAGCTGATCGCCGACGAGCTCCGCATGGGCGAGGCAATGCGGAAGCGTCAGGTCGAACCGTTCGACGCGATCGCCGGCGTTCCGATCGGCGGGCTGCACATCGCGACCGCACTCTCCCTCGAGACCAGCAAGCCGCTCCTCTACGTCCGCCCCCCGCGGACCGGCACGGTCGGACACTCCTCGCACATCGAAGGCATCTATACCCCCGGCCAGGGCACTGTAATTGTCGACGACCTCGCAGCGGGCGGGGGCTCACTGGTCGAGACCGTCGAGCGGCTCCGCGAATCCGGTCTCCGGGTCCACGATGCGGTCGTCCTGATCGACCGCGAACAGGGTGCCGCCGGCCGCCTCCGCATGCTCGGCGTCCGGCTCCACTCGATCCTGACGCTCGACGTCGTGCTCCAGTACCTGCACTCTGCGAGCCACGTCAGCGACGAGGACTACGAGCGTTCCCGCCTCTACCTGAGCCGCGAAGGCCAGGTCCGCTCCGAGTTCGACTGAGCCGCGCCCAACCGTTCTTACGCGCGCCCGGTATGGCGCCTCCGCGCTGCGCGCACCTCCGAGCGCCAAATCCCGGGCGGACACACGCGATCCGCAGCGGGACCGAGCAGTATTGAACGCGGCGTTCCTATCACGGAACCCCGCAGTTCTTATGATCACCGCGTCGCAATCGTCCTACCAACGCAATTCCCCCCTCGAAGAACAAATGTGAAGCGCGATGAGCGCCTCCGGGAGGGAGCACGAAATGTTGGGAGCCGTACTCGCCAGCGCGGCGGCCAACAAGGCCGCTTCGGTCGGAATCGGGCTGTCGGTACTGGTCGGCGCCGCCGGCACAGCCGAAGTGACCGGAATCGGCCCCGTGGTCCGCGAAATTGCGGTCCCATCCAACATCGACGGGGATGAGACCGAAGGGATCCCCGACGACGAGCCGCTGTTGATTCTGGCGGACGACGAGACGAATGGTGCTGAACTCGCCTCGGAGGAGGACGAAGATGCTGATCACGAAGCGGACGGTCGAGAACACTCCGTCGTTGCCGCCGCCGATGGCCCAGGCAACCTTGTCTGGCACCAGGAAGATGGCGAGTTCCGTCTTCGAGGCCTTCTTGTCGAAGTCGGCGGATCGGTCGTCGTCCGCACTGCAGGAGCCGAAGGCGAACTGACCGACCTTGCAGTCGAGGGCGACGACCTTGACCTGCAGGTGCCAGGCGGCCTGGCAAAGGATTCCGACGAAGCACCTGATATCGAAGACCTGGTCGGACACCTCGTCACCGCGAGCGGCGAGTGCACCGAAATCCCCATGACCGAGGGCGATATCGAGTGCACCATCAACAAGATCCGCATTCTCGGCAACGCCGGCCAACCTGACGCCGAGGAAGATACCGAGAGCGCCGAATCACTGTCGGCGGACGACGCTGAAGCCGACCTTGACGAGGACGAGGACGACGAAGGTCCGGATGAGGGCAAGGCGCACGGAAAGCCCGAACACCCCCGTGGGCCGAAGGATAAGTCGCCCGCCAACGAATAGCCGTACCCAATGACCGGGTGGGACCCTCGGGCAGCACGTCTGCGCGGGGATCCCAACCCGACGGGCGGCTATCGCCACGGCCCTGGATCGGCATCACGAGCCCCGATTCCTGGCCGATGATCGAAAGATGGCCACGTCACAAATCGATGCACGGTCGCAGTGTCGGATCTAAATGTCTGATTTAGGCGCCACCGAGAGAACGGTTCCGACCGGGGTGGACCAGAACGCGCAGCAAGCGGTCGAACGGGCCCGCGCGGGCGACGACTCCGCGTGGCATGAGCTATTCGACGAACACTACCCGCGCCTGTTCAAGTTCTTTCGTAGCCGCGTCGATTCCGACGCTACGGCCGAGGATCTCGCATCAGAGACGTTCACCGAAGCGGTCCGCGGAATCGACCGCTTTCGCTGGCGAAACCGCCCATTCGGCGCGTGGCTCTTCGGCATCGCTCGGAACAGGCTGCGGATGCACTACCGGGCGCGCCGTGTCCACGACGAGTTGCCGGAGAAGATTGGCTACGGGCGCGACGATTATGTCGGAGTGGACGTCCGAGACGCTCTCGATCGACTCGATCCTGACCATCGCGTCGCGATCGAGCTTCGGTATCTGCTGGGCCTGAGTGGCCAGGAGGCGGCAGCGGCGATGGATCGCTCTCACGGCGCGTTCCGGGCGCTGCTGCACCGCGCCACGCTCGCCTTTAAGCGTGAATACGGCACTCCGTAGGAATCTGATCGGAACTTTGATGAGCTGCGTCACAAATCAGGCAACGCGGGCAATACCGGTTATGACTGCCGGCGACCTCGTTGACCGGAGTGACGCGGCAGAAGTCCCCCGGCGAAACGGACGATGACGATGCGGCTCCGATTCTGGCTGACACAAGACGCGACCGGCGCGCTCGACCCCGAGTTGGAGTCGATCTTCGCGTCAGGCAGTCATAGTCCGGCGCTCGATTCATCGCGCGTGGCAGGTGGTCGCCTCCGAGTCGCAGCGCAGCTGCGAGAGGAACCGGTTGCCGGTGGCTGGTTCGGTCAACGCCTCGCCTACGGCTTCGTCGGCGGCGGAGGTCTGTGGGCGTCACTTGCCGGGACGGCCGCAGCGCACAAGGCGGCCACGGCTGTCGGTGTCGGCGTGTTGCTGGCGGGCGGTGCCACCGCTGAAATCTCGGGGATTGGGCCTGCCGTCCGTGAGGCCGTCAGCCCTGTTCACTCATCAAGCGACCCGCTAGCCGAAACTGATGAGCTGCTGACTGACGAGCAGAAAGGGACGGCGGCTTCCTCCACCGAAGGGAGTGGCGCCGGCACGGTCGTCGGCGACTCGCCAGACGACCTACCCGGAAACCTCACCACCCAGGTTCGTCCTAATGGCGGATTCACCCTTCGCGGCGTCCTCGTGGCGGCCACGAACGACGAGATCGATGTCCAGACGAGCGTCGACGACGCGCCGCTTACCTTCGAAATCGGTACCGCGGAACTCAGAGTGCCGGGACCCACATCCGAACCCGAAGACCTCGATGACTTCGAGGGGCACCTGGTCGTCATCACCGGCACCTGCGAAACAGTCGACCGCCTCTTAACCGAGGACTGCGAACTTGCGCGGGTCACCGTACTTGGGAACGCCGGCAAGGGCGGCCCGGACGACGGCGCCGGCCGGCCCAACGACCCGGGCCAGGGCGTTGGCCCGCCTGGGGGCACGGAGCAGAGCGAGGGGCCCCCCGAGCACGCCAATCCGTCCGCGAAATCCGATCAGGACGACGACGGTCCGGACGAAGACTGATCCTTCGCAAGGCCCGCCCGCGTACCAAAGGACGCTAGCGCCGCAATACCAGACTCGGAGCAGGATGCTCCCGTGCCTCGTTGGGAGACCCCCGGCCTCTGTCTGGCCGGGGGTTCTCTCAATCTCGGCCGCCGCGCGATCGGCCTGCCGTGTGAGTCAGGACACCGCTCGCGGTACGCTGCCGAGCGAATTCATGGCAGGGCGTCGGGAGGGGTCGGATGGACGAACTGATCGCAGAGCTGGTCGCAGAACAGGACTATCTGGACGAGGCGGTCCGCGACGCACCGGAAGATCGCTGGAACGCGCAGTCGCCGGCCGACGGCTGGCTGATGCGCGATTGCATCTCGCACCTCGCTGAGCTGGACCGGACCGCCGCGATCATTGCTGAGACCGGCGAGTATCCCGAGGGCGATCGACGCGAGGGCGAAGGCGTCCTCAGTGCCGGACAGGTCGACGCGCGCTCCCTCAGCATCCCGGAGCTCCTCGCATTCTGGCGTGAGTCCCGTGCGCGTCTCGCCGCTGCCCTACGTCCGCTCGACGCGCGGGACCGTCTGCCGTGGGCCGGCAACACGATGAGTGTTCGGTCGTTCACCACGGCTCGGTTGATGGAAGCCTGGTCGCACGGCCTCGACGCGATCGAGACCGCCGAGGTGACGCCGGTCGACAGCGATCGGCTCCGCAACATCGCCCACATCGGCTACGCGACTCGCGATTTTGCCTACCGAAACCGGGGACTTGAGCCCAGCCCGCTCCCGCTGCGCGTCGAACTCGCCGCCCCATCCGGTGGCACCTGGGCCTGGGGTCCCGAGGACGCCGCGGACCGGATCACCGGAACCGCTGGAGACTTCTCGCGCGTGGTCACACAGCGCATCCACTACACCGACACCGACCTCAGCTACGAAGGCGCCGCCGCCGAGGAGTTTCTCCAGATCGCGCAGGCATTCGCCGGACCGACGGGCGCGGGACGTCCGCCGAAGGCCGAGTAGAGGCTCCTCGAACTAACCGGGCCACCTGAGCAGCGCATCGGGGTATCGCGTACCGACGACGCCCTTCGCCGCCAGCGCCTCGAACTGCTCCCGGGAGTAGCCGAGCAGATCGAGGTAGATCGCCTCGTTGTGCTCGCCCAGCTTCGGCGGCGGGGTCCGCACGGCGTTCGGCGTGCCGGCCATATTGATCGTGATCCCCGGGTACCGGTGAGTGCCGACACCCGGGACGTCGATCTCCTCGAAGAACCCGCGCTCCTCGAGGTGGGGATCGGCGAGCGCGTCCAGCGGAGTCTGCAACGGCGCCGCCGCCACGCCCGCCCGTTGCAGGGCGTGGAACAGCTCGGTCTTCTCCCGCACCGCGATCAGGGGGCGAAGCTCAGCATCCAGATCATCGCGGTTCGCCAGCCGGGCCGAAGCGCCCGAATATCGTGCGTCACTGCCGAGATCGGCTGGGCCGAGGACCGCACAGAGCGCCTCGAACTCCGCGTCGGTCGCAACGTCGATCGCGATCCACTGGTCGTCTCCCTGGGTCGGGTAGACGTTGTGCGGAGCGTGCCACCGGTGGCGATTCGCCTGCGCCGGCGTATCCCGGTCGTTCATGGTGTAGTCGAAGATGAACTCGCCAAAGGTCGGAATGAAGCCCTCGGTCAGCGGCAGCTCGATCAGCTGTCCCTCGCCGGTCTGCTCGCGATGTCGCAGCGCCATCGCGACCGCCAGCGCCCCTTGCACGCCGGAGATCCCGTCACTGGAGAGCGTCTCGCCGATGAATTCCGGACCAATGTCGTCATATCCACGCAGGTGGGTATGACCCACCATCGCCTCGACGTGCAAGCCGAACGCCCGGTAGTTCTTGTAGTCACCGTCCAGGGCGAACGCCGGCATCCGCAGCATGATCAAGCGAGGGTTGATCTCGCGCAGCACTTCCCAGCCGATCCCTGCCTTGTCGATCGTCTCGGGGACGTTGTTCTCGACGAAGACGTCACACTCCGCGATCAACTTGAAGAACGCCTCACGGCCTTCCTCAGACATCACGTCACATGCCATCGACCGCTTGTTGCGAGCGTGCGAGTTGAACGAAGCTGCCCGGTTCCACGGATCGGGGCCGGGCTCCATGCCGGGGTACCCCGACTGCACTCCCTGCTCAGCCAACCGCTCGGCCTGCGCCTTCGAGACGATGTTCTCCGCGCCGCGGGTGTTCGGCTGGATCTTGTTCACCGGCTCCACGCGAATTACTTCAGCGCCCCATTCCGCCAGTAGCTGCGTCACGTGGGGTCCGGCCCAGACCACCGTGATGTCTGCCACCCGAAGTCCCTCGAGTGGCAGTCGCTTCGGCTGTTCCGAGGTCACCGGCTGGCTCGCTCCGCTCCGCGGTGGTCCCCACGGAGCCTCGAGGTCGGCATCGTGCTCTCCGAGGAGGGGCGCCCGACGGGCCGCCGGGCGCGGGGATGCGGACATCAGGAACGGCCGGCCGGGGTACTGCAGTGGCCCCGTCTCCGGATGGTCGACCGTCTCCCAGAACCCGCGGCGCTCGTAGTGCTCGTCCTTGAACAGATCCGCCACGGTCATCACCGCGCCGGCCAGCAGTCCGAGGCCCTGAGCCTCCGCCATCGCCTCGATCTTTGACTTCCCGGCGAGATACGCGCCGTAGGATCCCTCGATCTCCTCGAACAGCTTCGTCGGCACCAGCGTCGGCGGCGCGGCGATATCCGGGTGATCGAGGAGATCCTCGCGCCCGATTAACTTCAGCAACCGCGGGAGTCGGGTTCCGGCCCCCATGATGTTGACGAAGCCGTCGTCGCAGACGCGAATCCCAGCGCCCATGCGCTGCGTCCCGACACTCGCTCGCTTCGGCGACACGCCAGAGTAGGCGGCCGCGGTCAGGTGGATCACTCGCCGGTCGCGGCAGCCGGCCTGGCACTCGTGGATCGACAGATCGACGTAGTCTCCGCCCGCAGCATCGCCACGCTCCACGCGTAGCCGGATCAACAACGCGGCCAGGGCCGCGGAGATCCCGGCGTGATATTGGGCGTAGTGGCCGGCGAGCTTGAGCGGCTCCCGCTCGCGGTTGCCCGTCTGATGAAGCGGGCCACCGATCGCCTGCAGCGTCAGCTCCGTGCCACGGTAGTCGCGATAAGGGCCGGTCTGCCCAAACGGGGTGATCGAGATGACCGCCAGCGCCGGGTTCTCGCTCGCCAGTTCACGCGGGTCCCAGCCCCAGGCGGCGGCTTGTCCGGGCGCATAGTCCTCGATCAGGACGTCCGCTTCGACAGCGAGCCGCCGGATCGTCGCGGCGCCCTCGACCGTCGAAGGGTCGATGACCGCGGAGCGCTTGTTGGTGTTCAGGTGCAGAAAGAGGCCGGACCGTTCGACGTGGGGCTCATCGTTCGGAAATGGGCCGAACGCACGTGAAGGATCGCCCCCGGGCGGCTCGAGTTTGAGGACGTCGGCGCCGAAGTCCGCGAGTAGCTTCGAAGCGAACGGGCCCGCGACGTCCCGCGTCAGATCCAGTACCCGTATCCCGACCAGTGGTCCGCTCATCGCCGCCCCGATCTGGCGCGGAGAATAGCATCACGACCGTGGTGCGAACGGTGCGCTACGAGGCGTGCGGCTCGGAAGTAGTCGCTTCCACGCGCTCTTCGTCGCGTCGCAGCGCGATCTCGTTGACCACCAACACCGACACGACGCCGAGCACAGCCAGCCCGATCGCGACCGGGATCGACCCATCTGGGGACCCCAGCTCCGTGCTGTCGAGCCCGCTGGGCCACGGCCAGAGCACGCGGGTCGAACCAAGCATCAGCCCGATCAACGCGGCCATCACGGTGTCGTGGTGCCGCGCGAGCGCCCAGTGCAAGACCTGCGAGAACAGCGCCAGCCCGATCGTCGCGCCAACGAGGAACGTGCCGAGGATTCCGATCTCCCGGTCCGTCACCGCATCTAGGAGCGGACCGTACATCCCCAGCATCACGAGGATCAGCGATCCGCTGATCCCGGGGAGAATCATCGCGCAGATGGCGATCGCGCCTGACAGGAAGAACGCCCACATCGCCGGATCCGCTGCCTGGCCCACGCTGTCCTCGGACGTGCCGCCGCGTAGCCCGAGGATCACGAACAGCAACACCCCGACGACGACCATCACGCCCAGCCGGGGCGCATCGCGCCGACGGAGATGCCGCCAGGCGACGACGATCGAGCTCGCGACCAGACCGAGGAACAACGCCGCCACCTCGACCGGGTGATCGTGGAGCTGCGTCTCGATCAGACTGGCCAACGTCGCGATCGCGAGACCGATCCCCACCAGCAACGGCACGAGGAAGATCCAGTCGACCCGGGCCAGCCAGGCGAACCCGCCGGAAAGGTCGAGGCGCGCAAACTGGCCGAGGGCGGAGCTACCCGCCTTCACCGAACCCACGAGCCGTTCATAGAAGTTGAGGACAAGCGCAACCGTGCCGCCGGATACGCCGGGAACCACATCGGCGGCCCCCATCAGGAAACCGCGCACCACCGTGCCGAGGACCGCGATCGCCATCGACCGAGTGTAGGCACGAGCGTCCGCACGAGCCTCAGCATCGGCCCGCATCCGCCCGGCTGCCGATCTGCGGCATCCTGAACGAAGCGCGCACCACCAGCGCCGGGAGGTTGCCATGCCCGCTGACCGAGGATTCACGGCCGTCGCCCTGGTGACCGGGGCCAACAGAGGCATCGGGTTCGAGGTGGTGCGCCAGCTCGCGCAGGGTGGACTGGTCGTCCTCCTCGGATCACGCGACCGAGATCGAGGGAATCGGGCCGCCGGTCAGCTCGCCGCGGCCGGCGACATCGTGCCGGTTCGCCTCGACGTCACCGATCCGGGCGACATCGACGACGCTCGCCGGTTCGTCGAGGATCAGTTCGGGCGCCTCGATGTGTTGGTCAACAACGCGGGCGGCTTCTACGACGCCGATCAGACGGCCACCACGGCAGACCTCGCGAACGTGCACGAGGCATTCGAGCTGAACGTGTTCGGGGCATGGCGCATGGCTCAGGCATTCGTGCCGCTGCTCCGCCGCAGCGCGCACCCGCGCATCGTCAACGTATCGAGCGGGAGCGGTTCATTCGGTGCGGACGGCGGACTCACCGCCTACTCCGAGACGCCTGGACAGGTCTCCGCCTACCCGCTGTCCAAGGCGGCGCTGAACGCGCTGACCGTGAAGCTCGCGATCGAACTGCAGGACGACGGCATCCTCGTGAACGCCGTCTGTCCCGGATACACCGCGAGCCGCCCGGGCAGCGGCGGGCGACCGCTGAAGGACGGAGCCGCGTCGGTCGTGTGGGCGGCCACGCTCCCCGACGACGGCCCGACCGCAGGTTTCTACCGCGATGGAAAAGAACTGCCCTGGTAGCGACACGGGCCGCGGCAAGTCCTCACGAGGACTGACCCATCCGCCGTGCGAAGCGGAGTGCCGCCGCCGGGTTGCGCAACACGCGCAACAGCGAGCCTCCCGACGCTGGCGGCATCGAGGCCAGCTTCTGAATCCAGTCGCCAAACACATCGAGTAACGGATCGCCGTGCCCCGGCGCGCCGTGGATCGGCGAACGATCAGCCAGAGCCGAGAGTGATCGTTCCTGCATCGCGGTATCGTCGTTCGCCATCGGCAGCGGCCGGCTCAGCCGATCGCCCGAGTTGAGCGTCACGTCTCCCACGAAGATCAGGTCGCGGTCCGGCAGGAGATAGCAGATCGAACCGAACGTGTGACCCGGTGTCGGAATGGCGAGGACACCCGGAAGCACCTCGGTCTCCACGTCCATCGGCAGCGCGTTGTCGACCGTTGGTGGCGGAGGTGAAGCGCGGTGCATCACCCGCCGCACCAACCGCGGCGGCTTCCGATCCTCGCGCATCCGTCCCTGCTCGAGATCGCCACTCCCGAGGACGACCCGCAGCCCGAATTCGCGGCGCAGGTCGGCTGCGCCGCCCGCGTGATCCCAGTGGCGATGCGTCAACAGCAGCGTCGAGGGCGTCACTTCGAGCCGTCGCAACGCCTCCGTGATCGCGCTCCCCGCGCCGGGTGTTCCAGCGTCGACCAACGTGTAGGCGTCATCGTTCAGGGCAACCAGGTAGGAATTGGCGCCGGGAATCGAACGCAGTCGCCACACGCCGTCGACGACGACCTCGGCGAGATCGGGGTCAAGATTCATCGGTTCACCGGTTGACCTGAGACCTGGAGACGCCCAGCGTATCTAGTGCAGGGCGTGAAAGGCTCGACCGAAGATGTTCATCCAACACGGTCGTCATCGAATGATCGCGCTCGGCATCCTCGGGATGGCGCTCGCACTGGTGGCGGCGTGTTCTGACAGCGACGGCTCCGGCCCGCTCACGGCTGCGGAAGCGGAGGAGATCGCGTCGCAGGCGTTACTCATTGTCGACGATCTCCCGGACGGCGACTGGGACCAACAGGAATCCCAGGCGGGCCTCGAGGGGCTCGTACCGGGCGGCGCCGACGACCTCGACTTCGACATCCTCCCTGACGCCTGCCGAGTGTTCGAAGACGCGATCGGCGACCTTCCAGCACTCCTCGGCGATGCCTCGCCGCTCGCAACCGCTAGCCGCACGTTCACTGATGTCGGCCAGCTCCTCAACCTCGACGCGCTGAGTGCCACCGTCGTCGTCTTTGAGGAGGCGGACGGAGCCCGCGACGCAGCGGCGCTCCTCGACGCGGCTTTCTCAGCGGACAACCTCGAGGGTTGCATCCAGGCCGCGATCATCCCGGCGGGCGATGACGGGCTCCAGATCGTCGAGTTCTCGCTGACGACGCCGACCTACGCGCTCAGCGACTCCACCGCCTTGACGGCCAGCATCGAGGCGATCGCCCTGATTCTTCCGGTGAACGTGACGATCGAGCTCCACGCCTTCCAGCGAGCGAACGTGCTGGCCCTCTACGTCGGTGTCCAGATCAACTCGGAGCGGTTGAGCGACGAGCAGGCCGGGCTCCTCGCAACCTTCGTGAATCGCATCGAGGAAGCGCAGACCAAGGTCCGCTAAGACAACGCCCTGAACCGATCGACCCGCGTCGTCCTGACCGTCGAGTACGGATGGGCGCACCTGAGCTAACGACGAGGCGACGGCGGACGCGCGATCGGCAGGCAGCCAGACGTCGCGCCGGCATCCGGCACGGCGTCGCCGCGTCCGAGGACACGCCGACGTCCTCGCGGCACAGCGAGCCGTCAAAGCCGTCGGGGTCGCGCGGTGTTACAGCAGGCGGCGGATCGGCTTGCGACCCGGTCGCGGGTCGTAGCTCGACTTGAACATCTCGAGCTTGTCGCGCTCGATCAGATACTTGCCAGCGAACAACGTCGCCGGCACGCGCCCCTGCTTGATCAGCCGGCGCAAACTCTGGGGGTGAATCCCCAGTTCGCGGGCAGCCTCAACCAGGTCCAGGTAGTCGTCAAACGGGGAGTCAGACACAGGTACATTCCCTCGCAGTGAGAGTCCCTGCGCCTCATTGCACGGTCGGCGGTGCAATGTGTCGGCAGACGCAGTGACACGCATATTGCTGAACTGCGTAAGCGAGGCTACCCAAGAAGGCGATGCGCTGTAAAGCGCGTATGCAGTTCTTGTCCACATTCCGTCCACTAACCCAGCATTCTCGCGCGCAGGTGCGAACGCCGTTGAGTCGTTGGGACGGTCAGACAGCCCGGGAGGCGGCACCGAACGAACGACAGCACGCGCGAAGCGTCGACCGCCCGCCGAAGCGCGCTAGATCGTGGGGACGGCCGTCTCCCGCAGGTGCCGGACCGCGGCCGGAAGCTCCGAGGCGACGTAGTCGACATCCGCTTCCGTGTGCTGCGGAGACAGCGTCATCCGCAGCGACCCGATCGCCAGTTCCAGCGGCACGTTCATCGCGAGCAGCACGTGGCTCGGCTCCCACGTTGCCGAGGTGCACGCCGCACCGGCGGAACATTCGATGCCCCGCGCGTCCAGCGCCTCGACCAGCGATTCGCCTTCCACTCCGGGGAAACAGAGGTGGAGATTGTGCGGCAGTCGCTCGGCCGGGTGTCCGTTGAGGCGCGCATCCGGACAGGCCGCGAGGATCTGCTCCAGCAGTCGATCACGCAGTTTCGAGGTCTGCTCGCGGAACGAATCGCGCTCGGCCTGGGCGAGACGCAGCGCGGTCGCCATGCCAGCGACGCCCGGGACATTCTCCGTGCCGGAACGGCGCTGCCGCTCCTGTCCCCCACCCGACGTCTGTTCGAGGAACGGCACCCCGCGGCGGATGTAGAGGATGCCGGTGCCCTTCGGTCCGCCGAACTTGTGCCCCGAAAGCGACAGCAAGTCAACGCCGAGCAGATCGACATTCAGCGGCAGCGATGAGGCGGCCTGCACCGCATCAGTGTGGATCGGAATCCGCCGTCCCAGCTCCGTCGCGCGCGCTCGCACGGCCTCGGAGATCGCGGCGATCGGCTGGACCGTGCCGACCTCGTTGTTCGCGTACCCGACGGAGACGAGGACCGTGTCCTCCCGGATCGCCTCGGCGACCTCGCCGGCGGTCACCCGTCCGTACTCGTCGACCGGCAGCAGCTCGACCTCAAACCCGAACCGCTCGAGGTAGTGCGACGAATGCAGTACCGCGTGGTGCTCCACCTCGGTCGTGACGACGTGCCGTCCCGCCCCGGCGTCTGCCTGCGCGAAGGCCACGCCCTTCAGCGCGGCATTGATGCTCTCCGTCCCGCCGGACGTGAAGACGATCTCCTCGGAGAGACCGCCCAGTACCTCGGCCACCGTGTCGCGCGCGCCATCAAGCGCTTCGGCCGCACGCCGCCCACCGGCGTGGTGCGCCGAGGGATTCGCGAAATCCTCGGCGAACAGCGGCAACATTACGTCAAGTGCCTCCGGCCGCACGGCGGTCGAGGCCGCGTTGTCGAGGTACACCAGTCGCTCGGCGGCGTCAGGAGCAGAGGAGTCAGACTCGGAGAGTGGGGTCATACCGAAACGCTACCCCTCGGGGGTATCGCGGGTCAACGATTGACCGCTCGCGGCGGTCGCTCAGCCCTTGTGGATGACGTAGATCATGTTCCCGTCGGGATCGTGGAACCCGCGGTAGCGGAACCCGCCCGGCTCTCCGACGGTGTCGCCCACCCAGGTCACACCCTTCGCCTCGAGCTCGGTCATCGCCGCCTCGAAGTCGTCCGATTCGAACGCCAGGTGGTCGATGCCGACCGGGTTCGAGGGCATCCCGTCATCGCGCGCGACATCGTTCGTCGCGCTGGTCTCAAAGATGTAGAACGCCACGTCACCGAGGCTCGCGCCGAACGAAGTTGCACCCTCTTCAAGCGGCTCGGCCTCGCAACCGAGAACCTCGGTGTAGAACTGATGCGATCGCGGCGCATCGCGGCAAGCGATGCCGATGTTGTCGAACCGCTTCAATGTCATCTCAAACTCCTCTACTCGCTGACCCACTCCGCTGGCGCCGACCCGATCTCCGACGGCGCCCGCTCCCATCGAGGCGGACTCGCCGGGAGCCCGCCCACCGACCGTACGGCTGTCAGCTCGCCGAACGCCGAGTCCACGTCGTGCATGTACGGCTCGAGGTCAACCACGGCGTCTGGCGCACCGCCGTCCCCGAGGCCAACCAGCCAGTTCCGCGTGCGCAACAGCGACAGCCGGCCGAGCCACGAACCACCCTCGGCCTGGCGGCGTGCCAGCCCCCGCATCGCGACGAACGCACCGAGGAACCCGGTCGCATGGTCGAGCGCCTGTACCGGGAGGTGCGTTGGTTGACGATCGGGCGCGGGCAGGTGCACCAGGCGTCCGTCCTCGGCCGCCATCGCGATCCCGGTCGTCGTCTGAATGATCGAATCGAACCCGCGCCGCCCGCCCCAGGGACCGTCCCAGTCGAACGCGCAGATCTGCACGACGACGATCCCGGGCCGAACGCGCGCCATCTCCTCGGCCCCGAAGCCGTGCGCCGCCAGGGCGCCAGGACGAAAGGCGTCGATCACGACATCGGCCTCCGCGAGAAGCCGCGAGAAGACCTCGCGGCCCTCATCACTCCGCAAATCGATGTTCGTGTTTCGCTTGCCGAAGCCGGTCGCGACCACGGCGCCCGTCACCGGCAGGTGATCCGCCCCCACCCGCAGCACATCCGCGCCGTGGCTCGCCAGCGTCATCCCCGCGACTGGCCCCGCGAGCACCCGCGAACAATCGAGGACGCGCACGTCCTCGAGCGGGCGCACCGCGCGAGGAAGTTCGCGTCCGCCAGCCTCGCCCAGCCGCGTCAGTTCGAGGGCCGGCAGATGCCGCGTGGCTGCCGCGTGTGGATGTGCGTCCCACTCATCGGTGGTCCGGTACATCGCGCCGACCATGCCAGCCCCGATCAGCGCGGTCTCCAGCTCCTCGGCATCCCAATCGGCGATTGCCCCCTCGAACGCCGACCGCTCCTCGCGAACTCCAAGGCATGCCGCCACGCCCGCAGCGTGATGCGGGAAGTTGCAGTGCAATTGCACGAAACGGCCGTTTCGCGCCTCGTAGAGTCCGGACAGGCTCGCCCACAGATCGCCCCTGGTCCCGTCCACCCGGAGCAGCCGTTCCGCCGAGAACGCGGCCGCGGCGTGCGCGCGGTCGATCGCCACGGATTGCCTCGGGCCATCCCGCGCCGCGAGCAGATCGGCCGCGGCGCTGGTCGCCGCGCCGATCGAAACAGCCGCCGACTCGGTCACGGCGAACGGTGAGTTGAAGATGTGCTCGGGGCCGTCGAAGCCAAGTCCGTGGACGGCTGCGGGGCCGCCGCCGGTCAGATCCCACAACGCTCGGACGCGCCGCGCCGAATCGGTCACAGCATCACTCCTCGTACCGGTCGAGTATCGCAGCCGAGCCGCCGGTGCTGGCCATAGGTTACATTCGCATCGACGAATGGATGGCCATGCACCCCTTCCGATTCGGAGTCAGCGCGCGCGGCCTGGACGGTCCGGAGAACTGGGCGACGCTCGCTCAGCGCGTCGAAGCACTCGGATACGACACGTTCTCGGTCGCCGATCACCTGGTCGATGGCCTGCTGCCGCCATTCGTCGCGCTGGCGACCGCGGCGGCCGCGACTGAACGAGTGCGCCTCGGGACGCTCGTGCTGAACAACGACCTGCGCCACCCCACGATGACCGCCCGCGAGGCGGCCGCCCTCGACGTGTTGTGCGGTGGCCGAGTCGAGCTCGGCCTCGGCGCTGGCCACTCGCGCCCCGAGTACGAGCAGATCGGCCTCCCCTTCGACGACGCCACGACCCGCGTCGCCCGCCTCGAAGAGTCGGCGGCGGTCGTGAACCGCCTCCTCCGAGGCGAGTCCGTGACCTTCGAGGGTGCCCACTACCAGCTCAGCGAACACACCCTCTGGCCGCCACCGTCGCAGCAGAAACTCCCGCTCCTGATCGGCGGCAACGGCCGTCGCCTGCTCCGCCTCGCCGCGCGCGAAGCCGACATCGTCGGCTTCACCGGCATGGGACGCACCCTCGAGGATGGCCAACGCCACGAGCCGACCGGCTTCGGCCCCGCAGCCGTCGCCGAGCGCGTCGCGCTCGTCCGTTCCGAGGCAGGCGACCGGCTTGCAGACGTCGAGTTCCACGCGCTGGTGCAATCAGTCGTTGTCACCGAGGACCGCGAGACGGAGGCCGCGTCGATGACGGAGCGGCTCGCGCCGCTCACGGCCGAAGAAATCCTCGGATCACCGTTCCTGCTCGTCGGCACCGAGGACCAGATCAGCGAAGAGCTGCGCGCGCACCGTGAGCGGTTCGGGTTCTCCTACTTCACGGTCTTCGAGAAGGACTACGAAGCCCTCGCGCCGATCGCGATGGCTCTGACCGGGACCTAGCGGCGCGAGCTATCCCGCGTGGTAGCTGACCACCCGCCCGAGCCCCTGAGCACCCCGCTCGAACGAGGGATAGACGGCGAACCCGCGCTCCGCGCAGCTGTCGCGAACGCTAGCCGCTTCAGCCACGTCGCCGGTCATCACGCCGTGCGTCGGCATCACCAGGATCACCGGCTGGTTCGTCTTCGTCCGGTAGTCGTCGAGGATGTCGAGAATCTCGTCCAGATCCTCGGGCTTGTCGTAGCCGCGTGAGCGGAACTCCAGCGCCACGCCGCCGGTGATGATCGGCTCGTCGGCGAGGATCTCGAGGATCTTCTGCAGGTTCTCTGCCTCGCTGCGGATCGTCGACGCGGCGTCGAACGGATTCCGGTACGAACCGCCGACCGTCATGAAGAACTCGGCGAACCGGTCATACGAGGCCTGGCTCAGCTCTGGGACGTTGAACCCGAAACGCTCGAACTGGTCAGTGATCGCCACCGACTGCCCGCCCGTCATCGCGATCAGCGCGATGTCCCGACCCTGCGGCTCCTTCGAGTGAACGAGCGCCGCCATCGCGTCGATCGCCTCCTCGATCGAGCCGACTGCGATCGCCCCGGTCTGCTTGAGCATCGCGTCCCAGACGGACTGCGACGACGCGAGCGATCCGGTGTGCGAGTTCACCGCCCGTGACCCGGCCGTCGAGCGGCCGCCCTTCCAGACGATGACCGGCTTCTTCTTCGCGGCTTCCCGTAGCGTGTTGAAGAAGCGGCGACCGTCGCGCGTGCCTTCGAGGTACATCGCGATCGCGGGCGTCTCCGGGTCGTTCACCAGGTATTCGAGGTAATCCGACTCGTTCAGGATCACGCCGTTCCCGAAGGAGATCGTGCGGGTCACCTTGATGCCGACGGACTGCGCGCCGTTCGTCATCCCGATCCCGTGCGTCCCGCTCTGCGAGATCACCGAGATGTCGCCACCCTCTCCGTGCTCAAGGCCCTGACCGAACTTCACGCCGAGCTTGCGGTTGTAAACGCCCATGCAGTTCGGCCCGACGAGCGGCATCCCCGCGCCGGTGCACATCTCGATCAGCTTCGCCTGCAGCTCGATTCCCTCTGGCTCCCGCGTCTCCGCGAAGCCCGAGGTGAACATGCTGATCCCACCGACACCTTTCTCGATCGCGTCGGCGACCACGTACGGCGTCACCTGCCGTGGCACCGCGCAGATCACGAGGTCGACCTCGCCGGGGATGTCCTTCAACGACTTGAAGTTGGTGATCCCCTTCTCCTCGATGCCGGGGATCTCCTTCTCGTCGAGCTGCACCGAATACAGCTCGCCGGTGAAATCCTTCTGGTTCGAGAGCCACTGATACTGAGGACCCTTGTCGCCGACCACCGCGACGCTTGAGGGATTGAGTGCGCGATGCAGTCGCGCCTGATCGATCGCCACCGCCCTAGGCCTCCGCCAGCACGATGTGTGCGTCGGCGGCCATCGCCCCGTTCGGCGAGGCGAAGATCGGGTTCAGGTCGAGTTCCGCAATCTCAGGATTAGCGTTTACCACCTCGGAGACCTTGAGGATCAGCGCCTCGAGCGCATCAAGGTCAGCCGGTTCGGTCCCGCGTGCGCCCTGCAACAGCGGGAACCCTTTGATCTCACGCACGAGCTGGTGCGCGTCACGCTCCTCGAGCGGCACGATGCGGAACGCCACGTCCTTCATCACCTCAACGAACACGCCACCCAGGCCAAACATCATCACTGGGCCAAACTGCGGGTCCGTGGTTGCGCCCACGATCACCTCGGTACCGGGAGGCGCCATCGCCTGAACGGCGATGCCGTCGACCGTCGCGTTCGGCGCGGCCGAAGAGACGGCGCTATTGATCTGGTCGAACGTCGCCCGAACGTCATCGGCGTCCTTGACCCCGACCACGACGCCACCAATGTCCGACTTGTGCGCGATATCCGGTGACACCACCTTCATCACCAGCGGGTAGCCGAGCGCGTCCGCGGCGGCGACGGCTTCGTCGGCCGTGGTCGCGAGGCGGGTCTCCGCCACCGGCACCCCGGCTTCGCTCAGCAACTGGCCGGCTTCGACCTCGGTCAGTTGCGAGCGTCCGCGGGCGCGCGCAGCGGCAATCACATCGTTCATCGGGAGGGGCTCCATTCGGTGAGGCAGGCCGCCCGGTCGCCCCAGTTGTGGGCGCCGGACCAGGGCGCGGCAAGCATAGAAGCGGCCTCCCTGCGGAGCAATGACGAATACCGCAGGTGCAGCGACGCCCAGCAGAGGGAGCGAGCGCCACGCGCTGAAAACGAGCAAGCGGCGCATCGACGTCAAAGCAGCGGCGGGGGGTCGAGCAAGTGGCGGGACCGGGGAGATGAACGACCGTGTGGGTGGGAAGGACGGTCGAGCGTGCGGTCGATCCGAGGCCCTCGCGCGTCCTGTCGTCTAGACGTCGCGAACGGCGAAAGTCGCGGGACCGTGCGCCTCGCGAGAGCGTTCCCGCGAAGGAGACACGTGCGTTGCCATCGCTGGCAGCGGTCCTCGGACCGGCCGAACAAGCAGAAACGCCCGCCTCTCGTACGTAGAGGCGGGCGTCCCCTGAGCCCTATTGGTGCCTGCTCGACCCGGAATCCCGCAGACCGGTTTCCGTGTCGACCCCCGCCAAGGCGTATTCAGAGATTAGGCCCCTCGGCGGGCTTCAAGGGCCACTTGCGAACAGCCTCGTGAACATCAGGTGCACATTCGACCGCGATCCAGGTGGATGGGCGGTCGACAACCCGCTTGCGCTCCCCTGCCGCCCACCTCAACCATGGGCGTATGTCACTCAAGAGCCGCTTCACCGGCTTCCGCGACGCCCGCAAACGCGCGTCCGTCGAAGACTCCGAGGAGCACCCAAGCTCTGAGCCCGCGTTCGACGGCCGGCCGCTGCTGGTCGTCGGCCTCGGCAATCCCGGGAGCGAGTACGGCAACACGCGTCACAACGTGGGTGTCTGGGTCATCAACCTGCTCGCGAAGCGGCACGGCTCGTCCCTCGCCCGGCATGGCAAGGTCGACCGCACGACGGTCACGATCGGCGGCCGCGAGGTCACGCTCGCCCGGCCGCGCGCGTTCATGAACGTCTGCGGACCGCCGGTCGCCGCCGAGGTCCGCCGCCTGCACGTCCCTCCCGAGGCCCTCCTCGTGGTCTACGACGACCTCGACCTCCCGGTCGGTCGCCTCCGGCTCCGTCAGACCGGCAGCGCCGGCGGCAACAACGGAATGAAGTCGCTGATCGGCTCCGTCGGCAGCAAAGACTTCGCTCGCGCCCGGATCGGCATCGACCGGCCCTACGAGGATGGCAAGGGCGTCCGCGACCCCGACAGCATCGCCAACTGGGTGCTCTCCGCCCCCACCCCGGACCACCGCGCACTCCTCGATGACGCCGTCACCCGCGCCGCTGACGCGATCGAACTCGCGGTCCACGACGGCATCGAGGCAGCCATGGGGGTGTACAACAGGGCGGACACAACCCCGTAGCCGCGTCGAGGAGGACACGATGCCGGCCACTCGATCTCTCCAGCTCATCGCCCTCATCACCGCGATCGCGATGATCGCTTCCGCCTGCGGCGGAGGTGGCAGCAGCGACACTCCGACCACCACTGGCCTCACCACCAACTACGACATCACCCCCCAGGAGGACATCACCGTCCTCGACGAAAGCACCGTCGAGGACCGCATCGTCGCCTCCGACCCCGCCGCCGGCGAGTACCGCTTCGAGGCAGGCACGGACCTCGCCAGCGCCACGGTCGGCCAGCCCATCGTGATCCCCGGCGAGGGCTTTGGCATCGTCCGCGAGGTCGTCGACGAAGGCGGCAACGTCCTCCTCCGGGTCGACGAGGCCACACTCGCCGACGTCATCCAGGACGGCGAAGTCTCCATCGACTATGACGTCTCCTGGGACGACTTCGACATCACCTACGAGCAGCTCGCCGCGCTACCGGGCGTCACCAACGTCCGGGTCATCCCCGGCGGAAGCAGCGGCGCCAGCTCCGGTGGCTTCACGAACATCTCCCTCGCCGAGCCGTCGACGAAGTACGAGATCAAGTTCACCAAGGACAAGTGGTCCTTCACCGTCACCTTCGAGCCGAAGGACGGCAAGCTGAACTTCGACCTCACGGCCAGCTACGGCACCGGCGCCACCCAGAAGATCGCAGCAATCACCGGCAAGGGCTGGATCACCGGCTTCAGCTTCCTCACCGAAGCCCTCTTCAGCGACGGCGGCCCGACCAGCCTCAACAGCGAGGTCAACGGCCTCGAGGGCGAACTCGAACTCCAGTGGGCCGCCTTCCGCACGCCCGCCACCACCCTCGCCCAGATCGTCCGCTTCAACGTCCCCGTCTCGGTGCCCTTTCCCATCCCCGGCCCGCTCGGTATCCCGTTCGTCCTCCAGATCAAGATGGCGGGCCGCATCGTCCCCGAGCTCACCGCCGAGGACGCCTCCAGCGGTGGCCAGTGGAAGGTCAGCTACTCCAGCGACCAGGGCTTCAACTTCGATGACAGCGGCGGCAAGCCGACCGGCAGCGCGAAGTCCCAGGACATCGGCGTCTCCGGCGACACCGTCACCGCCGGCCTCGGCCCGGCCGGCTTCGGCCTCGGCTTCGAGTTCCCGAGGTTTGAGCTAGGCATCGCCGGACTGAACGCCTTCGCGTTCATCACCATGGACATGTACAGCACCAGCCTCTGGACACCCGGCACGGTGCTGTCGAACGACATCCCACCGTGCCAGTACGGCTACACCAAGCACTCAGCCGTCGCTGGTTACGAGCTGAAGATCCTGGGCTGGGCCGGCGTCTCCGAGCAGTACCCACTGTTCGAGAAGCAGATCGACAAGTACCTCGACGGCGAGGTCTGCACGCTCACCGGTGACTAGCGGCCCCTGTCCGGGGCACCGCCGGACCCGCGCTATACTGCGGTAGCACGACGTCTCGAGGACCACTCCGACCGGAGCGGTCCCTGTTTAGCGTGCCGTCGCGGGCGTTGATGTCGACGCGGAGGTCATTCCGGCAGCATGGACTTGAGCCCGGCGCTCCCCCTCCTGCAGGCGGTCGAACCACTGACCGAGGTCTACGCGCGCCTTGACGCGGGTGAGCGCATCACCCTCGGGATGCCGGATGGCGCCAAGTCGGTGACCGCCGCCCTGCTGGCCCGCCGTCACCGCCGCCAGCCCACGCTGCTGATCGTCGCGCGCGAGGCAGACGCACAGTCCTACTCAGAGCAGCTCGACGCCTGGACCGGCGGCGCTGCCCTGCTGTTTCCGTCTCATGGCACGCTCCCGTATCAGCGCGAAGCTCCGGACACCGGCGTCACCGCCGACCGCCTGCACGTGCTCGCCGAGATCGCGAATCCGACCGCTGGTCCGCCGCTGATCATCGCCTCTGCCGCCGCCGTCGCAAGCCGCACGCTGGCGCCCGCCGACCTCTCGAGGGGGCCTGGCACCGTCGCCACCGGCGAATCGGTCGGCCTCGAGCAGCTCGCGCGCGACCTCGTCGCTGCCGGCTACGACATTGGGCCGCTCGTCGAAGTGCCGGGTCAAGCGGCTCGGCGTGGTGGTTTGATCGACGTCTTCCCCCCGATCCTGTCTTACCCCGTCCGGATCGAATTTTTCGGCGACGAAGTCGAATCGGTCCGTGTGTTCGACCCGGATACCCAGCGCACGGTCGAGCGCCTCGACGCGATCACCATCGGCCCGGCGCGGGAGTGGTACGCCGACCCGGGTGACCTCGTGCGACTGGCGGCGCGCCTCGGGGAGGTCGATACCGACGACGCCAAGGCTGAACTCGCCGACCTACGGCGCGGCCAGCTCCCCACACCCGATCGCTACGGACCGCTCGCGAGCGAGGCGACGCTGCTCGACCACCTCGGGCGCGACGCCCTGATCCTGATCGACGAGCGCGAAAGCATCGAGGCCGCCGCCTCCGATCAGGACGACCTCGCCGAGGAGCGCCGCGCCGACCTCGCCAAGCAGAAGGACCTCGACCCCGGCGTGCCTCTGCCGCACGCCACACGCAATGCGCTGGTCGCGGCGATCGAAGCACACCCGAAGCGTGTCGAGCTCGCCCGCTGGGCGACCGGTCGTGAGGTCGGCGCCTTCCGCCTCCCGTTCGGCACCGCCGACGCATACGCCGGCCGCCTGCCCGCCGCCGCGAGCGACCACGCCCGACAGCTCGCTCGTGGCGACCGTGTGCTCGTCGTCACCCAGCAGGCGCAGCGCTACGCCGAGGTCCTCGCCGACGATGGCGTCCACGCGAGCGTCCGACCCGAGCTGCAAGAAGCCCCCGAAGGGGGCTCGCTGTCGCTCCTTCAGGGCGGGTTGCTTGAAGGTTGGACGGTCTCGACACCAGATGGCGTCGTCAGCCTGCATACCGATCGGGAGCTGTTCGGCTTCGTCAAGCAGCGGCGCAAGCTCCGCAAGCGCGCCACCCACCGGTCGCAGTTCCTCGCGGAAGTGCAGCCCGGCGACTTCGTCGTCCACGCCGATCACGGCATCGCCCGCTTCGGCGGGATCGTCCGCCGCCCCGTCGGCGACGAGGATCGCGACTACCTCGAGCTGCGTTACGCCGACGACGACCGCATCTATGTCCCCGTCGAGCAGGTCGACAAAGTCTCCAGGTACAGCGGCCCCTCGGGCCATGCACCTCGGCTAACGCGCCTCGGGACCCAGGAGTGGACCCGCGCCCGCGCCCGGGTCAAGGCGGCAGTCTCGATCGTCGCCGCTGACCTCGTGCGGTTGTACGCCGCACGGCAGATGCTGCACGGCCACGCCTTCGGCGCGGACACGCCCTGGCAGGGCGAACTCGAGGCCTCTTTTCCCTACGAGGAGACCGAGGACCAACTCACCGCCATCGAGGCCGTGAAGACCGACATGCAGTCCGAACAACCGATGGACCGCGTGATCTGCGGCGACGTCGGCTTCGGCAAGACCGAGGTAGCCGTCCGCGCCGCCTTCAAAGCCGTACAGGAGGGCTATCAGGTCGCCGTCCTGGTGCCGACGACCGTCCTCGCGCAGCAGCACCTCAAGACCTTCCGTGAACGTGTCGCCGGCTTCCCGCTGACCGTCGATGCACTCTCCCGCTTCCGCACCGATGCTGAGGCGGCGGACGTGATCGCCCGCACCCGGAACGGCGACATTGACATCCTGATCGGCACCCACCGCATGCTCGCGGCGAACGTCCAGTTCCAGAACCTCGGGCTCGTCATCATCGATGAAGAACAGCGCTTCGGCGTGACCCACAAGGAACGCCTCAAGCGCATGCGCCTCGAGGTCGACGTGCTCACGCTCTCCGCGACACCAATTCCGCGCACGATGCACATGGCACTCAGCGGCATCCGCGACATGTCGACGATCGAGACGCCACCAGAGAGCCGCCAGGCGGTTCAGACCTACGTCACCGAATGGGATGAGGCGATCGTCCGCGAGGCGATCCTCCATGAGGTGGAGCGTGGCGGGCAGGTCTACGTGGTCCACAACCGCGTGCGCAGCATCGACGGATTTGCTGAGCGCATCCGCCAGATGATTCCCGAGGCGCGCGTCGTCGTCGGTCACGGCCAGATGCCAACGTCAGTCCTCGAAAGCGTCATGACCAAGTTCGCCGAGGGCGAATTCGACGTACTCGTCTGCACGACCATCATCGAGTCCGGGATCGACATCGCGAACGTGAACACACTGATCGTCGACCGTGCGGACCGCCTCGGCCTGGCGCAGATGTACCAGCTGCGAGGGCGCGTCGGCCGCGGCTCAAACCAGGCATACGCCTACCTGATGCACCCCAAGGACCAGGTCCTTAACGAGGTCGCACAGCAGCGACTCTCAACGATCTTCGAGGCGAGCGAGCTGGGCGCTGGCTTCCAGGTCGCCTTGCGCGATCTCGAAATCCGCGGTGCTGGAAACCTGCTCGGCGCCGAGCAGAGCGGCAACATCGCCACCGTCGGCTTCGATCTCTACACCCAGATGTTGGCCGAAGCCGTCGAGGAGCTGAAGGCCTCGCATGAGCAGCGCGAACGCGAGCCGCTCCCGCACGAGAAACAGCGCGACCTGCGCCAGGTCGTCATCGACCTCCCCGTCGCCGCCTTCATCCCCGAGCCCTACATCGAGGAGATCGACGGCCGGCTCGCCCTCTACCAGCGCATCTCCGGGCTCACCGATCGCGACGCCTCGATCGTCCTCGAGCAAGAAACACGCGACCGTTTCGGCGACATCCCCGAGTCACTCGCCCAGCTCTTCCAGCTCATCCGGCTGCGCGTCGCTGCCGCCAGCGCCGACCTCGCCTCAATCCGCCTCGACGGCGACGAGCTGATCCTCACCTCCGCCGGCCGCCCGTTCACCTCAAGGACGCTCCCCGCCCTCCCCACCGGCGTCCGCCGCGGCGCCACCCAGCTCCGCCTCGACCGACGCGCCCTCGGCACCGAGTGGCTCGGCCCCCTCGAGGCGCTGGTCCGCCTCCTCGCTGGCGAAACCGCCATGGTCCCCGCAACCGCCTGATGTCCAGGCAGACCGCCTCACCATCCCGGACAACTGCCTCCAACCCTCCGACGACTCGCATGACAGTCCGGCAGCGACCTCCCAATCGGGGGGTGCGGGGGGCTTCGCCCCCCCGCTGGGAATTCGGGTGGGCGGGCGGGATCTACCTAAACTCCGCAAACAACGCCGAAGGCGGTAGGCGAAGCCCGACCCAATCGCTTGTTTCACGAGGTCACAGGGAACGCATCCCTGCCGCCTTCCGAAGGACGAACCCATCCGCTTCCGCCCTTGCATCGACCTCCACGACGGCGCTGTGAAACAGATCGTCGGCGCCACCCTCACCGATACCTCCGCGCCCGAAACCAACTTCGAGGCCACCCGCCCCTCCGACTGGTTCGCTACGCGCTATCGCGAAAACAATCTTCGAGGCGGCCACATCATCCAGCTCGGTCCCGGCAACGAGCTGGCTGCCCGCGCCGCCCTCGCCGCCTGGCCGGGCGCCATGCAGATCGGCGGCGGCATCACCATCGACAACGCCGCCGCCTGGCTCGAAGCCGGCGCCAGCCATGTCATCCTCACCTCGTGGATCTTCGAAGACGGCAAGATCCGCACCGACCGCCTCGAAGCACTCCGTTCCGAGGTCGGCAAAGACCGCATCGTCCTCGACCTGAGCTGCCGCAAGCGCGCTGGCGACTACGTCATCGCCACCAACCGTTGGCAGACCCTCACCGACGAGGTCGTCACACACGCCCTCCTCAATCGCCTCGCCGGCTACAGCTCTGAGTTCCTGATCCACGCCGTCGATGTCGAAGGCCTCGCCGCCGGCATCGACCCCGACCTCGTCGCACTTCTCGGAGGTTGGGACGGGATCCCGATCACCTACGCCGGCGGCATCGCCACCCTCGACGACATCGCACTCATCGAAGAACTCGGCCGGGGCCGCGTCGACTTCACCGTCGGAAGCGCCCTCGATCTCTTCGGCGGCACCGGCCTCCGCTACGAGGAGCTCGCGGCGCGGGAGTCTCGAAGGGGCTCACTGCCTCGTTAGATTCGACTCCAGGCGGTGAGCCCGGAGAAGCGGCCCGGCGTACCGACTTACACCAGGTCCTCGCGATCTCCTCCCGTCCCTCCGACGACACGACTGGGAAGGCTCCCGCGACCGGAGTGCGGCCCGACCCGAATCTCCGAAGGCGATGACCGGTTCCGCGAGCGCCACCAGATGTCATCGACCGGGCGGTCTCCATGCTCTGCCACATCGGTCAGCGCACCGCCGTACCTTCCCTCGCCTGGCGCAGGTTCCCGACCAACCGTGCACACTGGATCGAGGCCAGACGGCCGTTTCGAGGGGACGCGCTAACTGATGCTGCCCGCAGGCACCCGCACCGTCTTGTTCGATTTCGACCGCACGCTCGGGCGAGCGAAGTCCCATTTCGAGATGTACGTGCGCCCCGCCGCGGAACACGGCGTCGAGGTGACCGAGGCTGCGCTCGCGGCGGCCGAGTTGGATGACGCTTGGGCACGCTGGATGACCCCCGACGGCCCCGCCCACCCGGACGCCTCGCAGAGCGAGGCCGCGTTCGCCGAGGTCCGGCGGGAGATCGCTGCGCTGCGGCTCCGCGGTGCCGGCATCGACTGCAACGCAGCGACGCTCGACCAGATCACCGCGCGCATCGCCGAACTCGAAGGCGAAGCTGAGAACTACATGCTCTACGACGACAGCGTGCCCGCGCTGGACGCGCTCGCGAGGCGCGGAGTGCAGTCGCTGATCGTGTCCAACCACGTCTGGCGCCTGCCCGAGATCATCCGTGGCCTCGGTGCCTCCGCACGCTTCGAAGGCATCATCACCAGCGCCCGCGTGGGCGTCCGCAAGCCCCACCCGGCGATCTTCGAAGCAGCGCTCCGCCTCGCCGACACGCCGGTCGAGGAAACGATCTACGTCGGCGACTCCTACAAGCATGACGTCGAGGGCGCACGCACGGTCGGCATGGCGTCGATCCTGATCGACCGCGAGGCGCGCTACGCAGACGCCGAGGTTGACGTCCCCGTGATCAAGACGCTGATGGAGCTGTTGCCATGACAGTCGCGCTGGTCCCGATTGCTGAGGAGGAGTACGACGACTTCTTCGAACTCTTCGGCGACTACCACGAAGAGATGAACGACTTCGAGGATGAACCAGAAGACCTTGATTCGTTCATGAGCCATTACCGGCCGGCGATGCTCGCTGACATGGAAGGCCGCGAACTGTACTGGATCGAGACGGACGGCGAGACGGCCGGGTTCGTAGTCACCCGCTATCTACCCGATTGGCCGCACGAAGAGCGAATGGTCGCCTCGATCGCGGAATTCTACGTCGATCCGGATTTCCGGCGCGCCAGCATCGGATCTGATGCCGTCGAGATCCTGATGGCGGAACACCGTGACCGCGGCACCTACCTGGTGGAGGCCGACATCCTGCGCGCGAACGAAGCTGCTAAGGCCTTCTGGTACGGGCTCGGCTTCGAGCTCCAATTCCATCAGACCGGGCGGAAGCCGTAGCCCGGCTGTTCTAGCTCGTTCGCAACACACGCGTAGGTACGCTGCCTGCTCGTGAGTCCCTCACCGAGCGCACCAGTCCCCGTCGTCCGTGACGCCACTCCCCAGGACGCTCCCGGCATGCTCGCCGTGATCGAAGCCGCCTACGGAACATGGCCAGGATTCGACCTCACGGTCCCGGCGATCGAGCACCTCCGATGGAAGATGGCGCCTGGTGACGGGCTCCACCCCAAACACATCGTGATCCTGATCGAAGATCAGATCGTCGTCTCGCGCTTGCGCTGGCAGAACCACATCCAGATCGGCGGTCACACCTACCTCAACGAAACGGGCGCGGACCTCGCGGTGCACCCCGAGTTCCAGGGGCGCGGCCTCGCCCGGCTCATGGTCGACACGTGGACCCCCGAGTTCCTCGCGGACCCGAAGGCCAGCCTCGGCATGGTGAGCAGCGCACCAGAGGTCCAGACGATGGACTATCCCGACACGATCACCCGACCGGTCACCACTTGGCATCGCCCCTTCGGGTTGCGGCCCTACCTCGGGGTGCATCGACGTCTCGGCCTCGCACAGCTGGCGCAGGCCATCCGGGTCCGGCGCTGGGCAAGCCGCCAACCTCGCGGCCTCCCCGGCAGTCGGATCGAGCTCGTCGAGCGGTTCGATGCACGCGTCGACGACCTCTGGGAGCGCGCGCGCCCAAGCTTCGACGTCATCCCGTATCGAACCTCCGCCTACCTCAACTGGCGGTTCGCCCATCCGGCCTCCGGCAGTCCCGAGCTCCTCACGCTCACCCGAGGCGACCGCGCGCTCGCCTACGCGGCAGTGAAGCACTCCGGTACCGAGGGCCAACTCCAGGACTTCCTCTGGGCGCCCGACGAGCCCGAGGCGTTGATCGTCATCCTCGAGGCCGCCGCGCACCGGCTGCGTCGCTCCGGCGCGGCCGGTGTTACCTGCTGGCTCCCCGGCGGGCATCGTGCCGAGGGCGCGCTACGTCGGGCCGGTTTTGCCGCAGTCGGCGAACAACGGCTCGTGGTCGGGACCGAGACGCGCGGCGAAACCCCGCCCGAGGCACTTGAGATCCTGCGAGACGAATCGCGCTCGATCCACGTCACAATGAGTGACTTCGACTGGGTCTAGCAGCGATATTCCAAGGACACACGAGCAGCGAGGCCCGATGACCGAACGCTCCGAACCCACCTTCCGACTCGCCGATCTCGACGACGCCCGCGCGATGCTCGAGGTCATCGAAGCCGCCTTCGAGAGCTGGCCGTCGATCGAGGTGAACGCGCCGCCGCTTGATCACCTGCGCTGGAAGATGGCACCACCCGAGCTCGAACCGCCGCACGACATCCTTGAGCTCGACGGTCGTGTTGCCGGCGTGCGTCTTCAGTGGCGCAATCGACTCCAGCTGGCCGACCGAGAGTTCATCGCGGAATCCGGCGCCGACTACGCGATCCATCCCGATTTCCAGGGCCGCGGCCTCTCCCGGCGGTTCAGCGAACACCTGCGCCGCCGTCGGCACGCCAACCCGCTGCCGGGGATCAGCTTCTTGAGCAACTCTCCCCAGATCCGTCACATGAATGACCCGGATTACATCGAACGACCGGTGTCGACCTGGTACCGACCATCCACGCGACGAGAGCGGCTCATCCTCGCGCTCCGCGATCGCGGGCTGATTCGACGCGCTCGCTCCGCACTGACTCAGCTCGGGACCCGCAAGCAACACTTGCCGGACGGCGTCAGGATCGAGGTCCTCGAACGGTTCGATGAACGAGTCGACTCGCTCTTTGAACGCGCTCGTCAGGCCTTCGAGGTCATCTTCTTCCGCCGCGCCGACTATCTGAACTGGCGGTTCCAGCGCCCCCCGTCCGGTGACCACATCATCCTCGGCTTGATCGGTGGCGACGGTCTGTTGGGGTACGCCGTCGTCAAACGATCGCACGATCGAGGCGACCTGATGGATCTGCTGTGGGACCCCGCGGTGCCCGCCGCACTGCCGGCGCTGGTCCACGCCGCCATCGCCGAACTCCGTGGAACCGGTGCCTCCGGCGTCACCTGCTGGCTCCCGACCGGACACGAGGCCGAACCGACGCTCCGCCGCGCCGGATTCACGGTCGTCGGAACGCAGACACTGCTGCTGGGCAGTACGACCAGCGGCGAGAGTCCACCCGAGGCGATCGAGACCCTCCGCGACCTCACCCGCTCGATGCACGTAACCATGAGTGACTTCGACCACGCGTGATGCCAGCGGGGACTGGCGGTGCCCATGTCTGAACTCCCTGAAGTCCGCGACGCCGTCCCGGGCGAGATCCCGGACATGCTCGCCGTCATCCAGGCCGCCTTCCCGCGGTGGCCCCTCATCGAGGTCGACGCGTCACCGCTGGAACACCTCCGTTGGAAGATGAGAGACGGCTCGGTCGACGGCCCGAAGCACACCGTGGCGCTGATCGACGGGCAGATCGTCGCGACCCGCCTCCGCTGGGAGAATCGCATCGACCTCGACGGTCGCGAGCATCGCCTCGAAACGGGTGCCGACTTCGCCGTACACCCCGACTACCAGGGGCGCGGGTTGTCGAGGCTGGTCCGCGAACACTTCCACCAACGCCTGATCGAGCACCCGCGGCCGGGCATCAGCATGCCCAGTCGCTCGCCACAGGTCCGGTACATGACGAGTGACTCGCTCATCGGCCGACCGCTCACCGTCTGGTTCCGCCCGTTTGGTGCGCGCGCGTTCGCTGCCGCGGTTCGGACGGCCTCGCCGAGCAACCTCTGGAAGAGCGCCAGATCCACCGTCGGTCACCGCCGAGCGGTCACCGACGTCGAACGGACCGAGGTACTCGTGGAGTTTGATGGCCGGGTGGACGATCTCTGGAATCGCGCTCGCGGCGCCTTCGACATCATCGCCTCACGGCGCTCGGCGTACCTCAACTGGCGATTCGCCCGCCCCGAGTCCGGAAACCCAGAAATCCTCGCCCTGATCGGCGACGGCCGGCTATCCGCGTATGGCGTCCTGAAGCGCTCCGGGCGTGAAGCGAATCTCGTCGACTTGCTCTGGGATCCCGCCGTTCCCGACGCGTTACCGGCGATCGTGGCCGCCTCAGTCGAGCGGTGCCGCGGCGAGGGCATCCGCGGCGTCACCTGCTGGCTGCCAAGCGGGCATCTCGCGGAACCAGCCCTGCGCAGGAACGGCTTCATCGCCGTCGGTCACGACGAAGTGCTCCTCGGGAACGGCGACGCCGGGGAAACCTCGGCAGAGGTGCTCGCGATCTTCGAGGATCCCGGCCGCACGATGCACATCACGATGAGCGACTTCGACTACTTTTGATCATGACGAGGCACGAACCCCAATCAACGCCCAGCCACGTCCGGAGCAGCCGATGACCGCGAACATCTCGCCGATCATCCGCGACCCGGGCCCGGAGGACGCACCCGCGATCCTCGAGGTGCTCGAGGCCGCCTACGATCAGTGGCCGCCGATCGCCGTCGAGGCCACGGCCCTCGACCACCTGCGCTGGAAGATGGCCCCGCCGGGTGACATTCCGCTCCACCATGCATTGGTCGAGATCGACGGGCGCCCCCGCGCCACACAATTGCGCTGGGTCTGCTGGATGCAAATTGGCGAGCACGACTACGTCGGCGAGACAGGCGCTGACCTCGCCGTCCATCCAGCCGCCCGCGGCCAGGGGTTGTCGAGGCTCATCAAGGAGCGAGACCACGAACGGCTGGCCGCCGGCCAGGTCGCCGGGTTCGGCATGATCAGCAACGCGCCCGAAGTCCGGCACATGAATGATCCGGAGATGGTCAGCCGAGAAATAACGAACTGGGTGCGCCCCTTCGGCCTGCGCCCCTACTTGGCCGTCCACTATCGCCGGGGCGGCCTCGGAAAACTCGTCAGATCGCTAGCACGGTTCCGCGGCAACCGGGCGCCCCCCACCGCCTCCGCGAGGCGGACCGGACGGATCGAGGTCCTCCAGCAGTTCGACGAGCGGACGGATGCGCTCTGGGACTCAGCCCGCCGCGCGTTCGACGTGATCGCGTTCCGAAACGCGGCCTACCTCAACTGGCGCTTTGCCCCTCGGCTGAGCGGCCCAACAAAGATCTTCGGATGGCTCGACGGCGAGCGCGTGCTCGCCTACGCCGTCGCCCGCGCGACTGCTGGGCGCGGCGACCTGATGGACTGGCTCTGGGAGCCAGGGGCGGAGGACGTGCTACCCGACCTCCTCGACGCCGTGGAATCCCATCTCCGCTCGGTCGGCGCGCCGCATGTGACCTGTTGGCTCCCGAGCGGCCATCGCGCTGAGCCCGCCCTCCGTGCCGCTGGATTCGCCGAGGTCGGCACCCAAGAAGTCCTCTTCGGCGGCCGCGCGCGCCCAGAGGCGCCGATTGCGGCGCTCGACATCTGCGAAGATCCGGCACGCACGTTGCACATGTCGATGAGCGACTTCGACCACGTCTAGAGACCGATCGACGCTCGTGAGCCTCCCCGCAGGAGCGCCGTTCATCTCCCCATGATCCGGCGCCCCGATCGCCAACGGGGCCGTATGGTTGACTCGAACCGAGAGACACGGGGGGTCGTGGACAGCGTCGTTGAACCCGTCTATCGGATGTCGAGGCCCAGTGATGAGGCTGAGCTCTTGGACGTCATTCAAGCCGCCTACGGGACATGGCCGGCGTTTCCCCTGGCGATCCCGGCGATCGAACACCTGCACTGGAAGATGAACCCGCCCGCTGAGACCGCCGTTCAGCACTCGGTCATCCAGGTGGGCGATCGGATCGCGGCCGCGCAGCTGCGCTGGGTCTCGCGCTGGCAGGTCCAGGACGAGGTACGCCTGGCGGAAGCGGGCGCCGATCTCGCTGTGCATCCCGACTTCCAGGGACACGGCTTCTCACGACTGATCAGAACCGGCGACCATCGACGCCTGATCGCCGGTGGCATCTCCGGCGTCGCCATGCAAAGCAAGGCGCCCGAGGTACGCCACATGAACCAGGGCAAGGTCGGTCGCGAGATGACGACCTGGACCTATCCGTTCCGCATGCGCCCGTACATCGGTGCTCACCGTCGGCACGGCCCACGACAGCTGGCGCGCGCGCTCTGGCGGCGCAGCCGGCCGCAGCGAGGCCGCATACCACCGGTCGGCAGAATCGAGGTCCTCGAACGCTTCGACGAGCGAACCGACGCGCTCTGGGAGGCATCGCGACGCTCGTTCGACGTGATCCCGTTCCGCGATTCCATCTACCTGAACTGGCGGTTCCAGCGGCCGTTCAGCGGGGAACCGGAGATCCTCTGCTGGCTCGACGGCGACCGCGCCCTCGCATACGCCGTGGTCCGACGGTCCGGAGAGCACGGCTACCTGATGGACTGGCTCTGGCGGCCCGGGACGATCGCGGGGCTGGGAGCACTCGTCGAAGCGTGCATCGAGCATCTCCGTGACGCCGGCGCATCCGACGCGACCTGTTGGGTCCCGAAAGGACACCCCGGCGCGCCGCTCTTGGAGGCCACGGGATTTGCGCGCACCGGAACGCAGACGATGGAGTTCGGCAACCGCCAGGAGGAGTCAGGCGAGCGGCTGAACGCGCTCGACTTCTACGACGATCCGAGTACCTCGTTCCACCTCACCATGAGTGACTTCGACTACGTCTGAGCCGGCGGTCGTGTCGATGAGAATCCGCAGAACTGGCCTCCATGCCGCCGCCTGATCCGATCGCAGCACCACGCCGCATCGAGCGCGCCGATGCTTCTCGCGCGGACGAAGTGACCCCGATCCTCCGCGCCGCCTTCCAGGAGACGTGGCCTCCCGTCAGCACCGAGGCGACACCACTCGAATACGCCACGTGGAAGATGACCGGCCCCCCGGGAGCGCCTGCCCATCCGCACACCCTCGTCGTCGAAGACAACGAGCTGGTCGCCGTCGAACTGCGCTGGCTGGCGTGGGCACACGTGGGCAACGAGCTGTTTCCATTCGACCGCGGCGTCGATCTGGCCGTCCTCCCCGATCACCAGGGACGAGGATTGGCCCGCGCGATCTTCGATGACGATTTCGATCGCAACACACCGCTCGGCAACTTCCTCCGCTGGGACACACCCTCGGCCGACGCGCGCGTGCTCCATTTGGAGGAAGGCGACTTCGCCTACCGCCAGCTGCGCAGCTGGGTGCGAGCCTTCCAGGCGCGCACGTTCGTAGGGGTCCATCGACGCGCCGGCATCGCACACCTCGCCCGCGCGCTGGCCGGCGCCGTCGTCGGCCGGCTGCGCCGCTCCCCACCGGCGCCCGGCTATCGACTAGAACCGCTGGTGTCGTTCGACGAACGGACCGATGCGCTCTGGGATCGCTGCCGGGTGCAATTCGACATCGCCCGACTCCGCGACGCGGCGCTGCTGAACTGGCGATACTTCGACCAGAGGGGTGGCGCCGCTGACGTCATCGCGGCATTCGAAGGTGACCGCGTCGTTGGATATGTGGCCCTCAAGTCGGAGGGCGATATCGGCCGAATCACCGAGTTGGTCGTGGAGCCCGGCGCCCACGCCGCCGCGACCGCGCTGCTCGAGGACGCGAGCACAAGGCTACGAGCCGCCGGCTGTCGGGAAGCCATCGCGTGGCTGCCACCCGACCATCCCGAGGAGATCGCACTCCGCGCGAGCAGCTTCATCGACGACGGAAACCTCCGCGATGTCGACCTCGACTACACCTGGATGAGCTCCGCTCCAGCGGCGGTGGCAATCATCCGCGATCCCCGTGCACGACTCCATATCACGATGGGTGACTTCGACTTCGTCTGAGGCAAGTTGATCGCTCGGCCGCCGTCGAAGCTCAGCGCCGCGCTGGCGGAAGGCGGGCTGGCGGGGCCGTGACCTCGCTCCGACACTTCAGCGAGACAACGAATCCGGAGGTGCGATGCCGATCGACAGCGAGGCTCAGCCTGTCTTCCGTCGCGCCACCGTGGAAGAGGCTCCGGCGATCCTCAGGGTCTTGGACTCTGCGTTCGACCACTGGCCGGCGTTCCAGATCGACGTGCCCGCAATCGAGCACCTCCGTTGGAAGATGATGCCTGCTGGCTATGCCCAGGACCTGCACGGTGTGATCGATCGCGGAGGCGAGATCGTGGGCGCCCAACTGCGGTGGCTCGGCCGCGTCGAGATCCAGGGACGGGTACTGCCGTTGGACTTCGGTACTGACCTGTCCGTCCACGAGTCCGCGCGTGGCCTGGGGCTCGGTAGCCTGCTCAGAGACGCCGAGGAACCCCGGCTGTTCGGACAGCGAATCGTCGGCTTCGACACGGTCTCCGCGAATCAGCAGGTAGCTGACATGTACAACGTACGAGGGCCGATCAGACGGCCAACCGCAGTCTGGGCGCGCCCGTTGACTGCACGCATGTTTGGCTCACTCCATCGCGACCATCTGCTCAGCGGGGCCGCGAGCGCGACGATCGCGGCCGTCAGGCGAGTCGCACGCCCCTGGAGCCCAATCGACTCGCCGCCTCCGGCGGTCGAGGTCGAGCCCGTCACCGCCTTCGACGCTCGCGCCGATGCTCTCTGGGAGCGGGTGCGCGGCGATTTCGAACTGGCCCGCGTTCGGCACGCGGAGTGGCTCAACTGGCGCTACCTCGATCCCCGCGCCGGATTGATTCGGGCGTATCAGGTCACCGATGGCGACCGCCTGCTCGGCTACGCCGCCTTCCGCCGCGATCAGCGGAACGGCAAAGTCCTCGATCTCGTGACCGAACCGGCGCGACCCGCGGTTGCCGTGGCGCTGCTCGAACGAGGCGTCGCCGATCTCCGCCGCGGCGGATGCGTCATCGTCGACTGCCTGCTCCCCGCGCGTCATCGCCATGAGTCGGCGCTGCAAGCGGCCGGCTTCTCGCGCCGCCCCGCCGACCGGGCGGTCCAGATCACCCGCGCGCGGAGCCAGGCCGTCCCCGAGATCATCGAGGTGTTCAGCGACGAACAACTGCCGATTCACGTCATGTACGGGGACTTCGATCATGGCTGACGGCATCACCGCCTCGGACTCCGAACCAGCCTTCCGCCGATCCGACGCAAGCGACGCCGAAGGAATCCTCTCGGTCATCGAATCGGCGTTCGAGAGCTGGCCATCGTTCGACATCGATGTCGAGCCGATCGATCACCTCCGCTGGAAGATGACCCCGCCTGCGCCCCTCTCCCACGACATGCATGCGGTAATCGAGCTGGAAGGCAAGATCGTGGCCGTCCAACTCCGTTGGCAGAGCTCCGTCCGGATTCGCGACCAGACCTACCTGGCCGACTTCGGCGCGGACCTCGCCGTGCATCCGTCGGCCCAGGGACGCGGCCTCGGGCGGATCCTCCGCGACCGTGAGGACGAGCGCCTATTCGGCCAGCCGATCGCCGGTTTCGACACCACACCGACGACCGAGCAGGTCGCTCACATGCAGAGCGCGGGTGGCGCGATCCGCAGGCCACTCGCCGGCTGGGCGCGCGCCCTCGACGTCCGGGCATTCGTCGCCGTCCATCTTGCCAACGGCGGCAGAAGGCACCTCGTCCGCACGACACTGCGCGGCGCCGCGGACCTGGTCCGGTCTCGCTTCGGTTCGCCTTCAGAGCAACGCCGCGACGAGCGGAGCCCGCGACGCTCGGTCGAGCCGATTGCCGCATTCGACGAACGCGTCACAACGCTCTGGGAGTCGGTCTCCCACGAGTATCAGTTCGCGCGCACGCGCGATGCGGCCTGGCTGAATTGGCGCTACCTCGATCCACGAGCCGGCCGGGTCTCGGTCTACGCGCTCACCGAGGCCGACCGGCTCCTCGGCTACGCCGCGTTCAGGCCTGATCGCAGACAGGCGACCGTGCTCGACCTCGTCACAGCAGCCGACGCCCGCGGAGCCGGCGCCGAGCTCCTCGAGCGGGGCGTCTCCGAAATGCGCCGCGCCGGTTGTTCGGTAGTCCATTGCTGGCTACCAACCGGCCATCGCGAGGAACCGGCACTCCGAGCAGCAGGCTTCCTCCCGACGGGCGCCGCCCGAGCCCTCGAGATCTACCGCGATCGGAACGTCGGCATCCCCGACCTACTCGAGGTGGCCGCCGACCCCGCGAGCGCGATCCATGTGATGAGCGGCGACTTCGACCATGGATAACGCGGCCGCGTGCCGGGGGCCGAAATGACCAACGATGCGGTTGATGAACCGCAGTTCCGGCGAGTCAACGCCACCGAAGCCGAGGCCGTGCTCGCGGTCATCGACTCCGCCTTCGACCGCTGGCCACCCTTCGAGATCAACGTGCCCCGATCGACCACGGCTGACCGAGGCGCGACCGACAACCTCGAGGACCCGCGCTAGCCGTTTCGCGACCGCGCCCGGTCGGCCAGATACTCGCGCGTCCGTGCGGGCCCGCCCTGCTCCGCGCGGAAGACCGCCCCGTTGAATAGCGTCACCCCGGCCGCCTCGAGCCGATCGAGTTCGGCGTCCAGCTCCTCCTCGCTCCCGAGCAGCGCAGCGTCACCCGGATTTGCCGCCCCGCCATGATCGAGGATCGCTCGATACGACGGCAGCGTGCCGTACATCGCGAACTGCCGGCTGGCCTCCTCGCGAGCGGCGGGCACATCGTCGGTGAGGGCGATCGGTAGGCTCGCAATGATCTGCGGATCGGCCGCCCCGACATTCGCCGCCGCTCGATCGACCCGCGGCTTGATGTAGCCCTCGATCGCCTGCGCGTTCGCCATCCAGAGCACGGTGCCCGCCGCCAACTCGCCGGCCAGCCGCAGCATCACCGGGGCTAGCGCGGCGATGCCACACGGCACCGCGCCGGCATCCGTCGTCCCGCCCGGCTCACCGGTGTACGAATAGAACTCGCCGTTCACCGCCACACCCTCGCCGCGAAGCAGCGGCATCAGGATCTGCAGGTACTCGCGCATCCGCGCCGCTGGGCGCTCGAACGAGTAGCCCATCCGCCCCTCGATCATCACCGCGTGCGACAACCCGATCCCGAGGGTGAACCGACCGTTCGAGGCCTCATGCGCGACACGTGCCTGCCCGGCAATCACCGCCGGGTGGATACCGAAGATCGGAACGACGGCGGTCTGCAGCTCAATCGACTCGGTCTGCGACCCGATCAGCGCCAACGTCGAGGTCGAATCGCCGGCCATCGAGTACGCCGCGAACCCCTCCGACTCCGCTCGTTGCGCGTCCGCGATCGTCCGCCCGAGGCTCGGACCGCCCCCGTTCAACCCGATTCGCATCGATCACCCCCGCCAGTCGTGTCTCGCTGAGTCCGCACACGGCTGCGCGACCCGACAACACTACGGCTGAGCTCACCCCGTCGTCCGAATGGCCGACGCAAGGTCGTCCTGCCGAGGACGTCCGTGGGCCACGACGCTGCTACGTTCTCGAGCACCAGCGGAGAACGGAGTTCCTGTGACCACCCCGCTTCCGATCGATCAGGCAGGCGCGACCTGCACCGTGAAACCGGCGAACGTCGATCGCGACGTCCTCCGCTCCCAGATTCAGGCGAAGTACAGCGATGTCGCGGCGCAGCCAGAACTCGGGTTCCACTTCCACACCGGTCGCCCGCTGGCGGCGATGCTCGGCTACCCCGAGGCCGATGTCGATTCGCTCCCCGCATCGGCCGTCGATTCCTTCGCCGGCACCGGGAATCCACTGAGCGCCGGCGAGCTTCCCGAGGGCGCCACGGTCCTCGACATAGGCTCCGGCGCGGGGTTCGACACTCTGCTCGCAGCGCGCCAGGTCGGTCCCACCGGCCGCGTGATCGCGGTCGACATGACCGACGGGATGCTGAACAAGGCGCGGGCCGGTGCCGCGGCGCTCGGCCTCGACAACGTCGATCCGCGGATCGGGTATGCCGAGGAGTTGCCCGTCGAAGACGGCGAAGTCGACGTCGTCATCAGCAACGGCGTCATCAACCTCACGCCCGACAAGAGCGCGACGATGCGCGAAATCCACCGAGCCTTGAAGCCCGGCGGCCGCATCCAGATCGCCGATATCGTCGTCCACAACGAAGTGCCGCAAGACGCGAAGGACGACATCGATCTCTGGTCTGGCTGAATCGCCGGTGCTCTGCTCGAGGCAGAGTGGCGCGAGGTTCTCGCGTTTGCCGGATTCACAGACATCGAATGGGGCCGCGAAGTCGACGTATTCTCTGGCTCGAAGCACGAGTCAGACGCCGCCGAGTTCGACACCCGCGGGATCACGTTCTCGGCGCGGAAGGCATAGCCCGCCGCCACCGCGCGGCCGCGAGGAGCAGCAGTGCCCATCTACGCCGTCGGGGACAAAGTCCCGCAGATCCATCCCGATGCGTTCATCGCGCCCACCGCCTCGATCGTCGGGGACGTGCGCATCGGCGCGGGCGCATCGGTCTGGTACAACGCCACCGTTCGAGGTGACACCAGCTACGCCGTGATCGAGGAAGGCGCGAACGTCCAGGACGGCGCCGCCGTCCACGGCCGTGCCGATCTCCCGGCGCTGATCGGCCGCGAAGCCTCACTCGCGCACGCCTGCGTCGTTCACGGCGCGACCATCGGCGAGCAGGCCCTCATCGCCAATGGCGCACTGATCCTCGACGGTGCCGTCATCGGCGCCCGCTGCCTGATCGCTGCCGGCGCCATCGTTCTCCCCGACACCGAAATCCCCGAGGGCATGCTCGCCGTCGGCGCCCCCGCCGTCGTGAAGCGCTCGATCCTCGGCAGCGCCTCCGAAGAGTGGGTCACGGGCAACCCCACCCGCTACGCCAACCTCGCCCGCGAACACGCCGCCGGCCTCCGCGAAATCACCCGCGACGAGGCCGCCCCGAAGTAGCACGACCGGGCGCAGCCGCACGAGAGCCGCCCGACCCGTGGAACCACTCCAGGAGGCGCGAAGCGTCGTCGAGGGCGGAACGGTCAGACGAAGTCGAAGTCGCCCATCGTCACGTGCATCCGCGTCTCTGGGGCCTCAATCACCGCCATCGCCGCCGCCGGGGACCGGTCTCGACGCTGCAAATCGAGCGTCGCTGTCCCGACCGGAGCGAACCCCGACCGCGCCAGTTCCGGCTCCAGCGGGTGCCCCTCCGTCAGCCAGCACACCGCCCGCTTCGCCCCCAACCGCCGGAGCCGCTCGCTACCCGCCACCACCAGCTGCCGGGCCACCTCCGGCTGGCCCGGATCAACCATCAGGTCCAACACATTTCCTACGGCACCATCCCGCTTGAACACGCCAAACCCGAGCAGCCGCCCGTCCTCAACCGCGCCGAGCACGACCGCGTCTCCGCTGCGCCGGTCGATGTATCGCCAGTTCATGAATGCTGCCGCTCGCGTCCGCGCCACGTCGAACTGGCGCCCGGCCACCTCCCACAGCGCATCCGACCGCTCGTCGAACATCGCCATCTGCTCCAGCCGCGCTGGTCCGCTGATCAGTCGCGCGTGCTGAGGTCCAAACGTCCGCCACGCGTCGCGGGGCAGCGTCCCCCACCTCTGCGCCCGAGCGTGCTGACGCAGCAGCGCCGCCGGCGCGAACGGCCGCTCCCACACCAGCAGTGGCCGCAGCACGTGGTCGGGGACGTCGTTGAGGTGAAGCAACTGTGCGCTGCGGCTCGGTGTCTCGATCGTCACCTGCCGCGCCTCGGCCACCACCCGGTCGCGTTCCGCGACCAGCAGCCTGCCAATCCCGCGACCCTGCCAGCCGGGATGCACCGCCACGTCGGCCCCGGTGTCACCGTCGTACTCGAGGTCCCCCACGCGCACCGGCGCGAACCAGTGCATCCGGACGCCCACGATCTCGCTGCCGACCGTCACCACCCAGTTGCCGAACGGTGTATCCGCCTGCAGCTCGGTGAGCTTCCATTGCAGGTGCTCCAGCGGCGTCGCGGTCAGCTCGAACGCCGGCCAGCGACCGAACGCCGCCTCCAGCACACGCAGCATCCCCGGCGCATCCTCCGACGCCGCTTTTCGAAGGACCGGAGCCTCGGTCGCAGCGTCGTCGGTCATCGCACGCCCTCATCTCGAGTCTAGGGCGCGAGACGGCAATCAGCGGGTTCGCGCAACGCCGAGGCCGACGTGCACCACAGGACCCGGCGACCAGCCCGGGAGCGCCGAACTTGCCTCAGAGGGCCTATCATCCCACCCGTAATCCCCGAGGCCCCCGTGCCCTCCCCAGATTCGAGGAGTTCCCCATGTCACTCGACGGACAAGTCGCACTCGTCGCCGGCGCCAGTCGCGGCATCGGCGCCGACATCGCGCGCTACCTCGCTGCCGCCGGCGCCAACGTCGCCGTCGCAGCCCGCACCACCGAGCAGAAAGACCCGCGCCTTCCCGGCACGATTCACAGCGTCGTCCAGCAGATCAAGGACGCCGGCGGCGAGGCCTTTCCGGTCGTCGTCAACATGCGCGACCCGGAGAGCATCACCTCCGCCGTGCAGGAGGTCGTCGACACCGCTGGACGCCTCGACATCCTCGTCAACAACGCGGCGATCTTCGTGCCGGGCAACCTGGAGACCGTCCAAGAACGGCACATCAACCTCAGCATCGAGGTCAACTTCCGCTCGTACATCCTCGCGATGCGAGCCGCAGTGCCGCACATGCGCGCCGCCGGTGGCGGTCACATCGTCAACATCTCGTCGGTCGGCGCGATCCCCCTCGGACCGGGGCCCTACACCGAAGCCCAGCAGAGTCGAGCGGGCGACATCTTCTACGGCGGCGAGAAGATCGGCCTCGAGCACATCTCACAACGCCAGGCGGCGATGCTTCAGAAGGACAACATCTCGGTGAACGTGCTCAGCCCCGAGGGCGGCGTCCGCACCCCCGGCAACAAGTACGCCGCCAACGACCGTGACAACCCCGACCTCAACTTCGAGGTCGCCGACGACATGGGCCAGGCGACGGTCTGGGTCTGCGAACAACCGGCCCAGCAGTACACCGGCAACGTGCTGTTCGATAAGCCGCTGCTCAAGGAGCAGGGCATCGAACTCAAAGGCCCGTTCCGCTAGCCGTATCAGCGCCCGATTGGTGGCGTTGCGATGACTGACGGGCGACGCCGTCAGCTCCGCTTCGCCACGCCTCGGCTCCGGAGAAACTGCTCGGTTGCCTCGTCCGCAGGGAAGAACATCTCGACCGCCAGTTCGCTCAGCGTGACGTCCTGCGGCGTGCCGAACTTCGTCAGCGTGGTGATCAGCGACAGCTCAGTCCCGGCCGCCTCGAACTTCAGTGGCACCAACACCGCGGGCTGCTCAAACTCGGCAGACGACGTATGCCAGCTCTCCAGCGCGGCGATGTTTGGATACCTCCTGACTTCCTCAAGCAGCGCTTCGAGCTCCGGCGCCCCCGAGAGCGCGGCCGCCCGCCGGAGCTCGCCGACGAGATAGGCCGCCCAGTCCGCGAAGTTCAGGATGCGCTGGGCCATTCCATCGGGATGCAGCGAGACCCGAAACACGTTCACCGGCGGCGTGAGCAGTTCAGGCGCTGCCCCGGCGACGAGGAGCTGCCCGGCCTCGTTCGAGGCCACGACGTTCCACATCCGGTCGATCACCGCGCCCGGGTACGGCTGGTGCGAGTCGAGTAGCCGCTGCAGCGCGTCGTTCACCCGCGTCATCGTCGCAGCGTCGAGCGGCGTCTCCTGGTACCGAGGCGCGTACCCGGCGGCGAGCAGCAAAGCGTTCCGCTCCCGCAGGGGGACATCGAGCTCGTCAGCGAGCGCGACCAGCAGCTTGGGACTGGGATTGGAACGGCCCGTCTCAACAAAGCTCAGGTGGCGCGTAGACACCCCGACGTCCAGCGCGACGTCCATCTGGCTGCGATGGCGCCGCATCCGCCAGTCCCGCACCAGGGTGCCTACCGGTCGTGTCGTCATCGCCCGATCCTAGACGCTGCCCCGTGCACCCACCATGACCTCACAGGTCATGTCATGGCGCCCGGGACCTCCGAGGTCACGTACTGAAGGCTGGCCGAGCCGGGTACGATGCGCGCGATGACCACGGACCAGCCAAACTATGCGCTCCTCGATGACGCCGGCCTCGGCGGCGCGATGTTCTATCCGCGCCCCGACGACCGACCTCCCCCGCCGGGCGCCAGCGATCACCAGATCGAGATCACGCCTGCTGTCTCCCTCGGGGCGCGGTTCTACCCCACGGACCCGGCCGGCCCATCGCTCCTCTATTTCCACGGCAACGGTGAGGTCGCCAGCGATCACGATGGGATCGCGCCCCTCTACCACGACATCGGCGCGAACCTCTTCGTCGCCGAGTTCCGCGGCTACGGGCAGAGCACCGGCGACCCAACCGTTGCGGCGCTCGTCGGCGACGCCCACCCCGCCGTCGCCTACTTCCACCAGCTCCTCGACGATCAGGGCTTCTCCGCCGAGCGCTACGTGATGGGCCGCAGCCTCGGCGCCCACCCCGCGCTCGAGGTCGCCGCCAACGCAGCCGAGCGATTCCGCGGCCTGATCCTCGAGAGTGGAGCCGGCAACATCCGCCGCTCCGTCGAGCGCGCCGGACTTCTCGAGACGGAGCTGGGCGGACGGCTCGCGGCTGCGCACGACGCCAAGGTCCGAGGCATCAGATTGCCCGTGCTGCTCATCCACGGCGCCGTCGACACGCTCGTCCCTCTGAACACCGCGGAAACGACGCGCGACCTGCTCACCTCGACCGCCGCGCGGCTCGAAGTCATTCCCGGCGCCGGCCACAACGACCTGCTCTGGATCGGTCGCGATCAGTACTTCCGCGCGATCGCCGACTTCGTCAGCACGCCACGGACCGGGACCGCGTGAGTCCACCGATCGCGAACAGGCGGCCCTCGCGAGGTCCCTCAGCGCCCAATCGCTAGCTCGCCCCAACGCCGCGAGACAGTGTCTCCAACATGTTCTCGACCACGAACGCCTTCGCGCCCTCGCTGCCGGTCAAACGCAACGTGAACTCGCCGGCGCCGGCCGGAACCGCGAGGTCGTAGCGCAGGAACGCGCAACACGCCTGTTCGAGGCCGATCAGATCTCCGGCCGCTGAGACCAGCTCAGGCTGGGCGGGGTAGCGGAACGAGAAGCCATCCGCGTGCTCCTCAACGCCAAGGCAGGCCTCGCGCAGCAGTCGCCGCGACCCGCCGTAGCGGGACATCTGCTCCGCCGAGATCGCATCCATGTTGCATGCGACCGGAATCATCTCGAATTGCTTCATCGCGGCATTCCTTTCACCGTCGCCTCGTCGGGAATCGCCATCCAGCGCCGCAGCGCGATCACAGACCACACGCCCTCAACAGCGGCGAACGGCCACGACTCGATCGCGAGCGCATAGGCCGCTGCACTCAGGCTGGCCGCCGCGAACAGCAGCACCCAGGCACGACCCCGCGCCTCAAGGGCGTAGGCGGTGACCATCACCCCGACGCTCACGAATCCCCACAGGTCGAGACCCATCGTTGGCTCCCTTGCATTCGTTCTACGAGTTCAAGTTGACTTGAAGTCAAGCTTGGGGGGAGTGCCGATGCCGCGAATGCCTCGCCAGATCGAGACGGCCCGCCTCACGCTACGCCCGTTCGTCGACGCAGACATCGAGGCAATCGTCGCCTATCGCTCCGAGCCGGGGCTCTGGGACTACCTCCGCGCCGATCGGCCAGACCCCTACGACCGTGCCGAGGCAAGAACGTTCCTGGATCGCGTCCACGCCGGGCCATGGACAGGGCAGCCCTGGTACGCCGTCTGCATGGAGAACCGCGTCATCGGCGACATCGACCTCACCATCGACGCCGCCAATCGCAACGCAGAGATCGGCTACACACTCAGCCCAACGCACTGGGGTCAGGGTCTGGCGACCGAAGGCGCTGCTGCCGTGGTGGGTCGCGCATTCTCCACGCTCGATCTCGTAGCGGTCTGGGCTGAGACCGACGAACGTAACGTCGCCTCGTGGCGCGTGATGGAGAAGCTCGGCATGCGCCGGGAAGGCGTCCTCCGTCACCGTCATAGCAAGGACGGCGTCCCGACCAACTGGGTCGTCTACGGTGTCCTCTCCGAGGAGTGGGCGGCATCGAACGAGGAGATCGAATGACGTTCACCATCAGCCAGGTGGCCGCCCGCACCGGCTTCCCCGCCTCCACACTGCGCTACTACGAGCAGATCGGCCTGCTCCCTGCCCCGGCTCGGGTCGGCGGACGGCGCGTCTATGACGAGGCCGCCGTCGATCGGTTGCGAGTAGTCGCGCTCGCCCGGTCACTCGATTTCCCGCTCGATGACATCCGCGATCTCCTCGATGGCTTCCCGGCGGGCACGCCGCCATCGGAGCGGTGGCGCGTGGCGAACGAGACGCGCATCGCGGCGCTCGAAGCACAAGCTGCCGACATCCAGCGGATGCTGGGCATCCTGCGCCATTCCTCGGAAAATTGCGCCTGTACCGATCTCACCGAATGCGCGAACGCCTGGGCCGACCGCGAAGCGGCGGCCGCCAGCTAAGCTCCACCGATGACGATCATCCTCACCCCCACTGACACCATCGAGGTCAGCGCGACCCCTGACGGCAACACCCTCTGGCTCGACGCCGCCGACCTGACGCGCGTGACCGGCTACCAGCTCAAACCAGAGGGCTTCTGCTTGGACGAGATCTGCGTCCCCGTACCGCACGGTCGTGAGGCGGAGTTCGTTCGCGACGGGTCCGATGGCACGTCGGTCAACCTCGCGACCTTCTGGCGCTACCTCGATGCCCCCGTGATCGCCGACGACGAGGGTGCCACCTGGTCGATTGGCGAACCGCCGACCGACCGCTCGATGCGCCTCGACACGCTCGAGGCGGCCGATGTCACGTTGCCCGACGTCTCCGGGGAGCTGCACTCGCTAAGCGACTTCCGAGGCCGCAAGGTGCTGCTGGCGGCGTGGGCCTCGTGGTGAGGCTGCCGCGCGGATCTGCCCGTGTGGCAGACGCTGATGGACGAGCTCGGCGACGAGAGCTTCACCGTCGTGGCGGTCGCGCTCGACAGCGAGCCGGGCGCGCCTGATCCCTGGATCGAGGCTGCCAGCCCGACCTATCCGGTCCTGATCGACCGCACCCACCAGGTCGCTGACCGCTACGGCATCGTCAACGTGCCGACGGCCATCTGGATCGACGAGTCAGGGAAGATCGTGCGGCCCGCTGAGGTCGCGGGCGCCTACGAGGCATTCCGCCACGTCGACCCGGAGACGCGCGCCGTCCCGGAAGAACACCTGGCGCACTCGAAGCAAGTCCGCAGCGCGTACCTCGACGCGATTCGCGACTGGGTCGCTCGCGGCTCGGACAGTGAGCACGTCCTGTCCGCTGCGGATGCCCGCGACCGCCAACCCGCTGCCGACCCCGCCGTCGCAGAGGCGCACGCGCGCTTCCGGCTCGGACAACACCTCGAGGCCAGCGGGAATCGCGAGGCAGCGCGCATCGAGTTCGAAGCGGCCTCCCGGCTCCACCCCGAGAGTTGGGCAATCTGGCGCCAGGCGGCGGACAAGCTCGAGAACGGGATCGCTGCCGGCCCAGCGTTCAGCGCGCGCCTCGCGGCGCTCGGCGACAAGCACTACTACCCGCCACCGGAGATCGCCGGGATGCCCGAGGCGCCAGCGCGAAGCTAGTGGTCGCCGCAGAGCGGCAGGCCCAGGGCGGCAGGCCCGCGGCGCGGGCGGAGAACCAATGACGCGCGTCGGTTACGATCCGTCGAACGCCACTGACCGCGGAAGGCCTGCTTGTGATCTGGGACGTCCACTGCCACTTCCCCAGGAACTGGCAAGACCCCGACAACTTCGACCCCGCCAAGGAGATCGATGCCCGTGCGGACGCGCTCCGCGCCGCCGGTGTCACTCGCGCCTCGCTGCTCTCGGGCGGCCGCTTCGGTCTCGACTACAAAGAGTCGCTGACCTACGCCCGCCGTCACGAGGATCTCTTTCTCCCGTCAGCGATGATCGACCCGGAAGAGATCACCTACCGCGACGTCAAAGAGTTGCATGAGCAGGGCTACCGCGGCCTGAAAATGATCGGCGTCCGGAAGGCCTACGACGACTACGCGTACTTCGGTGTCTACCAGGCCGCAGAAGAACTCGACATGCCGATCCTGATGCACATGGGCGTGATCGGTGGCGGTATCGACTACTCGATCACGCACCCACGTCGCGATCCCGACGCTGCCCAGCGCTTCCAGGAGATGAAGAGCAGTCCCCGCGCCCGCGGCCGCGATGTCTCCGCCATGCGGATGCGGCCGTTCCACATGGACACGATCGCCAACAACTTCCCGGACCTGAAGCTGATCGGCGCCCACATGGGCGGTACCGGGAACTACGACGAGGCAGCCTCCGTCACCCGCTGGCGGCACAACGTCTACCTCGACATGTCCGGCGGCGACACAATCGAACGCCACGCCGTAGAGCGTCGGCTGGTGGGCCACGAGATCGGCGTGGAGAAACTCACGTGGGGTTCGGACTGCGGTAACGACGAGATCGCAGATCACCTCACCAACCTCGACCGCATCTTCGATCAGGTCGGCCTCGCCGACGACGAGCGTCACCGCATTCGCTACCAGAACGCGGCCGAGATCTTCGGCGAGGCCGAGCCGGTTCACGCAGCCGAGTAGTTTTCGTGAGTGACGCGCGCCCGCCCGACGATCCGGACGCCCACCAGGCCGAACTCGAGCTGGGGGACACCCCAACGGCAGGGGATCCCGGCACGAACGGCGCGTCAGGTCCGCCGGCCGACGCTCCACCCGAAGATCCGCCGCCGGAGTTCCCACAGCCCGAAGGCGAGCCGCCGCCGGAAACCGACAACCAGCTCCCGGTCGAGTCCGTGGCCGACGATGCGGCGAACTCTAATCCTGACCTCCCGTCCTCCTCCGACGTGCTGCCGGATGACGATCGACCGGATCAGTCCGAACGGGAGCAGGACGAGCCGCTCGCGGAGACTCTTGACGACGGGAGCAACACGGAGCTCGAGTCCCTCCTCGATACGGTCCCGGAAGCCGGGTCGAGCGCCCTGCCTCTGCCCAGGAGCTGGCCCGATCCGATCCCCGTCGGCGCGCCGACGCGCCAGCCGACCTGGTTCGACGGGATCGCCATCACCCCGCCGCTGGTCATCCTCGGAGCCCTGGTCACGATCTCGTTCTTGTTGTTTGTCGCAATCGAGCCAACGCCTCGTTGGCTCCTCCTGTTCGTCGCCGTCATCGCCGTCCTCGGAACGGACGGCGCACTTCGACAGGCCTGGCCGCGCCCGTTCAGCCGATCGGGAGACGACGCCGACTCCACCCCGTACCTCTTCCTGCCGGCCCTTGCGGCGATCGCCTGGCCAATGCTCATCGAGCACAACGTCCGCGGCTACTGGGTCCTGCCGGCGGCGCTGCTCGCCGGCATCGGGTTCACCGCGTTGCTCAGCGCTCAGGTCAGCTCGGTGCGGGTGGCGTCATCGATCTACCCGATCACCCGACTCGCCTCCACGGCCGCGGTCTACTTCACAGCCTTCGCCCTCTTCTCCCTCAGCTACATCTTGGATGTCGAGCTGCCAGCCAGCGTGGCCGCGGTGGCGGTGGTCGCCGCCATGCTCGGCGTCGAGCTCTTCCGCGAGGGCGAGGTTGATCCCCTCGAAACCCTCGTCTTCTCGGCGGTCACCGGCGTCATCCTCGCCGAAGCGCGTTGGGCGATGTACTACGTCCCGGTCGGCGGCTACCTGGCCGGGCTCGCCTTGCTACTCGGATTCTTCCTCGTGACCGGACTGCTGCACTCGCACCTCACGCGCCGGCTCAACCGTCTGGTCGCCCTCGAGTACGGCGGGATCGCGGCGGCCGGCGTATTGCTCGTGACCATCGCGGCGCAGGCAGGCCTTGCTTAATCATCCGCCCCGGTCTGATCGATGATCTCGCAGCAAGTCACGTCAGGTAGGCTGGCTCCCGTCAGCTTGGGGAGCGACGATGCGCGTAGTTGTGTGAGCAACGCATGAGACGCTGGTTGGCCGCCGTGCCGCTCGTGCTGGCCGTGTTCATCATCGCCTGCGGGTCATCCGGTGAGTCCAACGACCCAGAGCCCACGACCACTGAGACCGTCCTGGCCGCCTGCTCCTTCGCCGACTCCACTCCCGTCATCTTCGCCTCCGTCGCCCAGGTCGTCACCGACGTCGGCACCGGCACGGCGTTCTCGATCGGCGGCGGGGAGTTCTTGACCGCGGCGCACGTCATCGCCGACGCGGCTGAAGTCTCCTTGCGGACCGAGTCAAACAACGCTCCCGCCGAAGTCGTCGGTGACGAGGTCGACACCGACATCGCCATCCTGCGCTCGGACCTGGAGGGTCTCGAACCCATTCGCTTCGGCGACCTCGATCAGATGGCGGCCGGTCACAGCATTGCCGTCGCCGGCTACCCCGCCTTCGTCCAAGACGAACCGTCGGTCGTCAGCGGCCTGCTGTCGAAAGTCGTCGAAGATCCCGACCTCGGTTTCGGCACATTCCTTCAGACAGACGCCGCCGTGAACCCCGGGAACAGCGGCGGCCCAATGTTCGACGAGTGCGGCACCGTCATCGGCATGGTCGTCCTGAAAATCGTCGATACCTCGATCGAGGGCATCGCCTGGGGCGTCGCCGAGAACACGCTGCAATCTTCGTTGCCCCGCGTGCGCCGGAAGGGCCCCTCGCAACCCCCGGTCACCGCGCCGTCCAACTCCGCCGAGACACTCGTCGAGGTCGTCGACTATCTCGGCGAGGTCATCCTCGAGTACCTGAGACTGGACGAGGAATTCGTCGCCATCGTCGAGGGGCGGACCGCGGAGACGATCAGCGTCGATGACGCGGTAGACCAGCTCTACGCCCTGGAGCTCCAGCTCTACGACTACTCAGACGAGGTCGTCGCGCCCGCAAATAGCTTCGCGACGGTGTCGACCACCTGCGAACGAGTCAGACAGTCGCTGGGAGATGCAATCACGATGTACGGCGTCGGCTCCGGGTACATGGGGCTGTACCTTGAAGTCGGAGACGGTCAGGCCCTGACCGACGCTGGCGACGCGCTCGAATTCAGCGTCGAGCGCCTTGAGCTGGCGCGCGACTACCTCGAGGGTTGTCGCGCCGGCGAATGACCGCTGATACCCCACCCTTCGAGCGAGCGAACGCGCTCGCACGACCACCCTTTGCTAGCATCGAGGCCCGCTCGGGGAGTGGCGCAGTCTGGTAGCGCACCTGTCTGGGGGACAGGTGGTCGTCGGTTCAAATCCGGCCTCCCCGACCAGATCCGCCGGCGATCCGATCCGCCGGCGAGCCGATCCGCCGGCGAGCCCGTACCTAGGCGGCGTGGCGCGTGTTGACCTCGATCGAGCTCGGTGGCACGGCTCCCGGCGAGTCACGCTGAACCGCCGGCATCGCAGCACCCATCGTCCGCGGCTGGCGCACACGGTATCCCGCGCCGCGCACCGTCTCGATCACGCGACCGGCACCAACCTCGCGGAGCTTCCGACGTAGCCGAGAGATATGTGCCTCGACGTAGTTGGGCGCCCCGAGTGTGTCGTGACCCCAGATCGCCCGTGACAGGCCGTCGACGCTGACCACGGCCCCATCCTGGGTGAGAAGTTCCTGTAGCAGCGCGAACTCGGTGGAAGTCAGCTGTAGCTCCGCGCCATCACAGAACGCCAGTCGAGCCGCTGGCTGCAGCTCGAGACCAGCCGGGCCTGTCAATACCTCCGGCATCGGCGCGGGCTGGATCCGCGACAGCAGCGACTTCGTGAACGCAGCTTCCCAGTCCGAGCCGCTCATGACCCTCGACGAATCGAGATCGCCGAGCCTCACCAGCAGCACCGGCGCGTCGTCAGGGAGCGCGTTCAGAGCGGCACGAGCCGCGCGAGCGTCCAGGAAGAGCCAGTCGGGCTGACCAGCTGAGGGCCGGGCGATCGTCGGATCTGACGGTTCGACTGACATGGCGTTGAGGTTCATCTCGGGCCCCTTGAGAGCTGCGTGCGCTGCCGCTGAACAGAGAGTCCACGACCGGATGAGCGTCCGATGTCGGGGTTCTCCCGCAGCAACGTGCGGTGTGATCACCCGGTGAACTCGGGGTGACAACTTCGTGACAGCAGCCGGACTGCTGCGACACCCCACAGTTGCCGATACCTGATTGGTAAGGATGGCACTGCTATGTGGGGAACCTGCGACCGCTGCCACCGCCGGGTCACGAACGAAGCCACGATCGTGCAGATCCAGCACGGCGAACTGGTGCGCCTCAGCGATGGCATGCCCCGCATGAAGTCAACCGGCGCAGCGCAGTTCCACACCGTCTGCCGGCCCTGCGGCTACGAGATCGCCACCCTGGTCCAGCAACTCATGGACCCATCGCAGGTCGAGCAGCAGGGCGCCTAGCCAGCTCCCCCCGACGCCGCCCGACCCGCTCGATACGCCGCCATCAGGCGAGCCGCGTCCGCTTCGGGCAAATGCCGCACCACCTCACGCATCGTCACGCCCGAGGCGCGATCCGTCCGCGGCGCGATCCAGTCGATCACCAGCTGTGGACGCTTGCGGGCGGTGTCGCGCAGCACCCACCCGATCGCCTTCCGGATGAAGAACTCCCGCTCCTCAAGCATGGCGTCGGCCTGTCGACCGAACGTCTCGAAGTCACCCGCGCCGCGCCGCAGCGGACGCAAGCGAGCGAGGAGCGCAGATCGACGGATCCAGAAGTCCTCGTCGGTCGCCCACCGCTCCAACTCGACCGCGATCTCCGGATCGCGCTCCAGTAACGTCCCCACCGTGCCCACCGCCAACCCATCGACCAACGCCCAGGTCTTCGCCTGACGCAGCATCCGCTCCATCAGCGGGAGATCGGCGCTCTCCGGGAGCTCCGGCCGAGCCGCCAATACCTCGATCGCCGCCATCAGCCGCTCGTGGACGTTGCTGTCCCAGAGCGCCTCCACGATCGAGATCAACACCTGGTGATCGAGTTCTTCCGTCTCGGCGAGCTGAGCCTTCACCAGCTTCCGTAGCGCCGGCACCGATACGCCGATGAACTCCCGATCGCTCTTCAGGTAGGCGCGTTCCCGTTCGGCTCGTTCCGGGACCGCGATCGCACGCAAGCCCTGTTCGAGGCGATCGGCCCAGGCTCGCGCCTCGGTCCGGTTCATCGACCGACCACCACGGACTCACGATTCGTAAGCACAGTCACCCGCCGTTCTCACGCACCCGCGTAACTTCGAGATCGGGCCGGATTGCGGGCGCTTGTTTCCCATACCCCGCACTCAGACACTGGCTTCACAGTAACGAGAGGACCGTTCGATGGAGGATGTTGACGTCGCCATTATCGGCGGCGGACCGACTGGTCTCGCCGCCGGTCTCTACGCCGCCCGCGCACAACGCCGTGCCATCGTCTGGGAACGAGGCGTCCTCGGCGGCCAGATCGCGATTACCGGCACGGTCGAGAACTACCCCGGCTTCGCTGATGGCGTCGAGGGGCCGATCCTCGCCCTCGACATGCACCGCCAGGCCGAGCACTTCGGCATGGAGACGAAGTACGAGGGCATTACCAGGATCACGCGTGAGCCCGAGGGACCGCAGTTCGTCCTCGAAGCGGACAGCGGCGCCTATCGCGCGAAATCGGTGATCGTGGCGGCGGGCGCGGACCCGGTGAAGCTCCGCGTCCCCGGCGAGGAGGAGTTCACGGGCAAGGGCGTCTCATACTGCGCCACCTGCGATGGCGCCTTCTTCAAGGACGAAGTCGTGGCCGTCGTCGGCGGCGGTGACGCGGCGATCGAGGAGGCGATCTTCCTCACCCGCTACGCCGCGCACGTCTACGTCATCCACCGACGCGATGGACTCCGGGCGTCCCGGATCCTCCAGGATCGCGCCTTCGCGCACGAGAAGATCGAATTCATCTGGAACACCGCCGTCGACAGCATCCGCGGTGACACCGACGTCGACGAGGTGACGCTGCGCGACGTTCATTCCGAGCAGCAGCGGACGCTCGCGGTAGGCGGCGTCTTCATCTTCATCGGTCACCACCCGAACTCTGAGTTGCTGGGCGACCTCGCGAAGCTCGATGAGGGGGGCCACGCCTTCGTGAACCTGTGGATGGAGACCGAGCAGCCCGGTCTCTACGTCGCCGGCGACGTGCGGGTCGACTCCGCTCGGCAGCTCGCCTCTGCCGTCGGCGACGGCGTAACCGCCGCAATTCGCTCGGAGCACTACCTCCAGGAACAGTTCGACTCGACGGCCTGACCGCCTCCGCGGCTGGCGGCCGCCTTCACCCCGACGCGGTTCCGCCCTGGGCGATGAGAGCCGCCACTCGGCTTGACGTCCGAACGCTGGGTGCGGACGACCCAGCAGCGGTTCGCGACGGCGATCAGCTCGATCAGGCCTTGCGACCGCCTGACTCTTCGGTCGGAACGGCCCCCTCATCAGGACAGGACTGGCCATTTAGCGGATCAGCTGAATACGTACCACAGCTTGCGCAGCGCGGCTCCCTCTAACCTGACTGCATGCGTATCGACAGCCGCGAGCAGCACTACCTCGAGGCGAAACGCCGGCTCGATCTCGCTTCCGGGCGGGTCGCATCTCTCGACGCGCAGATCATGGACATCGCTGGAACGATCGCCTCGTGGCGCGCGAATTGGCAGCGAACGCGCGATCCTGATGCGGCAGTGGCCCAGGTCCTCAACCAGCCGTGGCCGGGTCAAGACGATGTCGAGCGCACGTTCGAAGAATGGCTAGAGGCCTACCACGCGGCGATCGAGGCCTGGTCCGCGTTGTCCGGAGACGCACAGCTCCGCGTCGCTCCGCCGACCGGATCGAGTCCGCGCGCGCTACCGTAGAGAGCCATCGACAGTTCGGAAGGACCGCCGTGAGCGTCGAGCATTATCGCGCCTTCATCAATCACGCGTATTGGGGCCTCGACAAGATCGTTCTGGCACTCGGTGAATCGCCGGAACGACTGGACGAACCGGTCTCCGCCGGTGCCCAGACTCCGCGCACGACGCTGCGCCACATGTTCGCGTTCGAGCGAGGCTTCTTGTCGCGCCTCCAGGGCGGAGACGGTTCGTTCTCCGAACCGGGGCCCGAGGATCTCGACGAGTTGCTCGCCGCCTGGGCGCCGATTCGACAGGGCTGGGTCGACTACTTCGACTCCGTCACGGACGCGCAGCTCGACGAGCCGTTCGAGCTACGCCTCTGGGATGAGCGCTACCGGACCACGAGGGCGAACGTGCTCTCGCAGTTCGTGCAACACCAGGGACAGCATCGGAGCGAACTCGCGGTAATGGCGTCGACCTTCGGTCACTCGCCGGGCGAGTTCGACTGGTGGGACTACCTCGAGAAGACCGGCCAGCCGCTCGAGCAGATCTAGCTCGACGAACCGCGCTGCGTCGTCGGGCGCTAGGTCGCGATCGGCTCCGCGATCTCCGTCTCAACCCCGAGCGCTTCCTCGATCTCGCGGCGTAAGCCGGGGCTGATGTCCCCGCCGCCACCATCCAGGCAATTCTGACAGTCCGGCTCCGGGGGTGCTCCGGTGTCGTGGAGGCGGGTCCGCGCCGGTCCGCTCAGCCGAATACCGCAAACGGTCCCCGCCTCGTCGATCTCAAACACGCGGTTCTCCGGATCGACCTCACGCGCATTCTTCAGATCAACCCAGTGCCAGTCGCCATTGAAGTCCTCGAGCAGCTTCGCAACGATGCGCATCAGTCCTCCAACAGCCCGCTCCACGCGGCAAAGCGCTCAGCCCAGAAACCGACTATCGTCACGCCTCGATCAGACGCGCAGCGCCGGAGGTTCCAGTATGCCGATCGCCGACTTCTCGCTCGATGGCAAGGTCGCCATCGTCACCGGTGGGAGCCGCGGGATCGGTCGCTCGATCGCGATCGGCCTCGCGGAGGCCGGTGCCGATGTCGCGATCGCCGCTCGCAAACCGGAAGCCCTCGAGGAAGCCGTCGGCGCTGTCCAGACGACCGGACGCCGAGCGCTCGCGGTGCCCACGAACGTTCGCGAACTCGGCTCCCTGCAGGCGCTCGTCGACCAGACCAGGGCGGACCTCGGCCGTGTCGACATCCTCGTCAACAACGCGGCGACCAACCCGGTGTTCGGGCCCGTCGATAACGTCGACGAACGCGCCTGGGACGTCGTGATGAACACCAACGTGAAATCGGCATTCTTTCTGGCAAAAGCGGCTCGCGAGGCGATGAAGGAGCATGGCGAAGGGGGCTCAGTCATCAACGTGAGCTCAGTCGGCGGAATCCGCGCTTCCGCCCAGCTCCCGATCTACTCCATCTCCAAGGCCGCGATCATCATGATGACCCAGGTCCTCGCGACCCAGTGGGGCGAAGACAACATCCGCGTCAACTGCATCGCCCCTGGTTTGATCAAGACCGACTTCTCGAGGGCGCTCTGGGACACCGGCGAGGCCGCCGGCGCCGAATCAAGCGACGTCGCCCTCGGACGGATCGGGATGCCCGATGAGATGGCCGGTGGCGTCGTCTACCTCGCCAGCGACGCCTCGTCCTTCGTCACGGGCCAGACCTTGGTCCTCGACGGCGGCGGGATCCTCTAGCCACCCAGCTTCCGACGACCGCCGGCGTCTAGAGCGTGAGCAACCCCTGACGAGCGGCGATCGTCACCGCCTCGGTCCGCGACTGCGCCTCAAGCTTCGACAGCAACGACCCCACGTGGAACTTCACCGTGTGCTCGCTGATCTCGAGGCGACGCGCGATCGCCTTGTTCGGTAACCCAGCCGCGAGCAACTCAAGCACGTCATGCTCACGCTCGGTGATCGAGGCGATCTCACCGTCGAACTCACTCACCGCGAGCGCTTCGCGATCGGGCGCGAAGTCCGGACCGAAGACCGTCAGCCCCGCCGCAACGGCGGAGACCGCGGCCGCGATGATCTCCTCGCCCGCGTCGGATGGAAGCCAGCCCCGCGCGGCGAGCGCGGACGCCGCACCGCGACCCGGTTCGCCGAGCACGACCGCCGGCATCTCGCCGAGGTCGCTCGACAGCATCGCCTGCAGCTCTCGATCGGCGCCGGCGTCGATCACCAGCGCGTCCACCGCGTCGAGATCCTCCTCGAGCAGCTGCTCCGCATCGACGGCATGGACGACCTCGAACCCGGCCTGCGCGAGGAGTTCCCGCAGACCAGCGCGCAGCGCCGGCGCCCGGGAACTCACGACAACGCGGATCGGTGGCTGGTTCACCCGGCTCCGTTCACCTGCGAGGCCCGCGGCGTCCGGCGGCGATGGAGCCAGCGCCACGCCTAGGCCGCAGCGGGGACCGCCTCCAGCGTACGCAGCGCCCCCGCCCGTAGAACCTCGAACTCGACGGCGGCACCGGCCTCGAGCGTCCGGAAACGGCGGGTCATCGCCCGCATACCTCGTTGCCCATCGACGCCAAGCAAGAGGTCACCCGGGATTAAGCCCGCCGCCTCCGCCGCACTCGCCGTGCCGACCGATGTCAGCAAGAGGGCGTGGGCGGTCCCTTCCGCCGTCTGCACCTCAACCCGGTCACCCGCGATCCCGAGGACGCCGCGGGGAACCGGCGAGTCGACCTCGGAAATGAGCGCCGCGACGTATTCACTCGGGACCGCGACGCCGAGGCCGCCGTTAATCATCGCGTTGATCCCCACCAGTCGCCCACGTGCGTCGACCAATGGGCCACCGGAGTTCCCTGGCGCCAGCTGGATATCGGCGTACACGGCTCGCTCGAGGTGTGCCGGCACCCCAATCGGCGCCGCTCCCACTGCCGTCACGATGCCGGTCGCGGTCGCACCGGGCTCACCCCACGGGTGTCCGACCGCAATCACCAGTTCCCCAGGGCGGAGCGAGGCCGTCTCTCGCGACTCGAGCGCGGGGAGCGGCCGGGCCGCGTCTGAGGGCACCTGCAGCACCGCAAGATCCCGCTCCTCGTCGCGCGCAAGAACCGGCGCTTCGAAGTCGGCGCCGTCCCAGGTCTTGAGATCGGCGTGCTCCGTTCCCTCGGGTATGACGTGGTTGTTGGTCACCACATAGTCGGCACTCCACACCGTCCCAGTGCCACCGCCGCGACGGCTGCGAATCGAAACCGTCGACCGGCGCACGCGCTCGACGACGCCGTTCGCGTCGTCGAGAAGCGCAGTCACGTTAATGCTCATCGTCTGCTCCGTTCGTTCGAACGCTAAGGCCGCTCCGAGGGTGTAACGCTCAGCGTCGCCGGCTCGCCGCCGCGCAACACCGTCAGCTCGGCTGCGACGCCCACCTGGTCAGCACCCAGCTGCTCCTGCAAATCCTCGGTCCGCGAGAGTGGCGATCCGCCGAGACCGACGAGGATGTCGCCGACCAGCAGGCCGCCGTTTTCGGCCGGGCTGTCCGCCTCGATCCCGACGACCAGCAGACCAGACTCGATGCCCGCCAGATCGCCCGCAAGCTTCGCAGCCAGCGCCTCGGGCAGTCGGGTCACCTGGCTGCCAATTCCCAGGTATGCACGTCGGATCCGGCCATGCTGGGCGAGCGTCGCCACCACGTCGGCGACAGCCGTGCTCGGGATCGTGATGCCGTTCCCCGGCCGGAACCGTGAGGTGTTGATCCCCACCACCCGTCCGTGGGCGTCGACCAGCGGTCCCCCTGAAAACCCGGGGAAGAAGGTCGTGTCGCTGCGGAGATAGGTGCCGCCGCTGTCAGCTCCGGTACCGCGCCGCCGGCCGCGGCCACTACGCCGTCCACCGCGTCCGCGTCCACCGCCACGCCGGCCCCAGGTCCCGATCCCGCTTACCACCCCCAGCGACGCCTCGGGACTCGTCCCGGGCAGCCCCACGGCAAGGACGAGGTGGCCGACGCGCGTCGCCTCGGCATCGGACGCCTCCGCGGCCGTCAGGTCGCCGCCGACCCGCAAGAGCGCCAGATCGGAGGAGGGGTCCCGTCCGACCAGCTCCGCGGACCGCGCATCGTCCTCGCCGTGCAATCGCACCTTGATGTCGTCTTCGTGTTCGATCACGTGGTCGGCCGTGACGATCAGCCCGTCGCCCCATGCCACGCCGGTCGCCGGTATGCGCCGTCGAGCGCTCACCGTCACCAGTGACGGCGCGATCCGCTCCACGGCGCCCGCCAGCGCGTCCGAGACCGCGGCGAGCGAATTGTCTTCTGTCATGTTGTCGTTGCTCCTGCATCCACCGGATGTCTGATTCACCGGCGTACAGCAAGCGTCGTCCGTTGCGACCGCCCTTGGATCACCCATCCGGTCAGGTCGTGCCTGTCGGTCCGGTCAGGATGAACGACGGCCCCGCGGGGCTGAGGAATGCCCGTCGCCCTGCGATACTGGGTGTCTCGAAGGGTCACGATGACAAGCGAAACAGACCCGCCAGACGCCGACGTCGGCGACACCGATCCACCAGCGGCGGCCTCGCCGCCCGGGACGCCACCGCCACCGAACCGCCCGAGACGGCTCACCCGCTCGCGCACGGACGAGGTAATCGGCGGCGTCGCCGGCGGCCTCGGTGTCTACCTCAACGTCGATCCGGTGATCGTCCGTATCGCCTGGGTCGCGCTCGTGCTGTTCGGCGGCACCGGCGTGCTGCTCTACATCCTGGCCTGGGTCATCATCCCCGAGGAGCCGCTGGACGCCGCAGAGGCACGGGCCGCGACGGCCGGCGAACCGAGCGCGCACGCCTCCGCCGGCACCAGTGGAGCGCTGATCCTCGCCGTGGTCCTGATTGCCATCGGCAGCATCGCGCTGCTCCGGTCAATCGACGTCAGCGTGCCCTCATGGCAAGTCGTCCTCTCGATTGTCCTCGCGATCCTCGGGGCCGGCCTCATCGCCCAGGCCCGTACCGGCCTGAACGGTGGCCTCGTCGCGACGGGCATCGTCCTCAGCGTGATCCTCGCCGGCGCAGGCGGCACCGGCATTGGTGTCAGCATCAACGTCGATAGCGCCTTCAGCGACGAGACCGAGACGCCCCGTACCGCCGCGGGACTCGATGACAACTACACGCACGCCTTCGGCAGCTTCACCCTCGACCTGGGTGACCTTGATCTCGCGACGTTGCCCCGTGGCACCACACGAATCGAGGTCGATGCCGCCTTCGGCAGCGTGGACATCCGCCACGGAGGGCTTCCCGTCCGCGTCGAGGGCGACTCGATCTTCGGCAGCACCGAGGACTACGAATCGTCCGACTACGACGACGCCGAGCGCCGCATCTTGATCGATGTCTCAACGGCCTTCGGCTCGTCCGACGTGGGAAGGTAGCCCAATGAACCACGCGAATCCGTCCGCGGTGATCGCCGGCCTCGTGTTCCTCGGCCTCGCGGCGGTCTTCTTCCTCGAGGCGGTCGACATCTGGGACGTCCGAGGCGTCGTGGCACTGTCCGCAATGGTGATTGGCCTCGGCGTCGCCGTGCTGGCGGGCGCACTCTGGCGGGCCGACCGTCGCTGAGGCACTGAAGCTGACAAGCCTCACCGGGATCGCACACAGACAGACACGAAACAGCTAGTCTCCCGACAGACCGACACCCTGGATCTCCGCCGCAAACCGGCGGGTCGAAGGGAAACGCCGGTCAAGCGGGGACCCAGCCTTGCGTCACTATCACCAGCTGACGCTTGTCAGCCTTGTCGCACTGTCGATGCTTGCCGGATGTGGAGCCACGCGGCCCGCGATCGATCCGTCGGCGACCGAGAGCCCCCAGGCCACCGCTCGGCCGCGACTCGCCACTCCAGAACCGCGCCAACCGGCCTCCGTCGTCGAACTCGTCGACGGCGACACACTCGTGCTCTCCGTCGGTGGGGCCGACATCCCCGTACGCCTGCTCTCGATCGACACGCCCGAGCTCGACCTCAATCAGTGCTTCGCGGCGGCCGCCAGCTCGTTCGTCGCGGCCGTCGCGCCGCCCGGCGCTCCGCTCGAGCTCGAGCGAGACGAAACCGACGTCGACGTCTTCGGCCGCCTGCTCCGTTACGTCTACCTCCCGGACGGATCGATGCTCAACGAACAACTCGTCCGCGGCGGCTTCGCGCGCGTCACCGACGACGGCGCCGACGGCAAGTACCTCGAACGACTGCGCGACGCCGAGGACGCCGCACGCCGCGACGGCCTCGGACTCTGGGGCGAGTGCGGCACCCCCACGCCGACCCCGGTCCTGGCCG